>Ga0080013_1003846_pt1 | contig 15292 bp, 26 predicted proteins | sample ETNvirenome_6_85_FD_69236 | JGI IMG/M metagenome (GOLD analysis project Ga0080013, IMG submission 69236) | Marine viral communities from the Pacific Ocean - ETNP_6_85 (SPADES assembly) (version 2) | ecosystem: Environmental > Aquatic > Marine > Oceanic | place: Pacific Ocean | collected 2013-06-19
ATATGCCAAGATACAAGGCTGGTTTGAAGGTCACGCCTATCTGAGCCTCGCGGTGAAAATTGAAAACAACGAGATTGGCTCTTATGAGTGGGATGTAGACTATGATGGAGAATATTACGATTCTTATGAAGCGTGGGCTACAATATCTTATGATTTTGATCCCGAAGATTTAGGAGTAGAACCAAGAATTCTATTTGATCTCGTTGATCGCAGAGAGTTTGCACTTCGTCTTAGAGGGTTTTTAACTGGTGCTGCGAGAGAAGAAACCGGAGGAGAGTATTGGCTCTCTATCCGTGATAAGAGCGCTGTGGATTCTGGAGGCGAAGTTCGCTATAGTATAACTTTTAAAGTAGACGCAGACACCCCTGACGGCCTTGTAGCGCAGTTTTATGAATTAATTACTGGTGATATGGATGACGAAGACGAAATCGCAGCTGCATTCATGGGCGCTTTACAAGAAGAAGCGCGCAAAAATGGCATTAATCTTGGGCAGCCTCCTGCTGAAAAGCAACGAAACTTTGATGCACTTAAAGATCTGGGGGAAGCGTGGAGAAGATTTATATAAATGTCGATAGAATATCTCAAACACATACATACACGTAGACAAAAACAGTTGGAAAAAAAAGCTCGGCGAGGCGCCAAATTGGAAGCCGAGAAAGAAGCTATTAGAGTTGCCGAAATGAAAGCTGAAGTTCTTAGGCAAAAAGAGAACAATAAGCATAAGAGACTTCTTATAGAACAGCAGGAAAATAAACGCCTTCGTCAAAAACATATTCAAAGAAAAGAAAAATTAGCAGAACAAAAATGGAATAAACAGTTCGATGCTTTGATGGACAGAGTAGAGCGTCTACAGCAAGAAAATAATAAGCTTGAAGAAATAAGAACCATAATTGAAAATCGTGAACCTTCTCTTCAAGAGCTTGATTGGGATGTATGGCTATCCGACCCACTTAATCAAAGACTTGCTGATTTAGATTTTGAGCGCGCGATGGAAATGTTTAAGCACGACAATCTAATGGCCAAACGTCGCAAACCGCAGCGGCGAGGGGGTACGGGTGGTAAGCCTCGCAAGATCGCTTCCAATTATGCCTTAACATTTACTGGTGATACAGCTGCTGATGCAAGATTAGATTATGTATCAACTACATTTAATCCGGATTCATACGACGGGGCAGGAACTGGCCTTAATAGAGGATTTACTGTTTCTTATTGGGTTAAACCACTTGAGGTGACTGGTGATGTCTTTTTTGCTTTTGGTAAAAGGTCTCAAAGCGATGGTAGATTTGAATTTGGTATTAAAAATAAAAATAAGATTAAGGTTGGTATTGGGGCAGCAGATAAAGATAACAATGACGAGACTTCATTATTTGAAGTAGGTACTTGGTATAATTTTGTAATAACATATGGTGGTGATGACCATTCATCCATTGGTGGCGATAGACAGGTAAGGGTATATTTAAATGGAACTGAATTATTAAAATCTGGAGCTTCTGGTGGTGGTATGGGGACCGCCAATTGGATTCCAGGTAAACAGAATTGTGATGACGGTTGTGATGATGCTGCAAATGCTGCAAGCTATCTTTACTTCGGAGGTCGTAGTGCCTATCAAGATCTTGATAATCCATATAATCAGGGTTGGGCTTGTAGTCTTAGTGAAGTAGCTATCTATAATGTAGAAAAAGATGAAGATGGTACTTTTGCTAAAGAAGTATATAGTGGTGGCATTAGTTATGACCATAGTGATAATAGTGGTCTTGTAGGATATTGGAAATTTAATGAAGGTAGTGGCACTACAGTTAAAGATTATGGCCCATATGAAAAACACGGAACGCTAACTTCAGATGCAGACGGGGGCTCAGGAAGACCAACTTGGGAAAAAATACCAAAACCAGAAGGATACGGACAATAATGAAACTCCTACTTGAAAATTGGCGTCAGTTTATAAACGAAATAGAAGAGCCAATTACAACTCTTCGTATTTTTGATTTTGACGAAACTATCGCCCACACACAATCTAAAACGCGTGTGAAAGCACCTGATGGTACTACAGAAGAATTGCGTAACCAAGAAGAATTTGAAAATTATATGAATAATGCCGCGGAACGTGAGGGCATTAATGCTTTTGATCCAATTGAACAGTTAATAGAGCTTGGCTATCAAATTGATTTAAGTGATTTTTCAATTGTTAAAGAACCTTCAGAAATTAGTTTAGTAACTAACATTATGAGAAATTTTTCTGCTAATTCAAAAACATATATAATAACTGCAAGGCGTGGAGACTCTATTGGGCCAATTCTTTCTTATCTTGATGAAATTGGAATTGATTCCAATCAAGTACGCCCAATCGCCACTCAGGGAGAATCTAAAGGAGATACAATTGCTAATATGATAGCACAAAAAATTATGCCTGATGGTAAATCAAATATAAGTCGTGTAGAATATTACGAAGATTCTGAACGGAATATACAAGATGTTTTGCAAAAGGTGTGCGAGAACAAAAATTTACAGCCCATTAAACCAGATGATTTTCAATTAATTATTTATAAAGTAGTAGAAACTAGTGGCATTTATAATTTAGAAAAGATTACTTGCTAGTAAAAAACTATATACAACAAATGAAACTTTTATTTGAAAATTGGCGAAAGTATTTGCTAACTGAAGCTACAGATTTGCTTATATCTCAAAACAAAAATATAATTATTTTTTCTGATTGGGCAAAAGGTCATATAGAACGAGGTCACAAGGAACCAGGAAAGGGATCAATTTTTGCTGACTTTGATCTTTCGCAAGTAGCAGATGCAGTTGCTGAGATTGACGTAAATCCAAGCCAAGCGGTATACACAATTAGCGTACCCGACGTTGGGTATGATTTAGTTCTTCCTATGGATGAAGCTCTTGCTTTGCCAGATGCTGAGATGACTGAAGTAGCAAAGGAGGAACGCGGAGGAGAAGTTTTAGTTCCAGCGGTCACTACATCTGCCCCTCTTGAGTCTTTTTTACAAGACAAGCTGTCTGTTGTAATTCGTCCCACCGACAGTTTAGAATATGTGCCGGATGATGTAAAAGAACAAGTGGCCCAAGCAGTAGAAGAGGGTCGCCTCTATTCTATTTTAAGTGCTTGGCCAGGAAGAGGCGATGTGCCCCCCGTTCCTGAGTGGAAAAAAGATTGGGCTGTGGTGATTCCCAAATGAAACTCCTACTTGAAAATTGGCGGAAGTATGTAAATGAAGTTGCTATGGGATTTGACATGGCAAAATCAATTGAGTATACTGCTTTTATTTTAGACGAAGCCTCGCATCAAAAACTAGCACAGCTAGCACCCGAAGGTTGGAAGGTCTTTGCGCATCATATAACAATGATCCCACCAACAGAGCAGAAGCAACGTTTGCCAACCGACCAATTTTATGAAGGGTGTTTAACAATTACAGGGATAGCTCAAAATGAGCGCGTTATTGCCGTGAGAGTTGATGCAGAGAGTCAAAATCTTTATAACAAAATTGAAGGTCTTCCGCATGTCACGATTGCCACCAATCCAGAAGCTGGTGGCAAGCCAGCCATGTCTAATGAATTTAGAGAGCAAGACTACAAACCAATTGATCCTATTGAGGTTTGTGGAAAGGTTGAGGAAGTTTTAAGATGAAACTCTTAATGGAAAATTGGCGGAAGTATGTAAATGAAGAAACAGACGCAACCGGCGCAATACCGCCGCATCTTCTTCGTCAACAAAATCGACAAAAAGATGCCCAATCGACTTTAACGTCTATGGGATTTTCTGTTCGGAGAGAGCTTGGCAGAGGAGCTTTTGGTGTGGTGTATGAGATTGAAAATAGCAGAACAGGCGAAAGACTAGCAGCCAAAGTTGTGTCAGATGAAAGCAAGCGCGAGATAGAAAACTATACGTTTGCTATGGAAGAAAAAGCCTTTATGCCTGAAAAATACGCCAAGTATTTGCCAGATGTTAAACAACTTATAACTGGTGGCGGAAGCACTATAATTTTGATGGAGTTGCTTGAGCCTCTCGATCCACAAACTGCACAAGAGCTTTTCGCGGCACAAGATGCGCCAACGGCATCTAAAAAACCAGAAAAAATCTTAAAAGATCCAGAAGCAGTAGCAGAGATAGTCGAGAAAGCCATAGAACACAATAGAATTTTAGATCAAATGAGATTAACTCCAGAACAATACTCAGAAATTACGAGCGTTGCCGTAAACGCAGCGACTCAATCACCACATTCAGATGCTGATAGTCTTATATGGACGGTATATAGTGCTGTAATAAGAAGCCTTGATTTTCAAAGTCCTGCAATCAATAAAGCTTTCGAGAAGGCATTAAAAGATACTATTCTATATTACTTTGATAAACAAATTGTTCCAGTTCACCAGCCAGAGCCCGGAGACGAAGAAATTTCTCGTGGCCATTGGACTGGTGGATCATTAGAAAAAGTTGAAGGCATGTTCCCAGAAGCGCAAGGTTTAATGGATGCTATGAAATATTTTATGCAAGATAAAGGATGGCGCCCAAAAGATGTTCATATAAACAACGTTATGAGGCGCCCTGATACTAAAGATTTTGTTATCGTTGATCTCGGACTATTTAAGAGAGGAATATTTTAATGAAACTCCTACTTGAAAATTGGCGGATATTGTGGAGTTAATCTCAACACATTTTTGTAAAGCCGCTAATGTTGGTTACCATGGTAGTCTATTTGGCGGAACGATGTTGTCATGGCTAGATGAGGCCGGCGCAATATTTGCTTGCCAAGCATGCGATACGCCGCGGATGGTAACCAAGAAAATATCAGAAGTAGTTTTTAATAAGCCCGTAAGACCTGGACAAATTATTAAGATTTATGGTGAAGTTAAATCTGTAGGGAATCGTTCTATAATAATTCGCCTGGAGGCGCGCCGACACAGTGTTTATAACGGTTCTCAGCGGACTGTGCTTACGACAGATATGACGTTTGTTCGTATTGATGGTGATGGCGAGGCAATTCCTATTAGTGATAAAGTAAAAGAGAAATATTCTTCAGCTGGAGGGATAAATGAAACTCCTACTTGAAAATTGGCGAGAGTATTTAACTGAGATTAGCGTCTTTGAGAAGGACGCAGCAGTTAATACAGTTCTTGATAGAATGGGCAAAAGTGAATTTTATCCAGAGGTAGAAAACGCCAAAGTATTTGTAAATAGACAAGCAGCTATGTTAATGGCTCGCGTCCCAATGGTGTGGGCCATGATTAGGGCGATAGGACAAGACCCTAACATAACTGAGCAAGAAGTATTGGAGATACTTTTACAAAGAGCGCTTAAAGGTAGGACATTTGAGGCTCTTACTAAAAGCGAACAAGAATATATGGAAAGGTACGGTTTAAAATATCCTGAAGAAAAAGAAGAGGAAGAAATTAAGATTCCTTCTTATTCTCGCGAAGATATTCCACCTGAATTAATGGACGCAGGCACACAAGTATTCATTCCAGATTATGCTAAGCGAGAAGGAATCATTAAAGAAAATAATGACAAAGAAAACAAAGTTACAGTAGCTGATGCTTTATTGTCTTTAGCTCTGAACGCTAATATGCAAGGCGGTATTTCACCTCAAGTGCTTTTTAAAATGAGTGAAAAAGCCTTAAGGCAACAAATAAAAACTCATAATCATAGAAAGAATGAGATATCCGACGAAGAACTTTATAATTATTTAAGGGGGTGATATATTATGGCAAGCGACCAAGGCTGGGAAACATATTCTAAACTAGTAATACAGCAACTAGAAACTCTTAATACTGGTATTGAGAGCATGCGCAGAGAATTACAAGACGTCAAAGAACAAATTACAAAAATTAAAGCAAAAGAAGATCGATTAGAAGAATTAAAAGCTTGGAAAGATAAAATAGACGACGTAGCTTCCCCATCTCAAATGAAATATGCATTTAGAGAATTAGAAGATTTAAGAACATTTAAAACAAAAGCTGTTACAATATTCATGGTTGTTCAATTTGCAATGGCTGCTGCTGTTTTAGTTTCTCGATTTATTTGAGCTATTTAATTTAATGGCTAAAAAAAACGAAACATTATCAAAAACAGAATTAGTTAAACAGTTAGTTAAACAAGTTTCTGGAAAACTTACAGAAGAAGATATATTAATTCCAGAAGTAGCTATTAAAGGCACCGGAGAAATTTGGTGCTGGGATCCAGTTAACAGAATACATAAAAAAATTTACAGAGGAGTTAAAGCATATATATTATATGAAAATTATGATCACCACAATAGAACTTTAATTTATACTCTAAATGGTGAGATGGTTTGTGTAGAGCCAGATGATATATTGCATACAGGATATGATTAATGTTATTTAAGTTTGAAAATTTTTGGAAAACAATAGCCATAGTTGTTAGTTCTTGGATATTTTTTGGCATTTGGGATTTTGAATTTGCTACTATTACTCTTTTAGCGTTGATTTTTGCTAAACAATTGCGCGATTCTTAATAAAATGGCCAAAAAAAAGAAAAAGGTTGTTCAACCAATTAAAGAAGTTGAAATTATTAATCGTAGAACGAAAAAAATTAGAATTATCCACCCTTTAAAAAGAGAAATAGTTGTATACAACAACGAATTGAATGAATTTCAGTTATTACAAATTATAAGTGCTAGTTATGACGAGAATAGCGAACCAAAAAATGAATGAAAAAGATATATTCGGCAACTTGATCGCAAAAACGTTTGATATTGGCGATATTGTAGAGTGGTCAACTTGGAATAGAGAGATTGAGGACTGGGATTCTCATTATGGTATTGTTATTGAATTAAAAAACGAAATTCGCTCTAGTAGACTGGTTTCAATTTCAACCGTTAGACCTCTAAACGATAATACTCAAGAAATTGATTTCTTTACGGCTAGTTTAAAGCTTGTTTCTAAATCAAATCCCGAAGAAAATATACAATGATGTCAATTGTTGACCATATAGCTATACTTGTAGACGATTTAGAGGTCGCAGAAGAGTGGTATACCCAAAAATTAGCTGGAAAAGTGACTTTTCGCGACTTAAAGTACATTAGAATGACTGTTTCTAACACAAACATTGCTTTGATTGATAAAAAGCACTATCCATACGCACATTTTGGTATTTTAGTTGAAAAAATGGAAGATTTACCGCTAGAATTGGGTGAAGCGGTATATCATCGCGATGGAACGGTTGGAGTTTATGTAAAAGACCCATTTGGCAACTATTTAGAGTATATTTGGTATTCTGACGACCAGAAAGAGGTATTTTTAAATGATTGACGTCTTAAAACAGCTAATTCAACAATTTATGCCGTTTGCACAAGAAAAAATGGGCTTTTCTCGTCCTCCAAGGCTGTTTTTACGCCAAGATCAGCAAAATGCTGCCGATCCTTTGGGTAAAACAGGCTTTTATGACCCTCAAAACGAGTCAATTACCCTGTATATAACAGAGCGACACCCTAAAGATATTATGCGCTCTTTGGCTCATGAGTTGCAGCACCACACCCAAAAGTGCGATGGAGACTTTGATAATATGGAAAATATGGGTGAAGAAGGTTATGCACAGAACAATCCTCACATGAGAACAATGGAAATTCAAGCATATCAAGCATCTATTGTGTTTAGAGATTGGGAAGACAGTCAGAAAGGTACTATTTACTACGAACATTTACAAAAAGGAGATAAAAGTTCAATGTCTACAAAGAAATGGAAAAATCGGGAGCTTAATGGTCTCCTAATGGAAAGATTCGGGTTTGATTTCAAGCCTTTAACAGAAAATCTTGAGGAAGGCGGGTGTCCATCTGAAGATGATGAGGATGAGCCTCTTGAAGATTATGATTTAGAAGAAGGTGGAGGCTCGGGAAGGTCTGATCCTACAAGATTACAAGGTAGAGATCAGGCAAGAGATCTTCCCGATAGAAAGCGTCCAATGGAAGAAGCAGAAGAAGATCCAGATCGCCTACAAGAAGTAGTTAGAAGACTTCATAATGCAGGGTATTCTCCAAAACAAATTAAAGAATCTCTAACCAACGCTTTTAATAAAGCAAAAAAGGTCTAAATTATGGGTGGTGCCGCAGGGCATATGGATCACCCATTCGATTTAGATTGGGTGAATAGCGGTTCTGATCTGTTAGATTTTTTCAATCGAGCTAAAACGTTTGTTGAAGAAGCAAAAGGCGGAAGCGTTAAAATTGATGGTGTAAACGTATCTTTTAAAGTTGTTGAAACTCCTAATGGGCACGAGTTTGCTGTGGATCGTGGTTCAATGAAAGAAATTGATATCACCGGCATTACAATTGCTCGTTTTGAAGAACGTTTTCCTCCTGGTCACGGAATGCGTAAATTTGTTGCGCAACTATTAACTATTCTTAATGCTGCCATTGACGATGTGGAGCCAGAGCTTAAAGCTTTAGGGATGTGGGATGATTCATCAATGTTTCTCAATACCGAGTATGTTGAAGGTAAAACAAATGTTACAGAATACGATGAAAACTTTCTTGCTATTCACGGTTTAAATCAGTTCTATCAACGCGTAGCGAAATCTGGTGGCAGTAAAGGAAACGTTCGGCCGGGAGCAGAGCGACCTATGATGACAGTTATGAAAAAAGGTCAACAAGTTGAAATACCCATTAAAGATCCTAGCCGAGAAGTTCCTTATGATCCAGCAGTTATGGATAGATTAATTGAGAAACTTAAGCCTTACGGAGAAACATATGAATTTCAAATTTATGGAGATGTTCCAACAGAACGAATGGCAGATGTAGATTATACCGGTGCATTGTCTGAGCCATTATCAATTAGAATTTCAGATGATCGTACAATTAAAAAATCGTTAGGTGAGTGGCTTCAAGAAGCAGAAAATCCACGCTACAAATCAATAAAATTAAAAAATGGAACCGTTAAACACCCGCTACACAAAGACATATATAAAATGTTATCAAGTGGCGAAATGTCTGTCGTAGATTTAGTTGATGAACGATATGCCGTAGACGCCATTTATGGCACAGTATTTATGCATGCCGCCCGGATGCTTGGAAATGAAATTTTAAGAGCTTTAACTAGCCCTATGGGCGATGTAATTAACCATGAAGGTGTTGTACTTCGGGATGAAAAAACATTCGGAACTAAGAAGCCTGTTAAAATTACTGGAGAGTTTATTGTAGGAGGAACTGCGTCTGATTTTCAAAAAGCTTCTGGTGGTCCAGTTATTATGAAAGAACAAGATGAAGATGAAGACCCCGTTGTTGATATAGAATTTGAAGACGAGCCAGTGCAAGGTGAAACAGTTGCAATTGTTCCCGGCGCATTTAAACCACCACATATGGGCCATGTAGGCATGGTTGAGCAGTATTCACAAGGTGCTGATCGCGTTATTATTTTAATTTCTGCTCCTACTCGTGGTGGAAGAAAGTTACCTAATGGTAGAGAAATTACAGCCGAAGATTCAGAAAAAATCTGGAATTTATTTGTAGGAGCAAATCCTAAAATTGAAGTTTATAAATCTTCGTATGCTTCTCCAATTAGTGCGGCATATGCTATTTCCGGTAAACCTCAAGATCGTGAAAAAGTTGCTGAAGAAATAGGCATGGAACCAATTAGCGACGGCGATACTATCATCTTAGGAGCAAGTAATAAAGGCGGTGATGCAAAACGCTGGACCGGTGCTAGAAAATATGTTGGTAGTGATTTGCAACTATTAGATCCTTTTCAAAGTGCTGTTGAACCTTTATTAAGGCCAAACGGAGAGCCGTATAGCGCTAGAGATATGAGAAAACTTTTAGGTGATGTGAATGTTAATAAAGAAAAGTTGCAAGATTTTATGGGTGATCATGTTGATGGAGTGTTGCAAATATTAGGATTACAATCAATAGAAGAAATGACAGGTATGGGAACCGGCGGCGTTACAGGATATAGTGGAAAAAAACCCGGCAAACGTGATGACGAAGAAGAAACCTTAATTAGAGAAAATATTGATTTAGGTATGGTTGATGAAGTTATGAGACTAATTATGACGAGAGGCATTTTACAATGAATAAAGATGAAAAAATCTTAAGAGAAAATATAAGACAATTGATACGCCATGTCAAGCAAAAAAAATTAAACGAACAACAAGAAGTTCGTAATTCATTAAAAAAACTTATGATATTAGAACTTAAAAGTATGTTATTAGAAGTTGACACACCTGATGTTGATCCGGCCCCAAACAAGTCAACTGGAATTAATGTTTTAGAGGAACTTTTAAAGAAAATAGTACCCGTGCTGCAGGTAGATTACAAATCACTTACTACTTCTGAAGAACAAAGGCAGTCTTTTAGAGCACATATTGTTAATGCTGTTGTCAATACTCTGACTCCTGCAAAAGTCAATAACCAAGCGGCCGAAGAGGATGTTGAATCTTTAGATGAAATTATTGATATCAATATTGAAGACGATAAATTCATTGATATTCGAACTGATGCTGAGAAAAAAGCAGAAGAGGACGCAAATGCGCCAGATGAACGTGAAGAGTTTGGTTCTGGTGTAGAAGGTGATGAAACTGGAAGAAACATGGCTTTTGAAAGTTTTAAAAAAATAGAAGCAAATATTATTGATTCCTATGAGCTTCTTTCTAATCCTGAAGATCAAGAATTGTTTTACGATTATTTAATTGCTAATCTTAAACTATATTTTGATAAGTTTGAGGGTGAATTAGCCGGCCAAGTTGATGAACCTACTAATCAAGCTTATGATACCGCCAAACAAGAAGAGCCGACAGAAGTAGAAGGCGGCGGAGAAGACCTCGGGCTCGGTGGAGAAGAAGAAGATTTAGAGTTTGAATTATGAAATGCAAACCCAGATTAGCAAGAAAATAAACATGAAAACACTTGTGAAAACACTTTTTTTATAATTGTCACTTGACAAGCATTCTAAAATCAGTTACCTTTATATATGTGATGGCAAACAAACAAAAGCTTTCAACAACAATCAATAAAAGCATTATAACTAAATTAAGAGATCAAAACAAGTTAAATGATAGTTTATTAGTGTTAATTTCTAATCTCACTTTAGAAGACCTTATAGCTATCAAATTAGAACTTTCATGTGATCTTATTAATAACAGGTTATATGGATTTGATATTTGGAGAAATTCTAATAAGATTACTCAGGAAGCAATTCTTAAGTTTGCTATCTCAACAACTAAATCAAAGAAAGATGCAGCAAGGTTCTTAGATCTTACATACGTAGAATTTAAGAAACTTCTCAGAAAATACGAAGTAGAAGATTACTTCAAAGATGTTTGAAAAACTTAAACCAGCCGTTTAAAACTAAAGTAAGTTAATATCCGGATGTCTCAATAAGGATATAAAATAATTGGGAGACTAGCGAGTGGGGAGCAAGAGAACCACAGACGGTTGGCTTTTTAACAGGAGGGAAAATGTGGAAAGTATATGCATACAATGGTCGCTTTATTCAAGGCGATCTAATTAGTAAACATTCCTCAGAAGCAGCTGCAATAAAGGCAGCGAAGAAAAAGATTGATTTCAAAAAACAACACAGAGAGAAATCAAAAGAAGAAATTGTCATTTGGCTTGATGGTGACGATGGAACCCCAGCAGGGATTATAGTCAAGAAAGTAAGAAAAGGGAGCGAAATGGCTTCGACAGGGTAAAGATGAAGTCGAGTGCAAGTAGGTGAGATACAACCTTAATAGTTCAAATTAATAGTTGCAAATAACAACACACACTTCGAAGCAGCACGCTTAGCGGCTTAATCGAGGAGGCTGATTAGAGCCTTCTATCCAATCTAATCAAAAATAACAGATAAGTTATAAAAATCAAAACATTTATCGCAACAGGATGGTAAGCGGTAAATTATAGCCATCTAATTTTGTTGGTAGTTGATAAAAACCAACTAAGCTTGTGAATGACTTGCCTTTTGAGGTATCGTGGACGCGGGTTCGACTCCCGCCGCTTCCACCATTTAATTAAGGAGAAATAAATGATTAAAAAATTACTAGCATGCGTTATTGGATTAGCGCTTTCAACGTCGGCAATAGCTGATGATCACGCTGTCTCTATGAGAGATAGTGATGATTGGACAACTCGCAAGGGTTTGCGCTTTGGATACAATTATGTTTCAGGCGGTGAGCGAAGCGATAGAATTATTAGCCCGCATATGTTTGCTATTGGCTTTGAGTCGCAGCAGACAATGAGTGGGGGCGACTGGTTGGATTTGCTTTTTGTGCAGAATCTAACCATTAGTGGACTTGAGCAGAGTCTTGTAATTCCATCAGCAAATGTGTTGGTTGGATTTGAGATTAATGATTCTCTTCAGCTGGCAGTAGGAGCAAATGCTACTATTTATGATCCAGCAGGAGATAATAATTATGTTCACCTTGTCTCGGCTATCGGCTGGACACAGGCCGCCGGCCACTTTAGTGTTCCGGTTCATTTAATATATATTCCAGACGTTAATGAGTATTGGCGTTTGGCAGTAACAACAGGAGTAAATTGGTAATGAAAGATTTTTTAAGTTCACGCTATACTAGTCTTGGATGTTCTATTATTAATGGTGTGTTTGCAATAGGGTTATTGGTCAATCAAGACTGGATCCTCGCCGGCATTTGTGTTTTGGCATCTGGTTATTGCTTCGGCAATTATGTTAAGAGAAAAGATGAATAAATTTATACAAAATATACGAAACAAGATACAATATAAAAAACAAGAAAAAATTCACTTCATCGATGATGACTTAGATGGTGAAGTAACAGATGAAATAGAAAAAGCGCTTTGGATATTAAAAGAAGAAATGGATCTTCCAACAGAAGAAGTAGAAAAAGCAGTCATAAGTCGCAATTTAACAAAGGATAAAAAATAAATGAAGACGGTAACAAATGGAAATAGTGTAACTCTACACTATAAGGGAACTTTTCCTGACGGAGAAGTTTTTGATGATTCTCGCTCTCGCGGAAATCCTATGAGTATCCTTGTGGGTCAAGGAAGACTAATTAAGGGTTTTGAAAACGCACTAATCGGCATGACCGAGGGCGAAGTGAAGACAGTTAATCTGACAGCAGATGAGGCTTATGGCCAAGCTGTACCAGAAGCTGTGGTTGAGGTGCCAAGAGCAGCTTTCCCAGAAAACTTTAAGTTTGAAGAAGGTATTTCAGTATCTGGCACCGGCCCTGGTGGACAGCCTATGCATGCAACGGTTGTGTCGTTTACTGATACTCAGGTTACACTTGATCATAATCATCCATTAGTAGGAAAAGCTCTGAATTTTGAAATTGAGATGCTTGAAATTGAAGAAAACACTCCTACAGAATAATTAATATGTGAATGATGACGATTACCAGTTTCGTGTCGGTGATATCGTAAGAGAAAAAGATTTTATTACGATAGGCTACGAAGACCAAATGACTGGTATCGTTATCGCAGTCAACTCTACATTTCATTTGAATGAAAGAGTGGTTCATGATAGACTTACTATTATGTGGTTGGACTCCGGAGTAGAGGAAGAGATGCCTGATGTTCTCGTAGAACTCATTTCTTCCGTAATAAACACAAAAAAAGCTTGACTACTTATATTGAGTGGTTATATTATTAGCGTTGGCAGATCAATGCGACTGCTAACAAGCTTATACTAAACAGATAAGGAGAAATATTATGACTACAATAGTAAGGCGAAATAACCTTGCCCCTAGGGCATTTTCTAAGAACGAGTTCTTAACTCCGTTCGATAGACTTTTTGATGATATGCTTGGAAACATGTTTCCGACTGTATCGAGAGATTTGGGAGAAGATTTCTTTTTTAAAGGATCTTACCCAAAGGTGAATGTCATTAACAATGACGAGAGCGTGTTGATTGAGGCAGCTATTCCCGGTATGCGACGTGAAGATGTATCGGTTGAAGTTGCGGAGGGTGTTCTCACTATTCAAGGAACCAGCAATCAGCACGATGACATAAAGGACGGGCAGTACGCAAAGCGCGAAATCAAACGATCCGCATTTCAGCGCTCCTTCCGTCTTGGCGACAATTTGGATGAGACGAAGATTAGAGGAAATTATGATAACGGAATTCTTACTTTGACCATCCCAAAAGTCGTACCAACCGAAGAAGAAAGAACAGTAAGAAAGATAGAAATTTCGTAACTTTCTCGGGGGGCTTTTAGCCCCCCATTTTTTTTTATAAAAATAATAAGATTTTTGGTATGATTAATAGACGATCCCATACGTATTAGTGGAGGCGTTTATTACGAATCAAAACAAAATGGAAATAAAGGTAGCATTTTATAAGGGTAGCGGCGATTTATTTAATAAAATCGTTAGATGGTGGACAAAAAGTCCGTATTCACACACAGAATTGATATTACCTGATGGTGTTACGTGGATAAGAATTGGCCCTTTTTCGTCTTCAAAGTTATGCGCCATAAAACGAGAAAAATGGGAACCACAAAATTGGGATTTCGTAAGCATTAAAGTAACTCCAGAGCAAGTTGCAACTATAAAAGAATTCTTTGAAAGAACCAAAGGATGTAAATATGATTGGTTGGGGATGGTCTTATCTCATCTAATTCCTTTTAAAATCAAGCAACGTGGTAAATGGTATTGTAGTGAATGGATTGCACACGCGTTAAGAGTTAGTAGGGTGATCGACTGGAAAAAAGCCCGAATTTTTGAAAGAGCGAAAATTTCTCCAGCAACTTTGCACGACATTATCTCTTTAAATTAAGAAAATTTAATAAAGAAGACGTTTTTAGTAAGTCACTCCCTACCTACTAATAGGGATGGCACTCAAATTATTTAAACAACTGCTAGTATTTGTAGCAGCCGTTTTATCAGGCTGCTCGCCCAACTTAGATTATTATATCGTTGGTAGCGGAACAGAAGTTGAAACAGAAATAATTTACGAAACCATCTACGAAGAAATTGAAGTTCCTGTTTATATCGAAACAGAAGTTCCTACGGATCCAGGCTTAATTTGGATTGATTCTTTTATACAACCTCAATCAGTCGACGGTGTTGATATTATTTGGGTTATTGATACTTCGGGTTCAATGGGAAGATTTGATGAAGAACTGTTAGCTGGCATTGAGGCAATGCTTCTGGCGCTCCCCGAAAGTGGTTGGCGTCTAGCAATGATGTCTAATGACCCGGGTGCCGCCTCTATTGAATCCCAGTTTCCGTTGGTTCCTGGGGATGATGTAGTTGACGCAGAAATAATGTATCAGAATATGGGCAGAGGCCACAGAGAAGAAGGATTTGACGCCTCTTACGAATATCTTATAAACAACACATACGCTCAAACATGGTTA
>Ga0080013_1003848_pt1 | contig 15284 bp, 15 predicted proteins | sample ETNvirenome_6_85_FD_69236 | JGI IMG/M metagenome (GOLD analysis project Ga0080013, IMG submission 69236) | Marine viral communities from the Pacific Ocean - ETNP_6_85 (SPADES assembly) (version 2) | ecosystem: Environmental > Aquatic > Marine > Oceanic | place: Pacific Ocean | collected 2013-06-19
TAACGCGTCTATATTCAGATTCTCGTCCGGATATTGGTTGGTGTAGGGGTTGGAAGGGTTTGTTGTGACATTTGGAGTTCCATTCACGGCTTGTACTGCCCGAGCAAGTTGGGCTGCAGAACCACCATTCTCACCTAAAGGTTTGCTGTTTGTATCCCTCCTAACCACTTCTGTGACATAATTTTGTATGGTTTCTAATTCTTGAGTATCAAGAGTTTGATTATCACTAAACATTTTTAAAATATGTTGGGTGGGTATCATGGACGCCATATGTATTAGCGTATAATGTATATCTACTCTAAATTGTCTTGCGTCCGCGCCAGTAAAGAGCCTAACTGGCTCATTTCTTAAAAAGATATCTGTGGATGCGTAGTTAGATTTCCGACTCTCGACTATTTGAGGGTTCTCATAAAAAGGTAACCAACGTTTCATAGTAGCCATTCCAGAGCGGTCGGTGCCTCCATAATTAAACAAAAGTCCAGCACGTTTTTCTAGCGCCTGGTTTATTTGAAACTTAGTATTGTAACCAAGTTCCTTAGAAAAGTTCCATGTTGAGTCTGCTGCCATAATTAAAAGTTACCTATACTAGGGGATAGAGACGGTGCTGCTAATCCCGTGCTAAACTGCATATCTTTACGAACTTCGTTAGCTAGTTCGCGTTGTCTATTCGCTCGCTGAAGAGCAATCATGTTTTGAACGAGGACATCGTTTATGGAAGTGAGAAGGGTTATTTGGGGATTAGCTAAACTGTTTTGTCGACGTTGTTGCTCCTCTTGAATACGTTTTATTTCAGCTGTATTTTTTTCATTGTCTTTAGTTAGTCCAAACTGTTGGTCTCGCCATTGCTGCGCTTTTTTCTGCTCCTCACCGGTATTCCCCCCTTCATCAAACATCTCACCTATAAACTTACCTCCTAGACCACCTATAAGACTTCCTATAGCCATTCCCATAGGACCCCCCACAGCTCCTATTTTTGCGCCTAGTAGTGCACCGCCGATTGCGCCACCTGCGGTACCTACGAGGGTGCCTATATCCGAGCGTTTTCTTTCCCCTGGCTCTGCTTTTATTAAATCGTGAGCAGACTTTAATGCCATACCTGCGGCTGCGACTGCCATTCCAATTCCTACAGTACGCATGAATGTTTTAGCACCTACCCCCTGGGCGCCCTCTCCAGCCCACAAAGCATTTTTCACGAGCATTGCTTGGCTCGTTGCGGAAATCATACCTAAAAGAACCAATACCTGAGGAATCCACCCTGCGAATTTCGCTACTGTATGACCAATCCCTTGCATAACGTCGACTCCTTTTGCTTGCAGCCTAAACATCTTTAATTCAATCTGCCTACTAGCGTCGAGTTTTGCCAGCTGGTCCGCGGCGCTCTTTATACTACCTCGCTCGAGTTCTTTTATATCTCTACCCATCTCTCGGGCTATCAAAACATTCTCTCGGGATATACCGAACGCATCCTCGAATCTTTGAAAGGCTATTCCGCCACCAAACCCTTGGGCTCCGGCGGTCATCTCAGCAATTCTCTTGGATAACTGCTCTATCTTCGCTACCAACTCGGCTTCGGTTTCCTGTCCTGTGAACCCTACGCCTAACCTAGCTGCTTTCATAAAGCCATCTTCTCCAGCCAAGAAACTAGTAACAAACTGGGATGCAGCACCTGCCAACTCAGAATTGTTTTGAGTCATTCGAGCTACGACGTTCTGTACCTTCATACTCATTTCGGGACCGAGTTCGACAGCGGTTTTCGTCAAAGCCACCTTCATGGATTCGATAGCACCTACTAATTCCCCTATTGAGGTCCCGTTTGCCATTGCGGCTTCTACAACACTCTTACTGAGCTCCACAGAACGTTCCGCGCTTATCCCCAGCGCTTCGGTGTTAAACCTCGTTATGGCTATTGAAGATTTTAGGTTTATCCCCAATGCCTTCATTCCAATAAAAGACTCTTTATTGGCTTTAGAGAAGTCACCTAAACCCGCATCAATTAACTCTCCTTGAGTCTCAATACCTTCTTTCAGAAGAGTGAATCCCGTGTTAAGGGAATTCGTCATCTGCCTTGTATTCTGAGAGGTAGCAGTACTGAAAAGAGCTAGTTGTTTGGTAATCTGCTGATTATCTTTAACAGCTTGAGAGAAGAAACCCCTTATAGAAGTTAATCCTTGGGATAGTCCTAAAACAGCCGCTGAGTTTTTAGCAAGAGCACCTACTAATTTACCGGGTTTGAACTTGGTATCCTCTTTGTCTTTTTTTTCCTGACGCGCAAATAACTTCTCATTCGAAGCCGCGTTGCGGTTCAATGCTTCTACGAGTGGGTCGGATTCTGCCATAGTATTAGTTCTCTACCTTATGTAGGGCTGTAACCTTTCTTACGCTATATGTCCTGACACAGCAGTTAGGGTCTTGACCTCCAATAGACTGTATATCTTTGTAGGAGACAGAACCTACAGGTAACCTACCAAACTGAACGACAATCCGTCTAGCAGTACTTGCGTCCAAAGTGTTGAGATTAACTCCGGTAAAGTATGTGTTCCCATTCTTAGCTTTCCATCGTCCTGATATCATAATAATGAAGGGAGCTGGGTCTGTAGCGGATTTAGCCCTGTATTTAAACCTAAACAAACAGCCTTTGGCTGCAGTTTTGGGTTGTTTTTTGGCTGTATCCTGAAAAGGGAGCTTTCTAGTTGTACCTAAAAACGTGGTTTTTTTATTTTTTACCATTTTTTGTGTCAGAATCGAATAAGCTTCGACTATATTATATATATTAAATAAATTATGTCTGAAGATTTAGTCCTTTCCGAGTTTCTAGAACAAATAGATTACTGTTTATCTTTAAAGTTTAAAGAAAAATGGAGATTCAGGTTTAGTACACACTTTATAGAGGTCTTTCAAGAAAAAGTATTAAACGCTGTAAAGACTGAACGACAGTTAAAGTTATCTTCCTTACTGTCTACGTATACAAAAAAATATAAATATTCACCTAACGAGGTTAAAGAATTCTTCAGCTTAATCTGTATAGAAGATTACTACCCACTTATCTTTGAAGACAAGAAATATATAGAACAAAAGAGGGTTCTATTTAAAAACTAACTTATATTATATAAGAACACATCGTAAAACTACGTTTTGAACTTTTTTCGTGGTTTTTTATTTTTTAGTGCCTCATTGTACTCAGCTATGTGTGTACTAGGGTTTTGTTTAGGGCACATATCTTTATATCCACACCAGTCACAGAACTGGTTTACTTGCGGAAAGAAATCATTCTTTTTTTTCTTCCTAATCTCCCAAATTTTCTGTGTCAGCTTCTTCATGTACATTAAGACATGAGGCTCAGAAAACTTAAGGTGTACAAATTTATCCAAGTGAGGGTAATAATGCCCTAACGTTATTGAAGAAATAGGAACTGTGTATAAGACTGATATCGCATAAGCGTACAGCAACATTTGAGGGTCTTTTATCAGGTCACGTTTTGTAGAGGGTCTCTTGCTCGTTTTATAATCAATTACAAGGTAACCTCCATCAGTACCTTTTACTACACGGTCAATAATACCGTTTACAGCGTACCCTTGTTTAAGCTCTACCGCGAACATTTGTTCTGTGGCAACCTGTTCGCATCCGGATAGAGAGTTGTTGAAATTTAGAAAATTTGTTATACATTTTTCTATTTTATTTTCCCGCTCTTTATCGAACGTGTAATTCTCCCTAAGTGACTCAGCAAGCTCGTGTAACTCCTTTTCTGTAGTAGCGTTAACGCCATCCTCGAAAATCTTATGGATGTACGAGCCGAACTGCAGAGCGTCAGTATTGGTCGACTTTTCAGGCAAATAGTCAATATATTTGAATTTGTACTTCAATTTGCATTCGTCGTAGACTTTAATCTTACTGGGTGATACCTTATTAATAAACATGAATGTTCCTCCAGCTATTATTAAAGACTATTTGTCTGAGAAATTTACAGAAAATACCTGTGCGGGTCGAGAGTTCCGTATTAACTCAATATTTACGGGTGACGACAAGCAGAAGCTTTATATTAACCTGGATACGGGACTATGGACCGATTTCAAATCCGGGGAAAAAGGAAACTTCTTCCAACTCATCTCGCATGTAGAGAATGTTCCTTACACAGCCGCCCGTTCGTTCATAAATAGAATTGCGTTTGATAAAGGAATCAACCTCTTTGAAGTATCTACCCTTAATGTTGAGAATGAGGCTATTTCTGTAGAGCGGACAATTGCGGGGGACATGAAGGACTGGGTTGAGGTTAACCCTAAGAAAGATGTCAATTCTACAAATACTATGAAGCGTTTAGCTTCTAACTTTGCGATTTCTCGCAAACTAGCTTCTTTCAAATTCTATGTAGGAAAGAAGGGGCGTTACTTTCAGAGAATTATAATTCCTTACATGGACAAGAAAGGGTGTTTTTACTTTCAAGCTCGAACATTAATAAATAGAGACCCTAAGTACCTAAACCCTAGCAAAGGACTGTACGGTATTAAAACATCAGAAATTTTATATCCTTATGACAAGTCCTTAGAGTATGTTATGGTTACCGAAGGTCCTCTTGACGCCATGTCTCTTCGGGCAGCTGGGTTTAACGCTACGTGTACGCAGGGCTGTAAGATGTCTACGGTCCAAGCTAGAGAGCTTAAAGGTAAGAGGGTGATACTCGCCTACGATAATGACGAAAGTGGCAGAGAGGGCTTCTATGAGGCTCGTAAGAGAATTCTAGCACAAAGAAACAAAGACATATACTCCCTAACACCGCCAAAGGAATTTAAAGATTGGAATGATTTTTGGGTGGCGTCTGACCGTAAGAGTTTTGAGCAGTACGTGTACGCTAATATCTTTAAAGCCAACTGGGAGTTAGACGCTACCGCACTATTAACTTAAACTTAGGGCTGTAGAAAGTCTCTGTTAAAATATTATATTTTACAGTAATCTCATATACCCCTCTAGAACCACCTAGCACATCGTCCGAGTCTTTCGCAACAATATTAGAGGTGTCCCAAAGATAGCTTATCATATTGTGAGAATCTAATTGAATGGAGCCTGAAGTGTCTGAAAAATCTTGAATCATTACCCGACTGGTTAATTCCGGGCTCTCGTTTAATTTAACAATACGCATTTCAGGGGCAGATAGTAGAGACCCTGTTTCCAGGAGATTACGTAGGTCATTCGAGATAGGTTCATTGTCTACTACCAAAGATGTTTTTACTCGCAACTTCTCCTTGCTTCCTATTTCGACATAACGTTGAATCAATTTATTCGTCGGAGTTACCAACAAAGGCTCGGTAAGGGCTACGTTAGAATTAGAGTTCAGTTTAAAGGAGTTAACGTAAATCTGTGCGCGAGAACCCTCGACGTCTACTAGTGTCCAAATATCTAAATAATCCCCTGTAGCGGACGCGCTATTACTCGACACCGGTAACCAGTTATTAGCAGGTGCTGTAGTAGGGAAGTAATTCGCCTCTGGTTGTAGAATTACACTAAAATTACCTGGGCTAGTATTAAAGATAGCGCTTGCAGAATTACCGCCCACGTAATCTGCCTCTGCTGCACAAGCACTGACGTTAGCATCAAACCCAATCCGTACCCCGGCTCCATTCCGCTTATAGTTGCGGAAAATGTAGTCCGTGGCAGTGGAGCTCACCAAACCATAATTAGCATCGCCTGCGGTTAGGTTGACATACGGGTTAGGAGAACCGAACTGAGTGTTGGGGAAAATATGTACTGAGCATACCTGAAAAGGGTTTTGGTAACTACCGTCTTTAATCCATATAAAATCTAATTTACATGGGCTAATGGGGGAAGGGCGGTTTGCCCTGTTGATTACTGTAATATTGTTGAAAGCAGTCATGTCTTAGTTATTTAGAGGACCTAGCAGCCTCAATTGCTTCTTTCTCACGAGCGTTTTCTTCAATCAACAAATTAAGAAATTCACCACGGTCCTCACCCGTCATTAAATACATATCATGCAAGGTAAAATTAGCGTGTTTTATTAGGGAGTATACTTCGGACGCTAGGTTATCCCCTCGAACAACTAGCTCACTGAGAAAAAAGACTCATTAAACGGCACAACCGTGTTTGTGGTCTCTCCACAGGAAGCGCAATCAAAAGAAACTTGTTTAGTAAAGCCATAATGGCTCTTTCCAACATTTTCCCTAAAAAACGCGATGTCGCGCACCGTAGTTTTCTCAAAAAATTGACGTAAAATCTTCTTGTCTGAGTGCTCCCCTACAGATAAAGCGAATCTCCACAGATTTTCGGTAAGAGATACCATGTCATCTAGATATTTTTCATCTTTTGCACGTGGTTGAACAAATTTTACCGGCTGTTTACTGTCTGGAAGAGTAATTTCCAGTGGTTCTGAAAAATCATCAGCCGCGTACTCCACCGGGATTTCACTAATAAGCAGGTTAAGCTTATTCTCAGCCCCACAATCTGTACATTCTGCTGAAATTACATACTTATCGCCGTAAGAAATCTCACGTAATTTAAATAAAATAAAATTTTTGTCTTCCAACGTCATTGAATCATAATCAAGTCCTTGAACACAATCATCAAATAATGATTTTATAATATTATTAGCTTGGTTTACCTTTTTAATACTGCGTAATTTTTTCTCTTCACGATAAGTGAAGGCTTTGATGGTTACTGTACCATCATGGTCACGATATGATTTTCCACGGGAAGGTAGATTAAGAACAATCCACTCTTCTCCTCCGCCTACATTCTTTAAAAGGTCTTTAACAGCATCATTAAGGGTTCCTTCGAAAGAATCTTTGATTACTGGCTCCTTTTTTTCTTGAGGCGTATTAAATTTAAGGTCATCTGCAGGTATTTCTGTGCTTGCCGGCGCTGATGTAGCGGGAGCGTCAGGCACACTCACTCCTTGTGTTGGGTCAGCCCCTGCTTGTTCCATATGCTCTTTTGCGAGCTCAATAAGGGATTTTTCTTTTTTGGGTTCAGTCATAATTTTATAAGTTATAAAAACTTTAATACTATAATAGTATTATGATAACAATTATTGTTAATAATAATTCATCTATTTTAAAAACAGAGAATAAAAAATTGTTAAAGACTTTAGCAACGAAATATAGTGCTAAAGTTCCCGGCTACAATTATTCTGCTGCTTACAGAAAACGTGGATGGAACGGGGAAAAAGCATTTTTCTCTGCTAAAACCGGTAAGTTTGGTAGCGGTCTTCTTTCTTACATTCTCGAAGACCTTACGTATTTAGGTATGGACCACAAAATAGAGGATTTACGGACAGGCTCCCATCTAGACGACATCTCCTTACCAGGAATAACTTTACGTGAATACCAGGAATCCATGGTTCGAAAAGCCCTAGAAGCCAAAGGTTGCATTATTAAAGCTCCTACGGGCGCAGGCAAGACCCTCATCTTAGGAGGGATATTAAAGGCTTTGGAAGGACAGACAGGGTTGATATTCTTCACCAAGAAGCAATTACTGAAACAGACTTACGATGACCTTCGCAAATGGGGTATTGATGTAGGTCTTGCTTTTGGAGACGGTGTTATTCTTAAGCCTATGACGTTATGTACTGTCCAATCTATAGACAAAGTTATTGATACTCATTTAAATACCTCCGATTTTATTATATTCGATGAGGTTCATGAGTTTGCCAAAGGTAAAGTGGCTACGAAAGTTATAAAGTCTTTTCCTAACGCAGCTTACAGAATAGGAATGACTGCAACTGTCCCTCGAGACCCTATGAGTAAACTAAACCTTATCTCTGGACTTGGACCGGTTATTGAAGAAGTGGATGCAAAGGGATTGATTGACGAAGGTTTTCTTACCGAGCCCCTTATACAGATTATAGCAATGAAAGATACGGGTACCGTTGAAGATACCGAGCTTTCTTATCGAGAAGTTTATGAGAAATTTGTTACTGAAAACGATGTACGAAATGATATGATTGTAGAACTAACAACAAAAATACAAAAAAACCGGTCGAGAACCCTTATTATAGTAAAAGACCTGAAGCATGCAGAGATTTTACATCAGCGAATCCCTAACTCTTTTAAGCTTGAAGGGAAAGATGATTTAGCTACGCGAAAGAAAACTATCGCTGCTTTTAAAGATGATAAAGTGTCGGTCTTGATAGGAACCACTATCATGCAAACTGGAATTGATATCCCTGAAATTACCCACTTAATTAATGCTCGAGGGTTAAAGTCGGAAATTGCTACTTTACAAGCACTTGGTCGCGCATTACGTATACATAAATCTAAAAACCAAGTGTTTATTTATGATTTCTTTGACAGAGCGCCATATTTAGAAAAACACGCTAAAGAAAGAATAAAATCTTATGAATCCTTAGGGCTGGAGATTAACCATGAAAAATAAAAAAGAAGAAACAAAAAAATTAAATGATTTTACTCCCGAGGTAAAAGAAAGACTTACCATAATGGAAACGCAGATAAAGGAAATGCGTAATAATAAACAAGTAACTGAGGAAACATTAAAGGAGCTCGATAATTTAATATCTGAGCTCCTTATTATGCGTTCTTTATTTGTATCCAATATTATTAATTGGACTAAACAAGGTTACTTTACTGAGTAGGTTCTGTTTCGTTGGCGGCGCCTTGTTCTACCTCTGCATCTTCTTCAGGTGCAGTATCAACATCGTCTTCGGTATCATCTGGTAAATCAATTTTCATATCTTTAGTGATATCGTTTAGTTTATTAAATGTATCATTAAACGCAGCTACTTCTTCTTGTTCACGGGCAGAGGCTTCATCTGTTTCCCCGTCCGCTGCAACTTCTTGCTCAGCTTCTGCTACTCCTTCTTTACGAAGCTTCTTTAGGTCCTTGGCATCAATGTCTCCATCTTTGTCGGTGTCCATTGTCTTTTGCTTCTTAGAAAGTTTCTTACCTTTCTTTTCTTTGTTGTTTGGAAGGTCGTTATCATTGTAGTCAACGTCACCCTTCTCATCGGCAGTAAGCTTGCTGTCATCATCTTCCTTACGGTCAGCTGATTTAATATCACCTTTGTTACCCCCGAAGTTAGACTTACCATCTTTAGTTTCAAAATCTTTATGACCTTTTTTGGTTTTAGACTTAGAACCTTTTTTAAATTCTTTTCCTTCGCCTGGGTCATTAGATAGTTCGTCGTCATCACCGTAATACTGAGCTTCATCAAGGTCATTTTTAAGGTAATCAGAGAGCTTTTTCATTTCGAAGTCTTCATCGATGTCGACCACAGTAAAATTAGCTTCCTTCATTAGATTAGATAACATGTTAGAGATATCCAATACTTGCACCCCACCTTTGCGGGACATACAAACAGAGAACTCTTTTAACACGTCTGACAGGATGCCGTCACCGGCTGACTCGCTCAACATAGAGAAGATTTCAGACTGCACTTCCGCTAACCCTTTAAAAGAAGGGACAAAACGTAGACTTTGTACGTTAACTCCGTACTTCTCATTCAACGCATTGATAACTTTTGCTTTTAGTGGTTTTTTGAACTCATATATCTTTCCTACAAACTCGCGAATATCTTTTTGAGAGATAGTTCCTGGGTTAGTGATTTGGAAGACTGATTCCATTACGGTAGACAAATCTACCTTATTAGAAAGAGCGATGTATGGTACGTCCGCAATTGCTTCTTGTAAAGCAGCTTTAACAGTAGAATCATTTGAGTAAATATGTGAAGCTAGTTGGGATATTTGTCCGTTACGTGCCCACATGCGTGAGAACGACTCTTTAGCTTCCATAAGCTCCTTACGGACCAATTCTTTTTCACAGACCATCTCGTACAAAGTTTTCTTAGTATTAGAAGGGACTACAATAAATTCGTCATTCAAATTTTCTACAGTTAGGCGTGGAAGGTCGTAAGTATCACCCACCACTTTGGATAGACGAAGACCTTCAATGAGTTTAGGGTTAGATTTTAGCTCATCAATATTTTCTGATAGGAACTTCTCTAACATAGGAATGATTTCTTGGAACTTACTAAACGATTTGGTTTCTTTGATGTTGTAAGTGTCGCCGAATCGAGCCATTTTTTTGTTTAGCTTTTTACGAGACTCTTCAATCTTCGAGCGCATAGTAAAGCTTTCAACGATTGCGTCAAAAGAAACTTCCGCTCTATCATAACGGTCGTTGACCAAACCCTCTACAAAACGATGGACATTAGTTTTTACCTTTTGGTCTACAGCATCATCAGACATCACGTCGTCTAGGCTCTTAACCTCAAAGTTCTCCAAAGTTAGTTTATTGTTCGTTTCTTTGTAGTAACAAGAAATAAGGTGGTTAGACTCAGTTACATAAGTAACATTGCTGTTGGAGTCGTCGATGTCGTAAATAACTAGATTCTCTCGTAGACGACGACCTAAGTAATCACCTGCCTCGTTTAAACGAGCGAAATTTTTATTACGGTTATTAAAAAGATTTTTAAAGTTCATGATATTAAAGTGGTTCTGTTTTTATATAGAGCCCTTAACATAGCTCTTTTGGATAATTATCGAGGAGTCTCCTCCGGTTTCCCTCCTAGACCGCCTGGACCTCCGCCCTGGTCTGGTCCTTTTGGAGGTGGTTGTGGCGCTCCGCCTGGTGATGGTGGAGGTCCTCCTCCTGGTGCTGGGGGTGCCCCACCGGGCGCTCCCATAGCTTGCTCTTCTTGGTTTTGTTGAACCTCGCTCTCACGCTGCTCATTAACTTCGTTAATTTCACGGTCATTAAAGTTATAGAAATTCTTAAAGATATATTCTTTAGAAAACATCTCCAACCCTTTAACAGCCTGAACGACCCGAGTTTGTTGCTCTGCTAACTCCAGCTTGCGTTTTTCAGCAATGTCTGATGGGGGAGCGAGTTTGATGCGTAGATTTTTAACCAAGTCGGGCGGGAACTTGCGAAGTTCCAAGTGACGTTTAATGAGAGTATTTAACCCTACCTCTGCGTCACGCTGAACGCGCATCACTGCTTTAGCAAACTTAGCATCAAGCTGCGAGAGATTAGCTTTTCTTTCTGGAGACTTATCTTGTTCTACAATGAAATCCTTAGGAATCTTCATTGCAGCTAAAACCTTGTCACGGAAGTACTTAACATCGTCAATCTCTCCCAAGTTCTGTGCTCCTGGCAAAGTATCAATTTTTGTCCCTTGACCGTTCTTAATTGGTACGAAGAAGTCCTCTTCTCCTGAAAGTGGGTTGTACTGCTCATCAGCATTCCCTGTCTCAGTATTAAAGAATTTTTCTTTTTTAAACTTCGCCTTAATACGTTCCATAAACATCTCAACTTTAGTTTGAGGAAGATTTCCGGTTTCGATATAGAAGATACGACGTTCTGGTGCGCGATGTAGACGATAGATAAGCATTGCATCCTCCATCATACGTAGGGATTTCCATGCACGAACCCCTGGAGCTAAAATAGACTTGCCGTAAGGGTAGTAATTCGAATCAGAGTTATGTAATCTAAACTGCACCAATTGGTGACGGTCTAGTTCAATAATGCTTTTCTTCTTAATATGGCTCATTCCTTGGTTGTAAGCTTGGGATGTGGACTCAGGTACTTCCTGAACAAACCCCTTCAGGTAACCAAACCTGTCCTCACGACGGAATAAGAATACTGGGTTGAGAACCTTAAGTCTCTGAATACCCGCATCCGGATTATTTAAATCCACAATGTTTTCTACGAAACAATCTCCGTACTTACACATATTACGGATGATATCCCACATAAACATATCGAGGTTTGTTTCGTGTACAAAAGATGTAACTGCGTCTGCAATCTCAGGAACTTCTGTATTAACCTGAATCATTTCCCCGTCAATATAAGTTTGGGTAGCGTCATCCGCGTAAATATCCAACGATGCGCCAATTTCTGGATATTCATCCATACTCTCGTAATCTTGATAACGACGACGACGTTCATATTCAATTTGAGGAAGTTTTATTCCTCCTTTAGAAACTCCGATACCAACAGCGTTATCCTGTTCACCATCAGCGTTCTTTACTACATCCCCTTGGTACGGGTCTTTTTGAGCTGCTGGTCGCCCACGCTTTTTCTTAGTTGTAAAGAATGATTTGAAGAACGCAGCAAATGCGCCAGACAGAGGAGCTTGTTGGCTGTACCCCCGTGACCCTGGAAATGCAGTATAACCCGCATTTTCATCTAGTTGCTCGTTTTCTTCGAGATTGTCGTTGTTGTTGTCGTTTAAATCCATTTTCGGTAATCCTCAAACTCCTTATTGTATGTACCCCTGGAGAACCCTCCAGTTGTAGAATCTTTCTTAGAAGGTTGTGTTAAATCCCCTTTGACGATAGGAATTGGGCTTTTGCTTACAATATCTTCCATTATAGTAGACCCTATTGCTAGGCTCATAACCAGGTCATCTGCAAAACCGTCTTCGGCTTTAATTTTTCCTGATTTACTTATTATAAAAGTAGTTAGTTCTTTAAAGGTGCGCTCTGAATTGATTTTTATTTTAGAAGTTTTTAATTTTTCTTGTAAAGTATTTAAAATAATATCTCTATTTTTATTATTTACGAGATATCCCATCTGACCTTTTTCGTCCGTCCACATGTTTTCATACTCATGGACCTCGAAAAGTTGCTCAATAAGAGCAAGCCCCAAACCATTTCTTTCAGGGCATATGTAAGCCGTATTATACCTCATTCCTTCCTGTGCCATTATTTTAGCAAATTCATTCAACCCACAACGGTTGCTATAAAACTCCGCGACCTGGGTACCGTTATAAAGATTAATTACATGAAAGGCTGAGTAATCTCGGTCTCGTCCGAAAGAAGTGTCTGCAGCTATCAAATATGTATGGTAAGGTTCTGGTTCCTGAAAAATACGCATCATGTTGTAATGCTTCTTAGTGTAGTTAGCAACTGTACTAACCTTCACTTGTTCGAGTGTACCCCCATCAATAAAGGTCTCACCCGTTCCCAGAAACTCCCCTTCGTATTCCTGCAACCAAGCACGTTCCCCTACATTATTTCGAGTCTGCTCTGCCCATTCCTCTGTGTATTCAGGGTGCTCACGCCAATGAATATCAATAACATTAAAATCATTTTTTCCTAATTCGGCGTCCCGATAAAGCTCATAATATAAATTAGCCATACCATTTACCGTAGAAAGGATACATGCTGACCCTCCAGTGGAAATCGTTGGGTAAATAGCCATCCAAAACTCGCGCATATTATCGATGAAAGCGGCTTCGTCTACAATCAGAAGAGATACCGACTCACCCCGACCAGCCCCTGCAGGCTGGGACTTTATTTTACTTCCTGTAGAGAGTTTTAGAACGTGTTTGTTTCTCTCTAACTCCGGTGCCTGTAACCACTTAGGTAAATCATCATACATGTGAACTGCTCTATCTAAAAAATCTCTAGATTCACGGTCACCGATGGATACCACCATCACGTTCTTATCTTTGTTAAACGTTATGTACCATAAAGCGTAAGCCGCACTAATTGTCGTAGCTCCTGCTTGGCGAAACTTACGCATTAGATTGAATCTATTGTTTTTGAAATTTTCAATAATACGTTCTTGGAACCTATACAAATCAAAATTAACGCTACCTCGAATCGGGTGGATAATTTTTATGTAGTGACGCATAAAGTAGACTGGGTCTTCCTTACATTTCAAAAATTCTTCTTTTATTTCGTCAGGACTCATTGTGAATACACTATTATATAGACATGCGAAAACTAGCCTTTATTCCTACTCGAGAAGAGAAAGACCGCCCAATTAAAACTTTTTTAGAAAAAGCTGGGTGGACTGTTAAGTACTTAGTAAACGAAAGTTCTATCTTTGATGCCTATACAAAAGCATTTAAAGATAATAACATTATAGCCAAAGATAAAGTAATTTTATGTCATGATGACATACAAATTTTAAATACTCCTGAAATGTTCAACGAAGTTGTTGATAAAAATTTAAATAAAGATACAGGATTCTTAGGTATCGCAGGTCCCCAAAGACTAAACAAAACCTGTTGTTGGTGGCACGGTCTTGGACGAGAATACCCTCACCCACAAAGTTTCCTGCGCGGGTGCGTGTGGCACGGGGACAGTCTAGAAGAGTGTTTTCCTACGTATTACGGGGGATATGGGGAAGCAGAAGTGCTTGATGGTTTACTGCTTATTACTACCGGTGCTACTATCAACAATATTAAGACTGCGAAACCAAAGGAATTCTCATCAGATTGGGATTATTACGATATGTATTATACTCTCCAAGCTAATCGCAAAGGACGTAAGAATTGGGTAGTTCCAATTATGGTTCTTCATGCTTCTGAAGGTGAAGGCGCTATGAGTGAGGAATGGAATGAAAGCCGACTAGCTTTCCATAAGATGTATGGGGATGAGTTTCTAGATGTTACCCTTCCTGACCAATCCCAACTTCCAAAATCGGAGTAGGGTCTCCCTCAAAATTTAGCATTAAATCAGCAAAAGCTTCGTTTTCTTGGTATTGGTTATGGGCTATCATGACCCAGTCTGAAGACTCGATAACCTTACGGGTACCTTCTATCAAATGAGAGCTCCAGTCTATAGGGCTCGCGTCTTCCGTATCCAGTATAAGTATCTTGTCAGCAGAAGAACTCGCAGCATCCAGAATCGATTTCTCCTCTCGGTTAAGTAAAGTAAAAAACTTTTTGCTTGGAATCACAAGTATAAATTTTATGTTATTTATCATTATGAGAGGTAGTATGTTAATATTTACCCCTTTGGTGGGGCATATATAAATAACCGATGGTTTGTTTTTAACTATCGCACCAAAAAGTTGTTGTAACGCAAAATGTCTCCTATTCGAGAGATGTGTGTCATTCAACGGAGGGAAGTGATTTTCCCCAAGTAATCCCATTTTTGTATTTTCTCTAACATGTTTCATAAACTCTTATTGACCACCGTCTTATTATTATCTAGCGTAAAAGGAATAGATAACACCAAAGTCCGATACGGAAACACCAAGACCTTCGTAGAAGGTCAGACGGTGTATTTGGTAGATTCCCAGAAAGTATATCTTCAAATGGCGCCGTACAAGACTATAATGAAAGAGAAGCTAGAAAAAGGACAAGCTCGCTACGCAAAGTTAATGCGTCAGTGTACGACCCTATATAAAGCTACACTAGGCAAATCAGGATATTCCCTGATTGTCGAAATCGATGGGGTGGATAAAACCCTCCATAAAACAGAGGACGTAACAAAAAAATTAATTAGTCTTCTATAACCTGCCGAAAGGAGGAATAAAAATTATGAATCATTACTTTACACATTTTGATAAGCTCTTCAATGAGTTAC
>Ga0080013_1003849_pt1 | contig 15276 bp, 14 predicted proteins | sample ETNvirenome_6_85_FD_69236 | JGI IMG/M metagenome (GOLD analysis project Ga0080013, IMG submission 69236) | Marine viral communities from the Pacific Ocean - ETNP_6_85 (SPADES assembly) (version 2) | ecosystem: Environmental > Aquatic > Marine > Oceanic | place: Pacific Ocean | collected 2013-06-19
TACAAATCAAAGACGCGACCGTCTTCATAGGCATTTGTACTGCTGCTTCTTCTGAAATTTTAAGTGCCATTAGTTATAACTATATCCTGTGTTGCTTTGATCTAATTTTTCAAATAATTTTTTATGCTGGTCCATAATTTCTTTATCGGAGTCCATCATCTTATTCATTTTTTCTTCCAACATTTGTACATTAAATTCTAATTGATCCACTTGATTTTCCAGAACTGCTTGAGTTGTAGATAATTCAAATGTTCTAGATAGACTCCAGCCTCCTAATGCAATCAGGAGTCCGACTAACAAAGTTAAAACTTTTTCCATCATGACTGAGGACACCCACAACTAACGCAATCGCAATCAGGTCTTAAACAATCAAGACCTCTTTTTTGGCGTAAGCAATGGCACTCGTGATTACAGTGTTTGCAACCTTTAGGTTTTTGCCAACTGAAAAGCCACGATGTAAATTTATTCCAAAGTTCTTTTATCATTTTTTCTTCTTAAGGATTCCATCCATTTCAAAATAACATCTTAAAAGATGTACTTTAAATCTGATCCAGAGTTTTTTCAACTTCCTCATAGACCCCTCCCTACTTTAAAGGTTTAATTTAAAATATTGCAGATAAGATAATAACTACAATAGCGCCAGCAATAAAGCCAACGATATATTCTCTGTGGTATAATGATGATATACTAATTGAATTTTTCCAATGAGCAATCATTTCTTTTATTTTATTCATTTTATATTCCCCCAGTTAGTGCCATATTCATAATCTATTTTATTAGGAACTTCAAGTGTTACAGCACCTTCCATTATTTTTTTTATTTTCGCCGCCATTATATCATCTTTTACTGATATATCTAGCTCATCATGTACTTGAATATGTGGTGTAATACCTTCTTTATAGAGCTCTAACATAGCTTTTTTAGTCATATCAGCGGCTGATCCCTGTATTAATCTATTTAAAGCTTTGTATGTATAAGCCCTTTTAATCCCCGGTCCGTGTTCCCTGAGTGCCTCTTCATGACTCAATGCTTTATGTATCCCGAATTGTGCTGGCTCCCATAAAGGAAAACGACACGCTCGTCCTAGCAATGTACGGATTCGTCCGGCATCCTGGGCTCTTTGCATTACATTATCCATTAATTGTTTAACGAATGGTACACGGTGATGATATTTTTTAAAGAGGTCATCAGCTTTCTCTTTAGATACACCTAACTCTGCTTGTAATTTATTTTTTCCCATTCCATAGAACAACCCTAAGTTAATTGTTTTAGCTTGGGTTCTAGGTATCTCAGCCATCTCAGCTACGATACTATGGAAGTCTGCATCACCTTCTTTATATGCATCAACAACTTCATTAACACCATACAGACCCTGTAGTGCTGCATAGTGAACTACTAATCTTGGTTCTTGTTGTGAGTAATCAAAGACTCCCCACTTACAACCTTCTTCAGGAAGGAATAAAGATCTAATGGCTGGGCCCAGTTCTTTGTTTCTAGCTGGAATCTGTTGGAGATTAGGGTTAGAATAACTAAATCTTCCGGTTACAGTACCCCCATTATCTGATCTTAATTGATTTATTTCTGAATATATCCTTCCATTATGTGAATGTTTTAGTATAGTATCAATAAATGTGGTATGGGCTTTATTAATTTCACGAGCCCGGGCAACTAGTTTCACAAGTGGGTGGGCGTGATTCTGTAAGAAGTTTTTAGTAAATGATGGAGAATTTGTTTTTTCAGTTGAGTCATAAGATAGGTCAAGTTTTTGAAAAACTTGCGCAATGGAACGTGCAGCCCATATTTGAACATCTACTCCAGTTTCTTTTTTTATTTTTAATAGGCATGATTTTTCTTCTTCAAGTAATTTGCCTTTTAATTGGTGAGCTCCTTCAATATCTACACGAACTCCTAAGAACCGCATATCTACGAGGCAAGGAAATAAGTCGGTCTCTAATGAAAAGATGGACTTCAAGTCCTGATTAATAATTTCTTGTTTTAAATACTTCCATAAGTCTAAAGTTATCTCAGCATCTTTCTCTGCATAGGCTCCAACATACATAGCTGGTAGTTTATACATCTCTGCTTTAGGGTCTACTCCCCATGATTTTGCTGCTTCATATAGTGCACCCTCATCTTTACCTGTACCAATGAATTCTCTTGAACAAGAATTTAAATCATATCTTCTTCTGTTTTCATCTACTAGAGCTGTTGCTATCATTGTATCAACAATAGGACCTTTAACTTCTATCCCTGCTGATCTTAACCAACATACATCATACATTGCATTATGAAATATCTTTGTAGAATCGTTGTTTAGAACCTTTCTAAAGTAGTTAAATACTTTAGTTTGATCCATATTCCCTCCACCTTCATGTGCAACAGGATAATAAGCAGACCAACCTTCAACAGCTACAGCTATCCCAGTTATATGGCCACGTTTAGTCACTGAACCTGAACCCATCTTTATAAGTTCTGGATCTTTTGTTTCTAAGTCGATTGCTATCTCTTTATATTTAGATAGATCTGGAAAGTCTTCTGGTGGTAACCATTCAGTTTGTGGTTTAAATAGTGGCATTTGCATCATTTTATTATTCCCCATGTGTTAGGTTTATCTTGTGGTTTATTTTCTTTTGGTTGTGGTATATCCGGATAGTCACGATCGATTGCCATTTGACAATAATGAATTGCTTTTTCCAAATCTTGTTTTTGATTCTTCTGTTTATGTCTACATAAATATTTAATTGCATTGCCTTCGGCAAAAGGAATATTATTTTTATTAATAAATTCTGATGGCTGAATGACCATAGACTTATAGTGATTCCCACCGACCTGACGTTTATATATATCGCTCATATTCTATATCCTTTATAACTATCTTTAGGTCTTACGATATGTAATGTTTCTTTGGTTCTAGTTGCTCCAACATAAAACAATCTCTCTTCATCATCAGGATTATTTTCATAACCCTTCATTGTGTTTTCTGTTAGATCAGTTAACAAAACAACATTGTCTGCTTCGCCACCTTTAGCTCCGTGTATAGTTGATAGATTAATTCTAGGATCTTGATTTAATTTCTCTCCATTATTTTTCATTGATCTAATATATTCTACTCTTCTGTATGGGGCATCGTCAAAAGCTTCGTACCAAACCTTATCAGTTTTTAAACCATGCTTTCCCTTTAATGCATCTATACCATAAAAAGATTCTTTTGCCATACCTAACAATCCTTTTTTATTTCTATGTTCAGGTGTCATATAACTATAAATTTTTTCTATAGATTTATAAGAAAGTAAATGTCCCTTTCTTAAATTTTCATAATCAGTTATGGCTTGATATAAATCTGATTCATAATTTCTTTTATTTCTGTTTTTAAAATACATTCCATCTTCATATAAAACTTTTTCAACATCATTTAATTGATGATTAGTTCTACTTAATACTAACCAATTTCCTTCTTTTAAGTTTATTTGATCAAAACTATCGTACCATTTTATCTCTCCTTCTCTTTCAGAAGGTAGCCAATTCTTCTTGATTCTTTTTGAAATTCGGTTTACAATATTCGCCGCTAATTTATGAACTTTAGAAGGTACTCTAAACGATTGAATTAACTGATTAATTTGACCATCTAATACAATAAAACTATCCACATCTGCGCCAGCCCATCTAAATATTGCTTGATCATCATCACCTGCAATAAAAGAATCTTGGGTATTATCCCAAATGTTTCTAGCCATTTGCCATTGTACTTTAGATAAATCCTGTGCTTCATCTATAAATGTTACATCAAATTTAGGACATTTATCACTCTTAATGAAGTCTGTAATCATGTCATGAAAATCTATAAGACCATATTCTCTTTTATATTTTTTTATTTCCTGGTCCAAGATAATAAGTTTTTCTCTCGAGACTTCTTTAGTATGTTCACCCAGGTCATACTGGTCCATTACACTAATCTCTTTGTGTCTAGCTTTATCTATAATACTTAATTCTTCACTATTGGAAGTAAAGAAAGCATTCCCTTCATCGTGTTCCCATGCAGGTACAGATAAAGGAAGTTTTAATTTCTCTCCTAAATCTCTGTAATGAAAAGGTTGCATAACATTATCTTTTTTTAATCCTAACTTTCTAAATGCTAGTGAATGTAAAGTTCTAAAGTATGGTAGATCATCTTCAGATAAATTAAATTTTTTCATTGCTCTATCTCGGGCTTCGTATGCAGCTTTCTGAGTAAAAGCAAAATAACCTATCTTATCAGGATCAGTTTGTTTTAAATATTCATCTACTTTATTAAGTAATGTGTGAGTCTTACCTGTACCTGGAGGGCCTAATACTATTGTTGTCACTTCACACTCCTAAAAAAATTTCTCCATATAGCTGACCTTATAATAGATACTACAGTAAATATTAATGCAATATGTAAACTGTCCCAAATAGTTGGATATAATCCAAAGAATGGAAAAATATATAATTGAATAAGGATAGCTAGGATTAATCCACTACCTACATCAATAAAGCTTTCAATAAAACATCTTAACTTCATTAATATGGGTCCTTCGGTTTATAATCAGGTGATTTAAAATCTGTTTTAGTACCACTAAATTTTTTAACATACATAACTTTAATACTTTTACCACTTGCATCTATTACTTTAATCTTTGCATCAAACCATTCTTTCATCCAAGCCGATGTCTTTTGATAATCATGGGACCATCTTCTTCTCTGTAAGTGGTCATGAAAGAAATGTCTAAATTTAAAGTAATGATTCTCATCATCACTCCAAACATTCCCTCTTTCAATATCTTCTTTTCTTTTTGTTTGTCTTCTATCACTACAATAATCTTCTAAGTGTTCTCGTAACTGGTCTTCTGTTTTCATTCCTTCAGGTGCATCTATTATTTCTCTCCCTGCTAATAAACCATTGATCATTTCTTTCCAATCTTTAGTTTTTAAAGTTGGTGGTAGCATTCCAACCCCTGCTATACATGCTTCTTCAAATAATGATTGTTGTCTTAGATGTTTTGGAGTATCTAATCTTAATCTTTTACCATCTACGTTTAAATAATAATAAGGATGTTCTAATTGAATCTCTTGTAGGTCGCTTAACTCAGGGAAAGTAGGTGCATTACCTATACCATGTTTTCTTTTCTTACATAAAGATTTATCGCAATGACTACACATTGGTTCATCTTTACATTTATATCCCCAGTCTTTTTTCTCATGTTGTTTCTTAATTGTATCAATCTCATATTGTTCTAAATCTCCGATCATATAATTTTCATGGAACCAGGAAATTTTTTCTTTCCAGTTCTTCCATTTCTTTTTAGCAAAGACTCCGAAATGAAATAAAGCAAGGTTTCTATTCTCTGCAATTTTACTTGTGGCCAGTGTCTCGATACATGGAGGCCCATCAGAAAATTCTGACTCGGGCCTCTGTACCTTTATAGAACCAACATCTAGTTGTTTTACGTTATTTGTGATCCTATAAAATTCTTCTAAACTCGCTGCTGTTCCATCTTCTTTGAACGCATATCTTGTTGTGTCATCACCTTTGAAGTAAGGAAGATTTAAAAAGTTTCCGGTATCTTCTTCTGACTTTAATTCTATTTGTTTTGGAAATACTTCTGCATTAGCAAATCCAAGTATAGCTCTTATCTCTAAGAGTTTATCTCTCATTATTTTTGCTTCAATAAATGTTTGAGAGAATAAAAAGATATGTGCTCCCCCACTTTTAGATCTACATACTACTAATGGTAATTTTAAAACTTTAATTTTATTTAATAATTTTTTATGATCAAACCCTGCATAAGAATCTACATCTATACATCCCCATATACATTTGTTATCCTCATTAATAGGTATAACTCCTAATGTAGGTTCAGTTCCTTCTAAGTGATTTAAATAATGAGTTGATGTAACTGGTTCTCTTCTAACAAAAGACTTTCCTTTTAATTTTTCACCATTGGTTGGTTGAACATTAATGTAGGTACATCCATGAGCCCTCTTTAATCCGTCAAATATCTTTTCAAATTCTGTCATAGCTTTATTAAGAGGCGCTTCCACTCTCGCTTAGGCGCCTCTCGTTGCAACTTATTCCCTTAGGAATTCGTTAGTAAGGAGTTGCCTCCGACTTTGCAGAATCTGCTCCATGTTTAGCTTGAACATTTCCCTTTGATATATTCAAAGAAAAACCTTTAGCTTGATCATAGATTGCTCTATCTTTTACAGGACCTACTTTATCTACATCCCATCCAAACCATGTTCCTTTGTCGTTAGACTGTTGAACAGTAGTCAAGTTATAAACATGACTATATGTTGGTGGTGTAAACAAACCATTTTTACCCTGTAGTTTGATGCCCATCATCATTGTATTCCATTTACGGCTAGTCTTTAATTGAGTAGCCTTCATAGTAATCAATGCTGTGCTAGGATTATCGCCGAGTAACATGATAAAATGACTTGCGGTATTCTCAAGATAATTACCGTTTGGTAATCTATCTTTATTCATAGCATCTCTTTTAGCTGATGCTACTGCCTCAGAATCCACAGCATGTACTGCTACTGGTGCGCCCATTGACTCTCCTCTATCCTTCCATTCCACGTATTCTCTTTTATAAAAACACGGAATTACTTGGATACCTTTTTTACCATCATAAAGTTCATTTGTGACAGTATTTAAGATCATACCGGGAGCTGCGCCCTCGATATATTTAGCGTGTCTGGAATTAACTTCCGGAGACAGCTGACCTAAAACTTTCAGAAATGGTAATGCAAGATCGTCTTGCGACATCGACTGAAAGCCAGCGTTCGCATCATCCTCAAATAGAGTAGCTGATGGAAGCTTAGCGTTTATCTTTGGGATAACCGCATTTTGCTCGTTTTTTGCTTCGTTGTTCATAGTTATTGTTTCTTTGTTAATTTGGTACGGTTTCCTACGTACACGTTGAATGTGTCCATTGGCAAATCTTTACCTGCCTCAATACGCTCACGGACTAGCGCTTTTAAAGTCATGGGCTCTACCTTCAACTTTTGTGTCGGTTCGAACCCCTGACTCTTCGCAAGGTTAGCATAATCTACCGCCTTGTTATCTTCGTTACGTCCAAAGGAAACGGTCACATCATTTTTAATAATGTCACCTAGGCCATTGTCCCGAAGCCATTTATATGCTTTCTCTCTGTTTGCAACAGAGATACTCGCAGTATAGAAAGGTTTAACGTCAACTGATGAACCATCAGCTAACTTCAATTGAGATAATCCCATCTCTGATAACATAGTTGGAATTACATCTTCTGAAATTCTTGAAATCTCTTTTTGTGTTTGTTTAATCTTTTCTTCTTGAGCTTTTACTTCAGCTTCTAAATCTCTTAGTCTTAACACTTGATCTGATAATGATTTTATTTCTGTCGTTCTAGTTAATACTTCTTCTTGGTCTTTCTCAAAATCTATGGCCATTATTCTATCGCTCCTTTTTCGTACAAGTTAATTGTTATTGGATAATATTTTCTTTCTTGTTGATCCCATTTTAATAATTTATATTTGCCGTTTGTTATATCACTAACAATTGAACATGCAACACCTATTATTGCGGGGTCCCCAGTTAAAAGTAAATAATCTTTATCACTAAAATTTTTTAGTCCTTGTCTTAATTTAAAAATAAGTGGACCAGGAGAAAAAATTATTTGTGAAAGTTCTGGAAGCAAAAATTTAAATTCACCGTAATCAGCTGCACCTAATATATTTATTTTAGGTCTACCAACTCTGGTTCCTGCAATCTCTTGAATAACATAAACTGTATTTTCTGCTTTCATTACTATTGACTTATATATTGTTTTAATATAATGTCAAGAGCATAGAAAGAAAAAGTTATGAAATATAAATTTAAAACAAAACCTTATAAGCATCAGCTTGATGCTCTTGAGATTTCTTGGAATAAAGAAGTCTATGCATATTTTATGGAAATGGGAACTGGTAAAACAAAAGTTCTCATAGATAATATGTCTATGCTTTATGACAATGGAAAAATTGATGGTGCCTTAATTATAGCACCAAAGGGTGTAGTAGGGACCTGGTATAAGCAAGAGATACCAACGCATTTAGTCGATCATGTCGAAAATAAGGCAATTTTATGGCAATCAAATTTTACAAAAGAATACTCTAGAAAACTAGGTAATCTTTTTAAATCGGATGCTGACTTACATATTTTAATTATGAATGTAGAAGCTTTAAGTACTACTAAAGGTGTAGACTTTGCATCTAAGTTTTTATCTTCCCATAATACTTTAATGGCTATTGATGAAAGTACGACGGTTAAAAATCCTAAAGCAAAAAGAACTAAAAATATTTTAAGACTTTCTAAACTTGCTAAGTATAGAAGAATAATGACAGGTTCTCCTGTTACTAAAAATCCATTAGACTTATATAGTCAATGTGAATTTTTAGATCCTTATTGTTTAGACTTTGCATCTTTCTATGCATTCAGAAATAGATATGCCGAAATGAGAACAGCTAACTTCTACGGAAGAAGTGTTCAAATTGTGGCGAAATTTCGTCATCTTGATGAACTTGCAGAGAAATTAAAACCATTTTCTTATAGAGTTTTAAAAGAAGATTGTTTAGATCTTCCTGAAAAAACTTTTATGAAAAGAGTAATTGAATTAAGTAAAGAACAAAAAGAGCTCTATGCTCAAATGAAAAAGATGGCACTTGCCATGTTAAACGGAAAAGTTGTTACAACTAAAACTGCTCTTACTCAAATAATGAGATTGCATCAAATTACGTGTGGTCATTTCACTGCAGATGATGGTTCAGTACAGGATATAAAGAATAATAGATTAGATGAATTAATGAATGTATTAGATGAAATAGAAGGGAAAGTAGTTATTTGGGCCCACTATCAATATGACGTTAAAAAGATAATCAAGGAAATCCAAAAGGTCCACGGTCCGGGATCAGTGGTTGATTATTATGGTATGACTCCTAAAGAAATTAGACAAAACAATATAGAAAAATTCCAAAATGATGATGAAGTTAAGTACTTTGTAGGTACACCAGCTACTGGTGGATACGGAATCACGCTTACTGCAGCGTCGAACATGATCTATTATTCCAATGGTTATGACCTAGAAAAAAGACTACAATCACAAGATAGAATCCATAGAATTGGGCAAAAGAAACCCGTGACCTATATCGATCTAATAGCAGAAGATACAGTTGACAATAGAATAGTCAAAGCTCTTCGTAAGAAGATTAATATAGCGTCTGAAGTTATGGGTGAAGAATTAAAAGATTGGATCTAGTTATTTATACCAAATAGCTACTAACATAATAAATAAAATTAATCCTTGATACTTATTAAAAAAAGTACAAAGTAATTTTTCTCTATTAAGATCTATCCATCTCATTATATTTGAAATCATATATCCTGTTCTTACTTAGCGTATCTATCTGTAGATAATCCAAGTATTGGTTTATATTGTGTTTTTCCATCAACTTTGATGGCCATTAGATATTCTTTCCTATTTGAATTAATTTCTTTCTTGTAGCTTACGTGGATCCAACCTGAGTTAGGTTGTCCTGGTTCGTAGTACTCGAGGATTAATTGGTCAAACATAAGGTTTTCTTTGATCCAATCTGATACCTCATTATTTGGGGTTCCAAATATTTCAAAATCCGCCGCTTCTCCCTTGCAATGTTGACTTTTGCTTGAACTACCTATCTTTTGAGACAAAATTTCGTTACGATATCCGCTTGTAATCGTTACTACGTGGTTAAAATGGTCTCTAACAGGCTGTAGGACCCTCTCACAGAGCAATCTGAGGTTTTCCTGCTCATCTTCACTAGGGTTATTATCTAGACCCATTCTAGTGGCTGTTTGACTTTTTGTAAGCTCAGCCAAGCTAAAATTTTTACTTAATTTCATAATAATTTGAATAACACTCCCACAATGATTCCCACCGTAGAGGCTAAACCTCCTATAATGTAGAATAATAACCTATCGCTCTTAGTATGTAAACCCTCAATATCTCTATGAATATGCCTTAAATCGTTGGTTTTTATAGTGTTTATAGCACTTTTTAACCCTTTTATATGACCATATAGAGCTACTATGTGCTCACCTGTGGTTTTTGGATATTTCACGCTAAACTCCCTATTCCACCTTTTTGCCTTTGAGCTATGATTTGCTCTTCTGGGTCTAATAAAGCCTGTTCTGTGTCACTTAGTACGGTTTCACTCCCAGAAAAAGTAGGACTTTCGCGCGAGGCGGTGAAATTTTGCATATTGAGATCTGGGGTACCAATCGGCGCCGTTGGCAAAAATGATTGGTTTCTATCTTCAATTTCATCTTGCTTATCTTTTATTTCATCTTGCTTATCTTTTATTACATCTAATTCCTCTGTTCTGATGTCGTAAGGTAAAGATTTTTGATCAATTGGAAGACTAAAATCTATATCTCTTTGACCTAATGGAATAAATTTCCATTTTTTCTGAATCTCTTTTAGTTGAGATTTATTAAAGAAGTCTCTCATTTTATAATCAGTTCCTTCATTTCTATTAATGGTTTTAATAGCATTAGTAAATCTATTGTTATCGTTGATAACTAATGTTGGAACATTAGCAGGATTATAAAATCCTTTCATTAAAAAATTAAGATCTTTCTTACCAAAAGGTTGTCTACCTTCAATGGTTTCTTTAATTTCTCTTTCTGTGTAACCCAACGTTCTCATGTTCTGAATATCTTTATAAGTATCAGACCAAATTCTATATCTATTCTGTTGCCATCTCTCAAATAATTCAGGGACGTATTCAGGCAAGAATCCTTGTGATATTAGAGCTCCATCTCCTTTTAAATCCTCTATCTTTACAGCGTTAGCACCAAAAGTTTTAGAAGCTGCTCCCATTTCACCAGCTCTTTGGTTAACTTTAAATTTCATACCATCATAACCGTTCATGTTCACAACCCTTACACCAGCCATAGTTGCTGAGACTTCTTCCATTGGATCGTATTCAATACCATGTTTAGTTACTTGACCTTCAAAAGCTTTCCATAATTTTTCACCACTCTTTAATGTTGTTGGTAAAACTTTACTATATAAATGATACATAGTTTTTTCAAAAGGATTAATATCATAGTTCCAATCAGCTATTTGTCCTCCTGATTTAGATTTAGAAATCCCTGTCTTAGGATCAGGATATATTTCTCCTCTATATACTCCTGGTATCCACCCGGCAGTTTCCCACCAGATAGATGGACTTAAAAATGGTTCAGCAACTTTTGCAATTGAATCAGCAAAAGCATTTGCCCATAACGAAGCAGTAGATTGATCAGTTTGTGGACCTTTAGCTATGTTTTCAGCAAACAATGAAAAAGGTTTAAGAACATCTGTGTAAGGATTCTGTGCATCAAAATCTATTGCTTTAATATTTTTAGATTTTTTATCTTGTGAACCAATTGGTATCATTCTATGACCTTCTTGATACTCCGGTGCAAAAGATTCTTTCCACGCTCTAATTTTATCTTCCGCTACTCCAGTTAAATAACTTGCTGTTTGACTAGCTACGGGTCCTAAGACTGCCATAGTAGTACTAAAACCAACCAGTCTTCTTGCTCCCATCTGTCTGATGTATGGATTGCTTGATGCCATTTCCTTCGTTCCTCTTCTCATAATTTGATAAGAGTTTCTCCACATTTCTGATGTAAATCCTACGAAGTTTCCAAGGATAGGAAACTTTCTAACGTTCTGTACAAATCGTGGTACCATTGAGTAGTTAGGATAAGTATCTCTAACTATTAATCCTGCCACTTCTCTTTTTGCATCTTCTAAAGTTTTTAAATTTCTTCCGTTAGTTCCAGCTGACATTGAACCTGCTTTATATGGGTTCCATTCATATCCTTCTACTTCTCTAAAATATTTTTTAACATCATTTAAATTTTTAAATGCAGGTTGTAACTGTGACTTAGTAAAATTATATCCAAACATTTTCCAAACGTTATCACCTAATTGATATGCTTCGATAGCTTTTTGTACTACTTTCCCCGCAGGTCCTTTATTAGTAAACAACCATTCCATTATTTGATCAGAAGTTTTTCCTTGCATTGAGGTCTGACCTGTTTTACCTATGTTCCATTTAGATGGGCCCATAAGCTCAGGAATTATTTGTTCTAGTTCTTGAGCAATAGTAGAGGAGTCTAATGCTCCAGCTTCTAAAGCTTCTTCTAAAGATTCTCTTAATTTTTTAGGGTCTTTTGTTTTCCCAATTAAATCTTTAAATAACATTTCAAAATTATCTGCAACAGAAGCACCTTTTCCTAGGTGACCATTAGCTAATGCAAATAAAGAAGCTGTTGTAATGTTTCTCATTTGAGTCATGATAGATAAAACGGTTTTGCTAACTTGAGTAGCGGCTTTTATACCTAGTAAAGATTTCATCATAGGAAACTTTAATATTTGATCCATCATTACTGTAGTAGAATTAATTGCTTCAGCCATTTCAGGAAGCGCTAACATTTTTTCTTTTTGTCTGCCAGTTCCTGTTACAAATATATCTTCTAAATCCATGTTGTAAGGTTTAGATACACTAACTTCTTTTAATGGTCTTACAGCTCTAGGATTTATTTTATTGTCTTTTAAATATTTAAAGTATTCATCGTTGTTTCTAAACAACCACTTACCTAATCCATTCTTAGCTAAATCTCTGTAAGCATTATAAGAATGAATAGTGTGTGCTTGTTCAACAATAGTATCCATAATGATTTGTTTAGGGTCCTGTACTTTTCCTAACAGTTCAGCAATTTCATCTGGTAAATTTTTAAGGTCTTTAAATATATGTGCAGGTATTTTAACTCCACCTTGAGCTGCACTGGCCACAAAATTTAATCTTTCCATTGGAGTTGAACCTTCGGTTCTTCCTTTTTCTAACATTCTATTTACTTTTTCTGTGGCTGCTCTTGTTATATCATCTTTACTCATACTGGCTCCTCGAGCAGATGTATCTCTAATTAATTTTTCAAAATATTTAACAGCATTATCATAGGTTTCTTTAGGTGCTCTCCAACTAGGGTTTTTAAATATCTGATAACTTGTGTGTAAATATCTCCCCATATTTTTAATCATCTCATCTCTTACATCCATATCTCTAATGATAGGTTGTAATAATTTTGTTTGCTCATCAATAATATTTCTGATTGCATGTGATGGTATTCTTAATGACTTCGGAAGTTTATCTAGTTTAATATTTCCTCTTAAGTATTGTAAGACATCTTCCCAATAACTTAAAGCACGCTGTGCTGTTTGAGTATTAAACATAATGTCATTAAAGCCTGCTTTAACTAACCCATACATATTTCTATCTAATTGTTTCATCCATAGGTCAGTTCCCTTTTTAATTTTTCTTATTTCATTTTGCATTCTTCTTAAAGAGTTTGCAGAAGCTGGATCAAATTTAAAATTAGATGTAAACCTAGAAGCTAAAGCTTCAGTTGCTCTTCCAACTTGATTCCAGAAGGGAGCATTCCAGTCAGAAAATTTCCATGTTTCATACTTAGGTATTCCAGCCCAGTCAGTAAATTTTTTCTTTCCTTTACTAATTGATCTAAATAATTGTGGTAGCCCTGTCTTTTCACTTTTTAATAATGCCGTACCAGGTTTAATTAATACTGTATCTCCAGCTACTAATCCTTTTCCTGCTAACCAAGAAGCACCTTTTAATCCAGGACCAACTAAAGTTAATGATCCCATTAATGCTGTACCTTCAGCACCAAATTTTAATTTGTTTCTTAAACTAGCTGCGGCTCTTTCTTTACCTGTTAAACCTTCAAGACTTTCTTGTTTTGAATTAGCTAGTGCTCGTTGTAATGGACCAAAAAATCCAGTAGCATCTTCATCTCCAAAAGCATCTCCAATAGTTCTACTTGCTCTATTCGATACAGCTGCATCTCCTAGGGCAGCTGGAAGTACCCAGTACCCACCAAATTTGGCAAGCTTCACAGCTTTGTCTCCTGCTTTAGTAGCAGCTAATGTAGTTCCAACTTTCTTAGCAAGTTTTCTTTGAGCTAAAGTATTAATAAGTTTTGTAGATATTTTTCTAGCAATACCAAAACCTGTACCATACTGAGTTAAGATAGAAGTAAATTTTGCAATGGAACCTTCTTTATCACCATAGATATCCATTAAATCTATAGCGGGCATAACCTTTTCTACAGTTGATAAAGTATCTGTGTCTAATGCAAGATCAGTAAGGGCTGCTCCCATTTCCGTGATCCCTGTTGCAGTGTTAATTATTCCTGTACTTACACCGACAGCTGGTTGCATCAAGGGATGCGAGAGCACTTTCTGTCGACCACGCTTCGCGTTCTGAGTATCTTTACGATACATCATATCATACTGAGTCTTACCTAAGTATTCATAATCAGAAAGTTTAATTAAATCTTTTGGATGAGCTTCGTCTTTAACTCTATCTTTATTTTTAAAATAATCTGACTTCCCTTCATAAAGTAACTCATCTATATAATTAAAAACAGGAGTTAAATCATTAGAAAATATTTGTTGATATCTTTCAATATCTAATTGAATATGTCGATCAAGTTCTTCTTTTCTGTTTTGGTATTTTGCTGGAAGTTCTGCAGGAGGATTAGCTCTCTCTGTGTCGTACTTGGTTTGCTGTTTAGCTCCCCACTCTCTAATGCTATCAAGGATTCCCATAAGGCCTCCTATACTTGACTGGTAGGAATTACTAATTCTACTCCATACGTTTGATTAAAATTAATTACATCTTGTTGAGATTCTATAGCAGCAAAATCTTTAAATGCTTCTGGGTTGTATGCAATTAATTTTACAACGTCATCAGTAATTTCTTGTGGTAGTCTCGCTCTTAATAATACAAAAGGATCTTGACTTGCTCTTGGTTGCATTACTTCAGTTTGAGTATTAACTATTTCTTCATTCCCTGTAGGTGTTTGAATATCTAAAGCTTGTGTTTGTTGATCCATAACTGGACCCATGCCTGTAGCATAACCTACTCTACCACCTTCAGCTTCGGGAAGTCTATAATCTACTGACTCTTTTCTACCAGTTAAAAAATCTACCCATGCTTTTATCATTCTATTTTTTTTAGAAGTTCCGGCTTCTTCAAACTCTACTAATTTTGATATAATTTTAGATGCTTCCACTCTAGCTTCAGTCTCTGTTAAGAAACCTGAATCAATAACATTCATTCTAGCTTGATACTCCACAAAATCATCTGGATTTATCCACTCTCCATCTGGACCTATTTTATCTGCTT
>Ga0080013_1003851_pt1 | contig 15259 bp, 38 predicted proteins | sample ETNvirenome_6_85_FD_69236 | JGI IMG/M metagenome (GOLD analysis project Ga0080013, IMG submission 69236) | Marine viral communities from the Pacific Ocean - ETNP_6_85 (SPADES assembly) (version 2) | ecosystem: Environmental > Aquatic > Marine > Oceanic | place: Pacific Ocean | collected 2013-06-19
CTAGACCGCATTGACAAGGATGGGGGTAGTGTGCGTGCTGCTAGGGCTAACATCATCAAGAAGCCCGCTTGGAACTTTTTTAAGGCTATTGACCCAAATATGTCCAATTAGTGCTTGCATGGGTGGGGGTGGGGGTGTATAATAGGGGCATGATGTTCGGAGACTACAAGATGCGTACCATTACGGCTGCCACGACCTACTACCACTGCCACTCCTGCCATGGCGTGACCAAGGAGCCCAACCCCCATTACAAGCCCAAGGAGGGCCGCATCAAGGACTCCCAGTACATTGGGCGTTACTATGTGTGTGCCCCATGCCACAAGCAAGCCCTCAAGCACGAAGCTGCACACTAGGAAAGCCCAAAGGGGGGTCCGGCCCCTCGGCCATAACCTCAATTGGGGCAACACCTTATGACCCCCACATACTTGCAAATAAATCAGCCCCCACTATTGACCCAGGCATGGGCAGTAGAGTATAATGGAGGCATGAGAGACAGGAAAACCATGGTCGCCATCATCGACCTCAGCCCGACCGACTCGGGCGCGGGTTGCCCCCGCTCGTTGTTCGTCTCATGCCACCTCATGAGCCACGGCTTCGGGCACTTCACCCCCAGGATCAAGTTTGGGCTTGCGCTCTCCAATCACCTAGCGCAGTTCAACTACCCTGCCATCATTCGATACACCGACAGAGCCCAACAAAAACTCTTCGGAAAACCCTTGACCCCTGGTGCCTTTAGTGGTACAATAAGCACATGACAGACAACCCCCTAGCTCACCTCACCCTTGAGGAATTCAAAGAGAACCTGCCGAAGCTTGATTGGTACTACCAGATGAGCGACGATCACAATGTGTACCTGCGTGGTCTTGCTACTATCGAAGCGTACCATGCACACGCCAAAAACCAAGGTAGCGAGTGGGTGGCAGCATTCGAGGAAACCCGTGCAAAGTTCACGATTTCCGCTTGACATCCTACCCCCACCATGGTATAATAAGCACATGAAGTTACTAACGAACGACATCAAGCGCAGCCTGCCTGCTCTCTACAGTACCGAGAGCATTCCCGCTAACATGAAGACCATAGTAGCTAAGTTCTTCGATCCCCTCGGATCGTGGAGATGGTATGTAGTCGAAGGTGACGAGCAAGAGGATGGCGATTGGACCTTCTTTGGGCTAGTCGATGGGTCCGTCAAGGAGTGGGGCTACTTCACTCTGTCCGAACTCGAAAGTGTGGATGTTGGGCTTGGGCTTGGCATCGAGCGTGATATTCATTTCCCCAAACAGAATGCAAGCAGTTTCACAGCATGAAAATTTTCGTTGACAAAGACCGTAACGAACTCGTTATCACCCTGGGCATTAGCCCTCGTCCCTCCAAGTCTGGGAAGACTACCGTTGTTGCCACCTCTAGTGGTAATCAAACCTTCTCGGATGTTCAGTTTCAGGGTAAGCCCCTGACGGTAGGCGTGAACGCTTACATCCCGAAGTAATTCGGGACGAGGAGGGGGATGGACGCCTAGGAGTTTCTCCAACGGCAGATTCCTCCCTCCTCGTCTTTAGGATGTCCCAAATGGGGTCCGGCCCCGCAGGCCCTAAATCCAATTGGGACAACCACTTAGAACTCAAAATACTTTCACGAAGATCGGAGTTTGTTCTACCACCCCACCCCAAAATAGTTTATACTGTACGCATGAAGAACGAGAAAACACCCCAAGTCCACCAGAAGGACTGCGAAGCCTGCGATCAGGTCATCACCCTCCTTGCGCCCAACGATGAGGTGCGCTTCTGCTTCAATTGCATCGAGAAGGTGGAAGCCATGGAGCGTATCCTCGCAGAGGAAGAGCTTACCATTGTCCACGCTTTCTACGCAGAGCCCAAGGTGTAACCATGTTCTCCCTAATCAAATCTCGTCCGCTGTTCAAGGCTACGCTGGCCTTCCTGGTGGATCTCCTTTTCTTCGGCTTCCTCTTCGGACTGGCCTTCCTCTTCTAATGCAAAATACTACAAAAGATCGACTGTACTTCCTCCTGTTCGCGTTCATCGGTGCATTCTGGCTGCCCATTGTAGCCGTGTGCGCTCTTTGGGTTGGGGGGCTCTTCACCTAGGATGTCCCAAAATAAATCCCTCTAGACCCTTGCAAACCATCTCAGAACAGGTTATAATACACGCATGAAGAAACCGAACGACATGAATACGCTCCTCTCCCTCCCCATCGACCCCACCGAAGCCAAGGCTATGTTTGGCGAGGTGGTTGTACGGGCCGACACCCTCGGCTTCGACATCTCGAAGGACTCTCCGCTTGCGGAAGTTATGTTCAACTTCGGATGCCAACTCGAAACCCAAGGCTTCCTAGAATGGAACGATGAAGGTAACATCGAGGCTACTGGTAAAGAAGGGGATGCAACCTTTTCGATTCCCTGCTGGGGCGTGATGGAGGTTGGCACAGCGATCCTCGCCATGGATGGCATCTCCGAAACCCTGGATCACCTGAAGCACATGCTCATGTGGGATCCATTCATGAAAAAGGCAAATCGAATCATCGAGTTCGGTGCAACCGAGGAGAGCGCAGGCGGTGAAAACTTCCTGTCGATGAACTGATGGAGGAAACAGAGCTAGACGCTGCGCTCAAGCACCTTCTCGACATCGGTGCAATCTCGATGGGTTGGTGTGATGAGAGAGAGGAGATTGTGTTCTTCATGACGGATGAGCAGAAAGCCATGCACGATTTCGACCACCACTAGAAAACCTAAAGGGTAAGGGTGTGTAGTCCGATTGGCAAGGAGAACGGCTGTAAACCGTTTTAAACATCAAGTTGGTTCGAATCCAGCCACACCCACCACTAGGAAACCCCAAATGGGGGGGCCGGGGCCGCAGCCCTAAATCCAATTGGGACAAGCACTTATAACCAAAAACTATCCAAAATAAATCCGTCCTCACTATATACACCGCTCCCCCAATAGTTTATACTATACGCATGAACGACTCCGACCTCCTGCATCCTGACCTCCTCGACCACGACCTCCTCAACCTGACCCGCGAGGAGTTTCTAGCACAAGTCCCCTCCACCCCTCCTACCCGTGGTCTCGTTGAGGAATTGTGGGAGGACGGGTTCTCTCCCGACGAAGCCCTAGAAATCATTGAATTCTACACTTTGCCCTTGCAATCCACTCCTGAATAGAGTATAATAGCCGACATGGAAAAACGAAACAAACGCACGCCGCAGCAACTAATCGAGGCTACCGAGGCTCGATTGGAGAAGCTACGCCTTCGGGAAGCAAAGCAGCACGCTTTGACCAACCCCGAAGTTACATTCTTGACGGAGGAGCTTGATGTTCTCCAGAAAGAAATCCTCACCGCAAAGAAACTTCTGGGTACGGGTCCGCAATCCGCTACTGCCCGAATTCAGAAGCACGAAGATTGGATCATCAAGATCCAGAATCAAGTTGACGAAGCTGAGAATGCATTGAAGTTTAGCGAAGAGCGCAAGGCTGACATTCAATCTCAGATTCAAGATGAAATCTCGAAGATCCTCAATCCCGAAGAAAACGCTCTCGAAGCGTAGAAAGACTCCTGAATGCTGAACGGAATCACCAACATCGTAAGGTCGAATCAGAATGCAGTCATGCTCCGCATTGGCTCCCCTGGTACTACCGAGGCGATTTACTCCATCTTCGACCTGCGTACCCGCGAGAACTCGTTTACGGGTTCCCTCGCTAGTGCAAAGTCGGCCTGGAATCGCAACTACCGCAACTCGCGCCAGTATGTGATGAAAGGGAATCACCGCTACCTGGGAGCGTAAACTCAGGACTCGTCTGAGCGAGTATAAATAGGATATTAGGCTCAGAGCGCCCTTGGAGGTATGCGGTTAGCGCCTTCACGGGGTTATCATCAGCTTGGGTATCTGGACGCAGACCTCCGACACGATGACGCATGTTCTCCGCGTTATTAGAGGACTAGGGGATCAGCCCCCCGAATATAACTAGAACTGGTTTCAACACCTTTTCGGAGCCCCGTGGGAGATCGCGGGGTTTTTTCTTGCATATTGCATTTCGGGGCCGGGGCCGCGAACCTAACTCCAATTGGGACAGTCACTTATAAATGAAAATAAATCCGTCCTCACTATATACACCACTCCCCCAATAGCTTATACTATACGCATGAACGACACGAAAACCAGAATGGCCTGCTTGGGCAACTTGGGTGGCTTCCAGATCAAGAATCTGCGCGGCTACACTCTCTCCATCGGTATTGGCCCTCACCACTATTGCGAGAACTACGATAACGGGTATGGCCGTGAGGCCGAAGCTCACCGCACGGATACCTCCACCATGGAGGTTGCCATCATGAATGGCTATGGCGATTTCGTGTGCCTGCCCCACGATGTTGCGGGTCATGTTCCCGTTGCGCGTCTCGGGGCGCTCATCGAGGCTGTCCAGGCTCACGATTGGGCAGGGATCTGCTTCCTCTGCAACGAGGATGATTACACTGAGGACAAATTTCCCCAGAAAGTTGTTGACACCACCACCTCAAGCTAATATAATACACGCATGGAATACCTCATCACACTCATCGTCGGTTTCATTATCGGTTGCTACGCTTACACTCTCGGCTATCGCGCCCAGAGCCCCTTCTACAAAGATTCAAAATAGATCAACAAAGGGCTTGACAACCCCCTAGCCATTTGATATAATACACGCATGGAAGACAGAAACGGATACGAGCCCAACCAAGACCTGATAGCCCTCGGAACTGAAACCACGAATGCGTGGGGCGAGCCTGCTATCTTCCACTTCCTCATCGGTGCCCTGCGCTGGCACGATGCTAAGTTCTTGGAGGGCGTTTGCCGCTCCTTCATGGAGGACAACCACCCCGAAGATCTCAAAGTTTTCGACAGGAATCGAGAGAATTCTCTTGACCCCACTCCCTCAAGCTGATATAATACACACATGGAAAACGAGAAGTTCAACGACCAACTTGAGATCGGTGGCGATCTGCAAGACGAGTACAAGGCAATCCAGGCTGCTGAGGCTGGTAACGGCGGGGTAGAAGTCCTCTCCGACGCGGAGATCATCGACCTCATCGTAAACATGATCGACTGGGACGAGTAGGATTAGCCCTTGCTGCCGCTGCCTAGGGTAGTCACACCTAGGAATAACAGCGGGATTCGGGGCTTTTCCTACCATCTTTCATTTGGGCCTCCGGCCCGCCGAACCTAAGTCCAATTGGGACAACAACTTATAAATGTGAAATAAATCCCACACCACGCTTGAACCCACCCCCGAAATAGCTTACAATATACGCATGAAAAAGACCTTCCAAGCTACCCCCAAGGCTCCCGTTCTGGACGAGTTCTACGCTGAGACCTTCGGCGTTGATCGCGTGAAGAGCGTCGAGACTGGCACCTGTGTATCCTGCGGTGGTGATGTTCTCAAGACCTCCTTCCGCAATCCCCTCTCCTTCAAAGAATTTACCATCTCTGGCTTGTGCCAACCTTGCCAGGATTCCGTTTTCGGATATTCCGAGGAATAACCCTTGACACCACGCCCTGAGCGTGGTATAATACGCGCATGGATGAAGATTACGGCTACGAGTTCGACGAAGGTTCCGACATCGACAACTGGGAAGACGAGCAGGTTTTCCAGGACCACGAAGGGCGAGAGGACGAGGGCGGTCCCCTCGGAGATTACGGCTACGAGGAAGGGGAACGGGAGGAGTGGGAGGAGCCCGATTACGACTACAATCGGGACGAGGCTCCCGACTACGAGCCCCGCGAGGACTTCGGCTACTTCGGGGAGATGGGGATGATGGAAGAGTGACATATTTCTTCAAGGCTCTTCTGGACAAGCTGCGTCCAGTATGGTATAATGGTACACCCGAACGAGAGACGGGTTCTGATTCTCTCACTTTCCCTTTGCAAAAGGAATTTCCGATGACGAATGAGTTTTCATTCAACATGACTCAGGCCAAGATTCACGGCTTGAGTGTCCAGGTTGGCGAGTTGTTCGCTGACCTCTACCGTGCCCCTGGTGGGTCGCTCCCTGGAGCAGACTCCAACGAAGCTTTGGAGGCTTACAAGAGCCTCCGTCGCTTGCTCCCTCGGGAGTACCATTGGGACGAGAGTTCCCGTCATGTGGGGGCTACGGCTGCCCACAAAGCCACTCAAGGCGTAAGCTAAGAGTGGACACTCTCGCTCTCGGGTCTAGGGAGTATAAACATAACTCGGCTTCGGGTTCAGGCGTATCCAAGCCCGAAGTAAAAGAAAGCGTGTAGCCTACGGGAAAAGGTAGGAGGGGTGTCCTTCGGTTGTCGAAAGGAACTCGATACGTACACCTCTCCGACCCTTCGGGGGTGTAATGGTGTTCGACTAGCTAACACGCGCAAGCGAAACTAGTTAGGACGGGGGTTCGATTCCCCCCACCTCCTCCACGGAACATATGGCAGTTTTAGGACCTGAGTTTGACCACTTAACCCTACACCAACATTCACAGTTTTTTTTGGTAGCGGTGTTGCACCATATCGTACAATGGCGCATTCGCGCCCCGGCGGCGAGCGCCTAAGTCCAATTGGGACAAGTACTTACAACGACCCACGCGAAATATATCCCACTTTCCTTTTGAGTTTGCCCTAAATTTATGATACAATGGTCCCAATGAAAGTCTCTACGATCTACCAGAAAAGCATTCGGAGCCCTACGGGCAACGAAACATTCATCTTGAAGCCAGGATCAAATAACAAGAAACTCGGCTTCAAAGTTAATTCAAAGCGTTGGAAAGGAAAAAAACTTTATTCTCTCACCCTTGTTGAAAGGGATACATGCCCCACTTCGTGTCACCATTGGAACGATTGCTATGGTAACAATATGCCATTTGCCCATCGTTTCTCAATTGAAAATCTAACTGATAAACTTGAAACAGAACTTGCTTCACTCAATGATCGTCACCCTCTCGGGATTGTTATTCGCCTTCATGTTTTGGGGGACTTTTATTCTATTGATTATGTAAACTTTTGGGAAGATATGCTATTCAAGTATCCCAATCTTTGTATCTTTGGGTACACAGGAAGGGAAACAGATAGTGACATTGGAACAGGTATTTATCTTCTCAACAATAGATTCAATGAGCGTTGCGTAATTCGTTTCTCACGCTCAAAAGAATACGATCACGACTATCTATACGCAGCCGAAGAATCATTTGAGGGTGCGAGCTTTGATTGTCCAGAACAGACAGGCAAAGTGAAATCATGTGCAAATTGTGGTCTATGTTGGACTACAAAAAAGACCGTTAGATTCCTTTCACACTAGGAGATAGATTCTATCTAGCCCTTAGGCAAACCTAATTCAGACCCCTAAAAATGGGGTTTTGAATGAAAATAAGATTCAATTCAAAATTCAAAATGAATTCAATTCAAAATTCAAAATGAATTCAATTCAAAATTCAAAATGAATTCAATTCAAAATTCAAAATGAATTCAATTCAAAATTCAAAATGAATTCAATTCAGACCCCTAAAAATGGGGTTTTGAATGAAAGAAAGAGCCCCAAGAGAATTGATCTCAAGGGGCTCAAACTTTGATTGAATTGAATTTAGTGATAAATCCAACCCAATCGGTAGGGAATACCTCAGTATTCTATTATAGAAGCTCTGACCAAACTTTGAACTAAATTCAAAAAAACTCTTTTTTAGTTCAATTGGGGGGGTCAAACCAAGTTCAAAACTAAATTCAAACCAGTTCAAACCAGTTCAGAATTAAATTGATTTTATGTGGGGGTCAAACTCATAACTAATTCTAATTTGACTTTTTGGTTGTTATCTACCATAATCCACCCATATTCTCAATCAATTTGACTTTTTGGTTACTATCCTTACCACTACCCACCCAATACTATCTAATTTGACTTTTTGGATGTACCTTCGCTTTGCCTCTTTTCCTCATCGGGAACCACTTGAATTGCATCTTCATATGCACCATCAAATGCATCTAATGAAGATTTTCTTACCTTCTCATCATACCAATGCTCTCCATACTTATTTGCTATGTTCTCCCATGATGAGCGTGAACCTAATTGTTCATAGCGTTCAGCTACATGCTCCTTACCTAAACTCTTATAGTGTAATAGCTTGATGTCAGCATTCACAGATGGTAGTCCTCGTCCACTCACTTGAGTTAGGAAATGTGCTCCTGGACTATATGTTACATCCACTATATTTGGATTGATGATTACTGGCTTACACTCTGACATAGATTCAACTCCTAATTTGACTTTTTGGGTTAGTAGTTCTCCCTTCTTATACTCAGGGAACTCTTTGGAGTACATATCATATCCTGCTAGTCTTGGGATACCTACCTCTTTCTTTAGGTATTCTTCTAGTATTCCTTCTATGTCTGGGTGATAAACGAATTCATCTGCATCTACAATGATTGCCCAATTAGCTTTACCTTTGGTATTATATCCGTAGGTTGTATCTTTGTAGATGTTTGATCTTAGGTTAGCGATATCTTTCTCATCATACTTATCCTCTTCTTTGCAAGAATAAGGTACTACTGTTACCTTCTCATACTTGCGTGCTATTTCTAAGCTCTTGTCTGTTGAATAGTTATCTAAAAGAAATATTCTATCACTAAATTGATTGTAATGATCTAAAGTAAATGGTAGAATCTTTTCTTCATTCCAACACAGAATATAAGTATAGATTCTCATCTTCTCTTTTTGCGTTTGAGTAGCTTGATGTCAGCACTCACAGTTTGTGTCCTCTTGTTCTTCTTAAAGGGCACCCACTCACACACACAATACTTAGCCCATGTGTTGTTGCTTCTCTTCTCCTTCACTATGTCTAGCTTTAGATCAGGACACTTCTCTAGTAGGTCTAGCATAGCTCTGTTTGCTTCGAATGAAGTATGATAGTGTCCAAAGCTATGTTTATACATAGTATCATCTCTAGTTTGACTTTTTGGACTCATTGCTGGGTATCTTCCTCTTCATCTTCCGCATCCAAAATTCCATGCTCCAAATACATACCTGGCTTCACTTTATCCCAATCTATTGTGTTGAATAGATCTTCCATTGTAGCTATTAGATCATTCATCTCTTCTTCATTTAGTCCTCCCATACCTTTCTTTTCAATGAGATCATCTACTTCATCTTCACTCATGATTCCTGATGTATCATTATTCTCCATATTTATTTCCCTTGGATCTTATTCTTTACTCGTTGAGTAATATCAAGTGGCTTCTTAGTTGCATGTGAAATCTTTTTCCATACACTATCCACTCTAGTCTTAAGCATGATTGCATTAGAAGCTCTAGCTACTTTGTTAGTAGCTTCTGCTATTAGCAGTTTACCTCTTGCACTATTTCTATCTATTTTCTCTTTCTTTAGTAGTTTGACTTCTTCGGTTATATTCATAACCCCTGTCCAATCAATTACTGCTGGATTTACTACATTAGGTAAGGTACTGATACCGCATACATTATCTTCTGCTTGACCTCGCCATCCAGCTAAGGCCATGCACATTACTACTCCTGCTATTGATTTAATCATTTGTTTTCTCTCCGTATAAGGAAAGCGTTTGAACACAGGACGCATACTCCTGTATCTTTATATACTGATTTTATCTTTCCACACTTCTTACACTTTGCTACCTTTTGTTTATTGCCCATAATATTGCCTCCTGTTCTTGTTCCAATATATCTGGGTGAATCCAAGGCCCACCTTCATATGGACCTTCATGTTCAATGTGTTCTTTTGGTCTATCAGCGCAGAACACAACGCTACTTACTATCACTAATGCTGCTACTACTAGTCTCCAATGTTTCATGAATTACCTCCATATTTCTAATCCAATGAAAGGGTAGATACACCCTTTTTTCTTCTCCCTCTTGTGTTGAATAAAATATAAGAAGTGCTGGTTCTTCATCTTCAATGTTTCTAGCTGTTGTGATCTTTCCTGAACGCACATTCTCATATACCCATTCCTGCTCTTCTCCGTTTAATTCTCCTTTGATCTTTAGGTTCATCTTTTTATTCTTCTAACTTAGATAGCATTTCCAAGCGAATCATAGCCCTAACTACATCTAAAAATGCGTCTCGCATTTGGGAATACTCTTCATTCTGAAACTTAACCTCTTGCCAATCTATTTTCTCATGGCATTTCTTACAATAAGCAGTAGGCACTAGGCGTGGAGGAATTGCTCCAATAAATATCTCCCACGCTTCTTCGGGTGTTCTAGGGTGCATTTCTAAATTGTATCACCACACGCAAAGAAGAAGCATAGTGCTACTACAAAAACATACAGAATAAATAGCTCAATGTTATCTTTAATTAGTTTCATTCTTTCATCGCTTTCTCCATTAATTTAGTTTGCTTCTGGAGTTGGGCTAGTTTACCTGCTTCCTCCACATTACTAGTAACAAATATTCTTAACATAAGGAGATGCCAAAACTCTTTGATCCAATCCTTCATTATCTTGCTGATGCCTTTCTAATAGTAGAGAGTACAGTTTTGTAATCTTGTCGTACTAAGATAGGAGAGCTAGTAACCCTTTTACCTGGGTAAGCCATATACATTAAGCACGAATAGTCTTTCTTCTTTGCATCTTCAAACCTATGCAATTGAATAATATAATCAATATTAACGAGAGAGGTATATGGTTCACTCGTCATGCTCATATTCCCAAACTCATCAAACTCCACTTGTTGAAGTCTAAACTCTGCGTACCCATCGAATACATCTCCTTTTAGAGAGGACAGTCGCTTAATGACGGGAGGAGTAGGTAGTCCTCCCTGGGGTATAGCTGCTCCTAGCCCTACCAGCACCGCAAAAAGCATACACAGTCCCACGATTTGTCTTGTTAGTTGTCTACTCATTTAATAGCTCCTGCTCTGTGATAAAATCACCATATTTCTCGTACCAAATATGCATTCCCAGCTTGTCAGCAAGTTGAAGTTCAAGTTTAGCTCCTCTACTATGCTCATAACCCTCCAACATATAGATAGCATCGCAATCCATTAGAGACTTGATCCCTTCTCTCATAAAATCTTCCCATCCCTTGAGCGCATTCTCCTCAGGGGAACTGTTCTGTTCTATTAGAGTGGGATCAACAGGTGTTAGTCCGCTACTTCTTAATTCTGCTGCAATTCTTCTAAAGTGTTGTTTAGTATCTTCAAAAGACCTATTTGAGACAGGTCCACTCACATATACTCTAACCTCTTCCATTATAATTCATTCTCCAGTTGTTGTGCTATCTCAGTTAAGATAGTCCGTGTATCGTACCAAGATTTTCCTATGTCTTGCGCTAATGCCTGCACATTCACCTTGCCTGATGGCTTCACATATGTAGGATCCTCTACGAGCTTCTCTAAGACCTCCTGTTGAGCGTTGGAGAGAAGGGTGGGGATCTCTTCCATTCTGATGTTGCTCTCCGCAGACGCGCCCGCAGAGTCCTCCATCAACAAGACTTCTTCATTCCTACTGATGCTGGCTACTCCCTTGGTGATAGGATATTTCTTGGTGATCTTAGCTCCCTTGCTATTCTTTGAATTCCAAAGACAAGTCTTAATGTATTTATCAAATCCAATAGTGCCCCAGAACTCATCGAAGGTCTGTCCTTCCTTCTTTGCAAAGCCTTGGACTGCTTCCAATACAGAGACCCATAGATCCTGTACATTGTCAGCGTGTGAAGAGATAGCTTGATCCCCAGAGATATTGTGCCCAATTTTGTGAATGAGCTTGCCATACTTATCTTCAATAAGCTGGCGTTGGTGTTCGTTAATCATACAGGTGTTACTTTAAGATTCTTGAGTGTCGGGTAATCGAAATCATTAAGTGTATGTAGGGAGAATACTAGATCATTCCCCAAAATTACTCTAGGGTTGTCCACCAAATCCTCAACCATATCCTTGTGATCACCCCAATCATGCTTTTCAATAGTCCAACTCAGGGTCATTTCGACTGTGATTTGTTTGGGCTTTGCCAATTTAGCTAACCAGTCCCAGGAACCAGAGGAGATATGTTACAAACATACATCCATAGGCACAAGCACCTAGACCAAAGAACGCACACATTACCTTACTCAATGCCTTCTCATTAAAATCAATTTTCATTTGCTTTAGCCTCTTCCTTTATCTCGTTTTCGTATTCCTCTTCTGTCTTATAATCACCTGAAGGAAACTCCTTCAGATACTCAATATGGTGATCGTGATGTGACTGGAGATCATCATCATCCATGTTGGTGTACATCTCCTCCACCAACTGTGCATAATGTTCCCTAATAGAGTTAATATCATCATTCAGATCTATTTGTACGAGATCATCTACCATCTCTGTTCTAAGCGCAGGATAATCATTATCACCCACAGTCTCTAGCGTTAGTTTAAGATACTTCATCTTCACTAATCTCCTTAATACTGTCTCCATCGAATGCGAAATCATCAAAATCTTTTATACTACTATCAACCTTATCTGCGATACGGCAGAAATCCTCATACCACACTCGCAGGGTATCATTGGAAAAATCACACAGATCAAAGTCTAGAATCACCTCATCTACCTTAACAGCAATCTCGTTTAACTGAGCCTGAGCCTTTTCCATCTTGCGGCTAATCTTATTCAGTTCCTCGTCAAGTTCTTTCATCCTTCCTCCCCAAAATCCTTGTACATATTTTCTATCTCTTCTTCCTTCTCATCTATCAGTCTTGCTAGATCTTGATCGTTGGCTCTGTCCCACTCTTCTATACCCTCTGCATCTGCATGATCTAAAGCTTCAGTCCACTCTTCAAGAGTGAAGGGATAGACCAAGGTATAGATAGGGAGTTCTGCGTCTGATCCTTCCGCATACCCACCTACATAAACTCCATTTTCGTTAATACCAAAGATACATCCACACTTAGTACCCCTGAATACCCACTTTTCTAGGAGTGCTATAGACTTCTCCTCTGTCTCTTCTTCTGAGAGATCGTCCATAGCTTCCGATGCCCAAGAGCGTTCGCCCATCCATGCAGCCCAAAGCTCTCTACAGTTGTTGATTTTCATTAATGAAATCCTCGTAGTATTCATCCAACGCATCTGGGCTAAGGGCTTCGTACCACCTTCCGATGCCCAAGAGCGTTCGCCCATCCATGCAGCCCAAAGCTCTCTACAGTTGTTGATTTTCATTAATGAAATCCTCGTAGTATTCATCCAACGCATCTGGGCTAAGGGCTTCGTACCACGAAGCTAACTTGCTTGCAGCATACTCAGCGATACTTTCCATATCTGCTCCATCAATCCAATCGTTAACCATTGCCTCAATCTTATCGTTTTTACTCATCTTCAATGATCTCCTGTGTGGTGGTGTTGATAGTATAACTCTCTATGTGCCAGTTAAAACTGTTCTCCAACAAATTGGTATGCTTGTCTACTAGATCAAGATCATCATTTAATACATCAAGGATCTCCCCTTCATATTCGGACAATTCAATCGTATTCAATTCAGAGAGTTCTGTCTGTAAATCATGCACAGTATCTCTAAGAGTGTCAATGTAGGGCTGAAGTTTGGCGAGCGAGTCTATAAATTCTTTCATCGTGGGCCTATTATAACCTATTCGGAGGGACGGGTCAAGAAGAATCCGAAGATTCTCAACTATTTACCATGTCGCGCATAAATCTGTCTCTCCAAATTTCTAAGTCTTCTAAAAGTAGCAACAGCCAGAGCAACAATTTGTCTAGACTGAATGCTTCCACCTAATAGCGATGCGCTCTCCTCAATCTCATCTAAGTAAGTCCTTAGATCAATCGGTAGTTCTTTTTGATTAACATCATTCAACATCGCTAATGCTACATCATGCAACCATTTTTGTTGTGCCACTAGAACCTCACAGGGATAGGATCATCTACCTCGTCACACACCTTGGATAACTCTGTATACAATTCACGCATTTGACGCGCAGACTCTTGATAATCGCTTTCGTTGCTAATATATTGGCTGAACTGCTTATTATGCCACGCCTCCAAGTGTTTCAGTTTCTTTTCTAGGCGTTCTTTCTTCTCTAAAAGTGTTTCCATCTCTTTTCTCCTTTTCCTCTATCCAATTTAGTAATTCGGTGTATGCCGCGAGTCTCCCCTTTGCTGCTTCTTGGAGAAGGGTTCCCCCATCTGTCTTATATGCAGCGTTTAAGGTACAAAGCCACTCAGCCTGTTGTTCCTTCAGATACTCGATGAGTATATTCATCCTTTACCCTATGTAATAATAGGATAAAGGATGTTAAAATTAGACATAGTTAAATAGTTAATTGTATAGTATGCTGTTCTCATCGTTCTAAGTTACTTTACTTTAGGCTTTTGGATACCTTTTTGCGCTCGTACTTTTCTAGCTTTTCCTGCTTTACAATCAACACAACCCGTAGTTTGTGCGCGAGGTGCCTGCATGACTCTAGACACTCTAGCCATAGCTCCCCGTTGCGCGGTTTGAGTTTTTCCCGTATTGTAGTGTAGCATGAAATTAGAAAGTGCGAGGCCAATAAGTAAAGCCATCACTAAGTTATCTCTAGTGAGTAGTTTCATGGATCACCTCCTTCGTAGATGTTTGGGTGTGTTCGACACCAGCCTTATATAGTAGATCCAATCCATCCTCTTTGTATTTTTTCTCATATACTACCCTCTTTATTCCTGCTTGAACAATTAACTTAGCGCAGTCAAAACAAGGAGCCAAGGTAACATATAGAGTAGCCCCGTCAGAGCTACCAGTTGATTTTGCAAGTTTAGTGATAGCATTACTCTCTGCATGAATAACTTCTCGCTTAGTACGAAACTCATCCACATGATCATAATACTCGCACTCATTATTAAAACCAACAGGTGTTCCATTGTATCCTTCTGATAATATATGTGTATCTCTAACTATTAATGCTCCAACCTTCGCCCTGTACGCCCTAGAGAGTTTAGCAAGCTCATGTGCCATCCTCATGTATGCTTGATCTAGTTTGTCTTGTGATGCCATACTTAGTATTATAGTGGTACTCTCGTTAGGACTTGAACCTAAAACCTACGGATTAGAAGTCCGTTGCTCTATCCAATTGAGCTACGAGAGCATGGTAGGACGAGCGGGATTCGAACCCGCACTTGACAGATTTTAAGTCTGTTGCCTCTGCCGATTGGGCTACCGTCCCGTAAATCTTGTTCAGCTAATTATTTTTCTGCTCTATCTATTAAGAATTTGTATTTTGGAACCTTTTCAGGATTTTGATCCAGGTGTTCTAATGCGCCGAAAGGATCATTGTTGATGTATTTCTT
>Ga0080013_1003852_pt1 | contig 15258 bp, 30 predicted proteins | sample ETNvirenome_6_85_FD_69236 | JGI IMG/M metagenome (GOLD analysis project Ga0080013, IMG submission 69236) | Marine viral communities from the Pacific Ocean - ETNP_6_85 (SPADES assembly) (version 2) | ecosystem: Environmental > Aquatic > Marine > Oceanic | place: Pacific Ocean | collected 2013-06-19
ATGTTTGTGCTGGGTCTTGGTCCCAGTAATCTATGCTTCCATCAGCATTACGCTTGCTTTGAAGTTCGAAGCCTTCATTCTGTTTCTCTTGATAGGCGGCAAAAAGTCTGTCGCTTTCTCTAGAAACTAGATTAATAGCAGCGTACTTAGTTGCGATAGAAGTAGTTGATTTCATGTTTGGATTAGGAGTTGAGTCCATAATTAAGAGGTAATGGAAGACCTGGACTTACACTAACGGAGGTTAGATGCCAGGAGTATTAGCTTTAAACAAAAGTTAATACTGTTTACTATAGAAGTTCGCTATAGCCCTGGTACTTTTCCAGGGGTTATAGGGGAACAATATAAATAGTTTTACATACTTTAATATTTAATAGGATAATAACAATAGAATATAGGTTACATTTGTTAAGATTATGCTTTCTCATTTTTCTAAATTCGTTCCTTTAGCTTTTGTCTCTAGTTTATTTGCTGGCCCAGCCTTTGCAGGAGTCTACTTAAATGTAGAGAATCGTTCTGCATTTATCGGCAAAGAATATGATGAAGCTGCTACTGATCTTCACGTAGGATTCAAACAAAATCTTGGTAATTCAGCCAACATTTATGTTCAAGGTGGACCTACTATCTTTACTAAGGAAGATACAGATACCACCCATGAGTATTCAGCAAAGGTTGGACTTGAATATGATGTCACCAAGAATCTTAATTTCTATGGTGAAGTCCGTGCCATAACAGAAGAAGAAGAAGTTACAGAAGATATGGACATTACAACTAAGGTTGGCATCACCTATAACTTCTAATTTTAATCATAGAAATCTTTTGGGCTTGCTAGTTCAGGCCCAATAGTTTCTTCTTCAATAGGTTTATCTAAAAATTGTAGATTCTCATTGTAAAAATTTATATCCATATGAGTTTTAATGGATGTAATTACTGTGTCTTGTTGTCCAATTCTTGGCCAATGAATGTTAATCCATTCGCAAGCACGTAGATTAGTAGTAAATTGAATGGTTCTCTTCTGATTATTATGTAGTTTTACATAATGAATAATTACTCCATCTCCTTCTTTCTTTGGAAAGAGAGCAGTATCTTTGTTCTCTTTTCGATAGAGTGCATATGATTCAGAAGACATGGCCTTAATAATTCAAAGGTAATAAACATACCATCACATAAGCAAAACTTATATAATGGTATAAGGATTAGATGATTGTTTTAATTAATAGAGTCCATTCTCCATGTCCTCTCGCTCCAACTTCTTCAGGATTGGATCACCCTGATTAAACTTATCTAAAACTTTGTTTATATTAAATAAGTTAATTAATCTTTTAATTGGATTGATCTTATCCTCTTCATTTGAAGTTGAGAATGTCTCTGGAGGTTTCATCCAATACCAATCATCTGGATAAAGATTACCATAGTTTATGGCACCATGGTACTCATGATCATGATTCATAAGTTTAGAAATTCTGTAGATAAAAGAAGAATTTAAAAGTTTAAATAATTTCTTATATGTTCTTGTAAGAATTGAGATGCAGTAGGTAGATCTTGTTTGATAGTTTCCATTGCAACTCGTTTAGCATTACCTTGTAACCAAGCTTCTTTGATTGGTAGATCATGCCAATTTCTTACAAATTCTTCATTAATAGGATTATTCATTTGAGCTTTTGCTCCTCTGATTTCTCCTATTGGTTGTGCAACATAATCAATACGTCCAGGCTTAGGACTAATACGTGAGAAGAATACTCTTGCGTCTTGAGGACGTTCAAAAGGAGTTCCTTTTAGGTATCTTAATTTTTGTCCTGAATTTTGTTGGCTAATTTGTGCATAGTTAGGATCTACTTCTAACTCTTTAAATGCTCTATTGTATTGACCTGGAGTTGCTTGAGTCGTTAAATCCCAAGCTCTAATTCCTCCAGGTGTACGATATAATCTGAAGGCTGCTTCTGGATTTTGAGAAACATATTGTTGTAAACGTTCTTCTGCATCACCTAATGTAAGAACATTTGTAATACTATTCGCAGGATGATCAGGACCAGGAAAGTCCCAGTCAGCCATAGGTATTTGTTCAGTACCTATCAATTCCATTATCGTTCCAGGTCTTTCAGCAGTAGGTCTTGCATCAGCACCCATTAATTTGTGTTGTCTTCTGTAATAAACATTTGGATCAGTTGATCCTAAATAATTAATAGCTGGATACTTAGTTAATTCTCTTGGTAATGTACCACCAAAGAATAAACCCATTGGAGTACGGTTTAATGTACCAATCATTTGACCTTCAAGTCGAGGTCTCGCTGGTTGGTCTAGTAATTTCTGTTGAAATTGTTGAGAACGTATAAGTTGTTGATTTAATTGCGGATTATTTTGTTGTGCAATAACATTTTCAATATCAATTGCATACTTATAATTAACAGTATCAAGTGCTTGTTGAAGTACTTGTCCTTGAGTTAAACGTTTTTTCAAGTGCCTTGTATTCATAATAACGTCTTTTATAACGATTAAATGCTTTTCCTGCAATTCTTTCTATCTTTCTATACTTAGATTCATTTTGTTGTTGTGCATAACGCCAAGAAAGTTTATCTAATTCTTTAAATAGATTTTGAGCTTGCAGAACTAATTCAATGTCCATTTTAAATCACCTCAATTGATTTGATACAAGGGTACTCATCATCATGATTCATAAGAAATGCTCAGGTAAGATGTACAATAACCAATAAATTAATATCAATAACATTAAAATCAAAATGATATGAATGGAACTCATATCATTTGTTTAAATTCTTAACTTGAAATGTTTCCCATTCTCTGTTTAATTCTTTACTAAGCAGTCGTGTTTCACCGACTTTTTCTGATATCTTATCTATCTCTTCTGCATTCTTAAACCATTTCTTTAAGAAAGATCTATGTTGTTTCTTTCTACGAGAATACTGCTGTTCAGATAGTAAAGGCATAGTAAATAAGAGTTGAGCTAGCTAAAGTTTAACTGGAAATAAATTAAAGTGAGAACAAAATTTTAGAACTAAATGTTTCTGGAGAAGGTAACTTACATAGCTTATTATATTCATAAGGTGTTACATTGAACTGTGGTGCATCACTAAAGTTTATCTTTAAACTTTTAGGAACTGAATTGATTCCATTGGTACCTGCTTCCCAAGAAGCTAAGGGCTTACCGAATGGATTATGGATTACATAAACTCTTCTAGGAGTACCATCTTGAAGGTTGGTACATTTCAATAGAGCAAATTGCATTCCATTTGAAGCTTCAGAGTAAGAGCTCGGAGCTGTTGTTATGCTAGTGGAAAAAGTCATAAGGAGTGTTTGGAGTAGGGTCGTAGTTCACGATGCCTTCAATTAAATCAATGGCTTCGTCTAGTTCTTCTGCATGAGCAGGAAGTAACTGTTGATCCATCATATGTTTTTTCATCTCTCTATACTTGACTTCGTTCAAAGTTTTTAGCACTTCTTCAAGTATCTTGTATTCATAAGTCGTTTTTATCCTAGACTTTTGTTTAGTTTTGTTACTAGAATTCATTGTTTTTTTAGCAAAGGATTTAAAGATATCCTTAAAAAAGGATGGACACTTTATAAGAATTAAATCAAAGATAGTTAAACTAGTATTCATTAGATTATTTTATATCTTTATAAGTACTGTAGTTAACAATTTTACATATAGTACTTCTGCCTGCTTTTACATGTAATGCGATCTGTCCATTAGTAAGACCAGTCTCATGTAAAGTACGAATCTTTATTATGTCTTGAGGTAATAACTTTGACTTACCATTCTTACAACCGACTGATGGATTAGGATTTAAATTATTGCATTTTGCTTGGGCATAACGTTCAATAGTTTTAAATCTTTCTTTACAGTCCAAGCATCTACAATATCTAATTGTGATTGGACAACCATCTTTAGGATGCTTTTGAACATTACAAGTGACCCTTGTATTTAGAGAGGAACAATTTCTACAAAGCATTGATTTTTGTTAGGGATTGATTTGAAGGTTGTCTGATGGAACAAGAAGAACTTCTATAGGAATAGTAGCTTCTGCTTGCTCCATCTTTTCCTTAAAGATAAAGCTTGTAGCAAATACAGCTGTACTAATACCTACTACTAGTATTGCAATGCGTATTTGCAAAGCTGTAGGCTCAGGTGAGAAAGGATCTTTCATGAAATTAAATTACAATTGGATGATGATCTGTCCTATTACGATAAAGTGATCAGCCTTTATCAACTCTTGTACTAACAAGAGATTGGTACAGATTAGCATGATAGGAAACCAATCATACTAAACTTATATTAAATAAAATTATTAGTAACATGGCACTTACACCAAAGCAATTATTTCTTGGAGATTATTCTAGAGGATTAGTAATCCAAAATCCACAAGTATTAGTAGGTGGATCTTGTACTCCTCAGAATACACAAACCAATTTAAGACCTGGCTCATCAGGGCAGGGTAGTCAATCCCTACCGACTCCCCCGGAGGGGAGTTTCGCTAGTTAAGAATTAACAGCATGCCTTACTAATTCCTTAGAAGGTGATGCTATCTTTTCTATAGCTTGAGTTTCTAGAGCTTCATTATTAGATAAAGCTCTAGTCTCTTCTGCTTTAATACTTGCGCTAATTTTACCTAGCTTTAGTCTTAAAGCATCGTTAGCTATAACTTCTAACTTGGCACGTGGTTCGTTTGTATTCTTATCTTTCCAAGTGTTATACATTAAGTGAAAAGATACTGTGATTGTATCTCCCTTGTTATAACGTTGGATACTTTTTCCTGTACCATTGTAAGCGATAATAGGGATAGCTGATATGGTATCCATACAATCAGCTGGCTTGATACGGAAAGAAGTAACAGTTAAAGAATCAGAAGGTTCTCTAACTACTAGATCAGAAACAATACGACCAGTAATCGTACCGTGGTTACAAGTAGACATGGTGTCTCCTTTGAGTTAAATGAGTTGGCATCATAACCCCAGGCCAAGATTGGGGTAGAGACGTGAATCCCTAAGAAAAGCAACCAAGTCCTTGAACTTAGATGCTTAGATTAGAGAATCAATTTTAAAAGGAAAAACTAAAGGTTGAATAGGCTCCCGCCAATAGTCCATATGAGGAATGAATGTAAGAGGGTGGTAGTTCAAACTCACTTTCATCAGTGACAACTACGACAGCTTCACCCTCAACTCCTAAGTATTCAAGAACTGAATTCATTGATTCAATCTCTTGATCCTCCATACCTGACTCATCACCATTGATTAGGGCTGGTGCCCAATGGCTAGGGAGCCTGTGTTCGGTGGTGTTGATCATCTTAGTCCTTGATAGTAAACGGGAATGAATCCCTAAGAAAAGCAACACTTAGGATGCTTAGTTTAGAGAATCAATTCTCAGAATGCAAAATAAGGATGATCATTATCAAGGACACAGTTTGTATCACTTGCAGTCAAAAATGTACTGACTGGGTAATACTCATCATTATCTTCATTGTATATTGTAGGAGTACAATTTAGCTGCTCTGGTGTCAAACTAAGAAGTAAACTTAGCAACTCCTTGTAAGTTTGGCATCCGTAAGGTGCATTTGGTGTCATTAATAACTCCGTGAGTGTGGACATAAGGAATTAATAAATCCCTAAGAAAATCAACCACACACGATGAGTGTGGATGATTAGATTAGAGAATCAAATTAAATCAAAGTGAGATACTTTATCAAATAGATAATCCTCACCATTAGATGTTAGATACCATTTAGAGTCCTTCTGATAAACACCATTATTGGTGCCATCAATTAAACCGTTGATGATAGCATTTAGTCTTGATTTGGTAGTGGATGTTCTCCAGTTACCATCAAATAATTGAAGTCTATTGTGACTAACAGTGGCAATTAGATTACCGTGTAGATAAACAAGAGCACAATGGTTGTCGTTAATAAATACTTCAGTATTGCTAGACTTCCAACTCTTTCTACGCTTGATAGCGTGGAGCATGTCGGATTCAATCTTAGACATGATGAAGTCCAAAGATAAACAACTAAGGGATGTGAATCCCTAAGTTAAATCACCTCTTAAGATAACTTAATTTAGAGATACAATCTTAGATGCTGATTAATCTTTAAGAAAGGGGAGCCGAAGCCCCCCTTAATTAAGAATCAGCTTTGCACTTCTATATCTTTCTTACTTGAAACATTTATATGTTTCTGTAAGGAATCAAGAGATGCAAGTAGCCGTGGCTCGAATCCACTATAAAGAGCTTTCAATTGTTTGCCAGCAATCTTCACTTCTTTGCAAGCTTCAGCCCAGCTAAGAGCAAGACTGCTCTGGAAGCTGCGCTTATTCTTACCAAAGAAAGGAATAATTTCTGGCTTATCAATTGATTTCTCTGCTAGCTTATGTACAAGTCGAACATTTGCAATAGTTAGTGCATCAATCTTTTCACTCTTTTTAGAGGAGAGATGTCTGGACTTACTTTGCTTAGCTTCGTACTCATCTGCAAGCTCATTAAGACGAGTCTTAGTAGCTTGCAGTTCATCAGCAGCAGCTTCGCTCTTAGTTGCGAAGTCAGCCTTTAAAGATTCAATAATACTTTCGTATTGAGTTGAATCCTTTCGGCCTGATTCCATCTGTTCTTCTGCTTCTTCTGCAACAAGGAGCATGTCAGCCAATTGAGTTTCTGCTGCTGTTAGTTTGGTTTCTAACATCAACACCTTATCAAAGAGCTGAGGTTTCGTTGCTGTTTTGTAAGCAAGAACGTTGTACTTTTCAGCAAGACGTTTAGCCATGGTGAGTTAAGTTGAGATGGAACACAGGGTAAGAACCCTGCAGGAAACCCACCTATCTATAAAGATAGGCAGGGCTTCGGGCAGAGATCAGAATCGTATACGATCCTGTAGTTCCAACCATCTAATGGCGTCACAGACAAAAAGCTTTGGCTCAGATACTTCACTACCGCAATCAGAATGGTGCTTCCATTCTTCTGCTATTTGCAAAGCATAATCCAAAGCTTCTTGCTCTGTCTTAAAAAGATGGGGCTTGCCATCCCTGGCACACACCCAAGCATTTTTGATTGCTGACATGATAAGTTGAATAGCAATTGAGTTGAAGTGTTTTAGTTACTAATGATTTACCAGGTAAGTGGTTCATCATCAGCATCATCAACACCCATCCATGAATCATTGGAATCTGATTCACGCATTGCTTCTTCTTGCTCATGAGCAATATCAGCCAGAGCATCAACAAGATCAGCATTACGACAGTCGTCATAATGTTTGTGATCTCCTGAATAGGAACTCGTCATTTAAGTGACTAGCAATGGAACAAGTAGAGCAAGAGCTCTACAGGGAACCAGTTTAAGGCTCCGGGTAGAGTTCAATAGCTTCTAATTTATAAATGATAAAATTAGAAATATTCACACATATAAATAAATAATTAAATGTCTATTAAAAGATGGACCGATTTTCAACAATTTCTTGAACAGTTTGAACCAGATAGTATCTATCCTGGAGAAATATCAGAACCAAATATATTTGATAAACATGGTTATGGAGGAGAGTCAAGACCTTCTAGTCCAGTATCTGTAAAGAGTAAGCCAGGTTTTGGAGAATGGAAACCACCAGCAGGTGAAGATAAACCTAAAGGTTTTTCAGAACCTTTTAGTAATCCAGAAAAACCTGTATTTGATATAAATAAGTATCGAGAAGTAGCAACGAATTTTGGTAATCAAGGAAGCAATACTAAACCTTCAGACATCTCTCCAGCTCCTGGTGATTTTGATGAACTTCTCTCAAAACTTGATGATATCAAGAGAAATAATTCAGTATCTGTAAAGAGTAAGCCAGGTTTTGGAGAATGGAAACCACCAGCAGGTGAAGATAAACCTAAAGGTTTTTCAGAACCTTTTAGTAATCCAGACATTTCTCCAGCTCTTGGTTATTTTGATGAACTTCTCTCAAAACTTGATGATATCAAGAGAAATAATTCAGTATCTCAAGTTGGTCCACAACCTGAGAGTCCAGTAGCTCCTAGTCCAATACTTAGAAGACCAGATTCTAATGAACCTGGAGTTAGTGCAAATCGTGATTATAGTGGTTTTGATGTAGAGCAATATAACAAATTACAAGATGTAATTGCTGAGTCAGGAAGAGGTAAAGACTTAGGTTGGTTTACTAATACTCAACCATTTAATCCAGCACTTATTTCTGGTATGGCTACAGAAATAAAGGATTCTACCCATAAGAAAATATTTGAAACATTAGGCTATAAGAATTATAATAATCCAGTTACTGTAAGTGGTGTAGGTATAACAGCAGCCGAAATACCAGAACTTAGTAACTTTGAAAATCTTCTAACAAGACTTGAAGAAGAAAAGCAAAGAGCTATGAATGAATATCAAAAACAATTAGCTATGAATGAACATCAAAAACAATTAGCTATGAATGAACATCAAAAACAATTAGCAGGTGGTGGACATCAAAGACCAGGACCTAGACCTGAAAGACCAGGACCTAGACCTGAAAGACCAGGACCTAGACCTGAAAGACCAGGACCTAGACCTGAAAGACCAGGACCTAGACCTGAAAGGCCTCCAAAGACACCAGTATAAAGTTGTAGCAATCTGCTACAATGAGCCCCGAAGGGCTCAGGGTAGAAGTCAAGGCTACTTACTTCTATTCCATAATGGGATAGGAGCTTTGATCTGTTCATACTTTCTTGTATAAGAAGGTATGATCTTTGGTATAAACAACCAATGACGTTCCATCTTCCTTATCAATTGATAAGAAGAAGAGAAATCATTAGCACTCATTTTGTTAGAGGACTGAATTGTCATGAGTTAATTTGTAGTTGAACAAGAGGGGATGAGCCCCTCAGGGAGCCAATTAAGGCTCCGGGAGAGGGTCAGTGGACTGTAGCTAAACAACGTTTAACTTCAGCCATGATTGGACCCAGTGGTTCTGGAGTCCAGTAGATATCCCGTTGAATAAGTTGTCTCAAACGTACCTTATTACCATCCTTCATAAAAGGTTTCTTGATTGCTAAATCAGTCAACACTTGAAGGTCTGGTATATAAGTGTAGCCAAGTTCAGCACATTCAGGCATGGAATGTAAGCGCGTGTAACCAAACGCTTCCTTTCCATCTTCTGAACATTCAGTAAACCACCAGTCACCCATAGGTGCAAATAGATGAACATAAACAATCTGTTCAGCTACTGGTGTTTGCTCTTGACTATAAATACGTGGGACATCTTTAATCAATCCCTTGGGAAGTAATTGCATGAGTTGAAAAGCAATTGAATAGGACTGGAAGAATCCAGCAGGAAACTCAACTCTATTGAATAGAGTAGAGTGATGAGCAGTTTAAAGACATGCTCAGGTCTAACTTAACTAGAATTAACTACTCTTAACGTACTGAGTCACAAGCTTTTCGATAGGACCTTGACGAACGATCCACATTTTGAGGATACTATCGTCTTCTAACAACTCATGTAGAACTAGACGAACTAATTCCATGAGATGTCTTGGTCCTGTTATTCCATCTTGTCCATAGTTTTCAGGAAAGATAGGAAATTCTAAAGTCTTGCTTCTCTCTTCTATAGCTTGTTCAGCTATAGAATAAGCAACGTTAAATTGGTCAGCAGTGACATACATGAGTTACCTCATTGAGTTAAGTTAAAGCTGGAAGAATCCAGCAGGGAACCCCCCTCTTTCGAGAAGGGCTCCGGGATGGATTCAATATTACTTAGGCCACAAACGTCGCCCAAGTAATACTGTCGTCTTAAAAGCTACCACTGCATTGTACGGTGGAGGACTAATAAGTGATAGGCCATAACCTATGAGGCTGTAGACAACGAGATCTTTATCTACAGGTTCAAGTTCAGGAAGCTTCATAATGTGCTCTTATGATTGAAGCCTGGTAAGATCCTCTTACTTTACTAGCTACTTTCTCTAAGAAATTAGCTGTATCATTACGTACCTTATGAAAGGATACGTTCTCTACAGCTTTAGCCGTAGAGTGTAAGGAATTGCCAAGCTTCTTCCTGAGGTTGAATTTAGACATGAATTGACTCCATGATAAATGTAGGTGCCCATCTCCTACGGGTTAGGCAATGAGCAAAGCCCGGCATTGCACCGGGCTAAGAGTCTTACACTACTTTGCTCCTTGTTTCTTCAACAACCTAATTGCCATGGAAGATATCTCAGAGATTTCTTCCCTAGTATAACAACTAGAATTTGATTCCATTGCTCTTGCAAGTACCTTAAGAACATATACAACTCTTTGTTCAAGAAGTTCTCTTGTCATAGTTGAATTCTTAGGGTCATTCAATAAGCTCTGGAGATGAGTTGAAGTAGGCATGGTGGTTACCATAGTGAAACAATGAAGGAATGAATCCTTCAGTAAGCCAACCAAGCTCTTGGTATGAACTTGGATGGCAAAGTGAAAGAATCAATCGAGTTCCAAACATTCACAAACTAAATAACCAAAGAGGTTAGCTAGTTGATGATGAATGTAATCCCGTGGTGCATCATATTCTAAGCGGATCCATATCCAATGGATATGATTTAACCACTGACGTTTAATGAATGCAACCATTAGAATTTCTCCTTCTCTTTAGATTCAGCATCATCTGCTGCTGTTAACTCCTGCTCTGCAACCTGGGTACGAGCCCAAGTTTCTGCATTGCGGTAGTATTCAGCAGATCCAAACTGCCGATGGAAGTTATAAAGAGTCTCTTTATATCTTCTGATGGGAGTTCGGTAATCCATGATGTCTCGTCGGTGCAGGGTGCCTACTCCTGCGGACAGGCAGTAGTCTGTGAGGACTACAGAGAGCTCCGAAGAGCTCTAGGTAGCCGTCATAAGACGGTTAGAAAGGAATCTCTGGAGTGGAGACAAAAGTTTCGTGAATTACCTCAAGGGTTGCATCACAAAGTTCTTCATCTCTCATCCAAGTGAGATATTCCTCAGCTTCCTGTTTGTTATCAAACTGTTTGTACGTGTACTCTGGCAAGCCATCGTCACATGCGTACTCAGCTACCCTGACGTTATAGATGGTTCTCATGATTTAACAGGGGGTTATGAGGTACTGATCTCCTCGGGCAGTATGACCTAGCTCATCAGTACAGGACGGTCAATTCCTGCAGACGCCCCAAAGGGCGTTTCGCCTACAACCAGTAGAATCCTTCTGCAAGTTCCATAGTCTCTTGGGGAGACATGTGACTTGAGAAGTATTCACCGTTGTTGGTGCTTATTAACATATGCAAAGCATCTGCCCCTGGTTTGATCTCACCAACGCAGTCATCTTCTTGGCGTAGCTGGAACTTACCCCAACCGGAGATGAGGAAGCTCTTCAACTTTGCAAGATTCTGATCACTATTGATGAGCTTCCAGAGCATATACTCCACATCTAAATCCTCAGAATCAGAATCCTTGACGTAAGTCGTTTGTTGATAGTACTCATCAAGGTCAAATGTCCGGTTAAAAGCAGTTTCGAACTGCTTCAATCGGTCATATGTCCCTTCAGGTACATCAATTAACTTCTCAAGTACAGAAGGTTCTCTGTTCTCAGGATAGAGGCGGATGCCCATGTTGAAGCTCCTTGCGTGTGCAGGTGCCTAATCCTGCGGGAGGCCGTAGTCTGTGAGGACTACAGAGAGCTCCAAAGAGCTCTGGGTAGCCGTCATAAGACGGATGATGTGGGATATCCATACACTTCACAGAATTCCATATGGTTTCTATGAAGCTCTGGAGACCAATCGTGTGTTAGGCATTGCTTCCTGGTAGCACCTTCGATGAAGGCAGCCATCACTATCGGAACCGAAATTCCGACTAGTGATAGAAGCAAGAGGCCTATAAAGGTGTGTCTTGTGTAATCCACAAGTACTCCTAGTTGTGTGGTACCTATTCCCACTGGAGGTATGACCTAGCTCATCAGTGCAGGACGGTCAGTTCCTACAGACTCCTCCGAAGAGGAGTTTCGCCTAAGTTAAGCTGTACTAGTCGTACATCTCAACTACCACGAACTTCAAGCGGTAACCGCCTGTGTCACCAATAGCCTCGATCCTCAACAAGGGCAGGGAGCCATGAAATCGGGGGTGGTTACCAAACAATTGCTCTTCGACGTAGAAACGAATCTCTTCAAGATTCGAGTCCTCATCGATGAGGTCTTGTTCTCGTATGGAGACACTACAACCGGATTCCAATGCATGGACTGCATTGTTCACACGTTCGTAGAAGGAAAGGTTGGGTAACATGCGTTACTCCAGGGTGCAGGGTGCCTACTCCTGCGGACAGGCAATTGCTAAGCCCGGAATTGCACCGGGCCAAGGGCCTTACGCCTTAGCTGTAGTGAATCACTACCTGGTGGCCGGGATAGCGATTCGCCGTGCGCGCAGCTTGTACAACTCTTATAAGAAAATCGTGAAGATTAAACAGCAAGTTGTCTTGACGACAAGCTATTGTTCGACCTTCAGCGGTGAATCTTTGGAAGCCGTAGTCCATTAATAATCTTAGAGGCCCTTCTCCCTCGTCGATAGACTCTTCAAGGACTTTGAGTTCGTCTATCACTGTATCGAGAAAGGTCTCGAGTTCAGTGATGACGTTCTCATCAACCTTCAAGCTGCCATAGTCAACACCTTTTTCCATAAAGGTGCACAGAGCTTCCTGTATTGTCCTAGATGGAGATTCACCTAGGTCGATGCTGCCATCGCCAGGAAGCTGATAGATTGCGCGATAGTCGAAACCCATGGGGTTCCTCCTTTTGTGTAGGGTGGACCAGTCCCTGGGAGGTCCAATAGCTAAGCTCGGAATTGCACCGAGCCATGCCCCTTACGGGTTAGCTAACTTCTGAGAAGTATCTGTGTTCGGTAGGTGAAGAAAGGCCTACTTCTAAATTCTTGTTCATAGCGTGAGCAACAGCTTCTGAACGAGAGTAAGAAGTAGAATGCCCATCTTCGTCGAATACAACGCCATAGATGGTGAGTCCCTTAGCATCCTTAAAGAGATGCGTGGAAGTACCATCATTGAAGCGAAAGATACGTACAGAAGAGAGTGGGGTAGACACGAGGTCTCCTTGCAGTGGGGTGACCAATCCCTGTTAGGTCGAGTGCTAAGCCGGCGTTGCAGCCGGCCGATGCCCCTTACGGGTTAGCTAACTTCTGCGAAGTATCACAGTTACTTCCTGCTCATGCAGAAGAATATGTTCGTTAGATGAAGAAAGACCTACTTGCCTACCCTTATTCCAAGCTTTAGAGATAGCTTCGGAACGAGAGTAAGAAGTAGAATGCCCATCTTTATCGAACATAACGCCATAGATGATATTGCCCTCAGCATCCATAAAGAAATGGGTGCAGGTACCATCATTGAAGCGCATGATACGTACAGAAGAGATTGGGGTAGACACGAGGTCTCCTTGCAGTGGGCTGACCAGACCCTGGTAGGTCAATGGCTATTGGGGGAGTCGAACCCCCCAACCTCTCACGAGGCAGACCGGGATAGCCGTAGGCGATAATCGCCTTTGATACTGCGACGATCTGCAAACACCTTGTGGGGAATGCCATCCATCTTCAGGAAATCCTTGACAATGCCAAGGAGATCACTGATTGAGATGCCCTCATGGGTGAGGGAGTCTGTCGAAACGCTGACGGTAGAACCATTGAGTAAAGCCTGGTAGGCTTCATAACAACGATCCTCAGTATCAATAGAGATAGACATGACGTCTCCTCCGGTTGTGGGTGGACGAGTCCCTGGAAAGTCCAATGCCTGTAGCTGGTAACGAACCAGTAACAATCCGCTTCAACAGGCGAAGACAGTTACATTTCTTAACATAAACAGTCTTATAGGATGTTCCGCGTGAGAGAGCACAGAAATACCAGAGGAATCTGTGGGAATTGATAAGGAATCAATGTCACAACAGATCTGGTCTGTGCAAAACTCTGTGGAAAACTAGAATGGAAGGCTGGGTAACTTACTAGCGAAGCCGAAGCCTTTGGTTGCTTAACAACGAAGACGAGATCTTCGGTTACTTCACAACGCAGCAGGCTACCTGGCGCTAGGTAACTCATCAACGAAGCAGGCGCTTCCTCGATTACTTACTAACGCAGCAGGTATCTTCGCTATTATTTATACCCACCCCACCTTTCTTTTTTTTCTATACGGGTTTTCACTCGGACAGGGGATGTGAGAACAGTCGTGTAATTTTTAACCTAAATAGGGTTCAAAATTGGGGATTTTTAATAAATTAAAAAAAATTTTAAAATAATAAAATGTATTAAAAACTCTATGCTTTATAGTTTGTATTTTATAATAATTTTATTGATTTAAAAATAATGAAACTCTTTATTGCACCTTCTAATATCCATGGAAATGGTTTATATACTGAAGAGACATTACAGCCTTTTCAAGTAACTCCTGTTAATGCTCCTTATGATAATAAAGGTAATTTCCCTGGTAAAAAAGGTGAAAAAGTTTCAGGTCCTATAGGATATGTAAATCATTCTTATAAAGCAAATTCAAGACTTGTTCATTTGCCTACAACTAAAAGTTATTATTTAGTTCCTGATCAAATGATAGAAGCAGGCTCTGAACTTACTATTAATTATGATTTAAATCCTAAAGGACTAAAAAAGGCTTATGAATATAGCCCACCTTTAGTTTAAATAGGGATTTTGACTGTTTGAAGAGTATTTTAGTAGCTGGAAACACCAAAATACGTGGTCAATTTAATATATTTTAATTATTTTAGAATTTAATAGCTTCTTAATACTTTGTAAGTCATAAATGTAGGGAATTTTTTAAATATTCAAAAAATATCCCAAAATATATTAGTTCTTTTTCTTTTTTCTTTATGCTACATGTTTTGTAGGGTCATGACTGCCTACTAAACGCTTATATTCTTGCGAAGCAGCTACTGCATCTCCATGTTTTGCTACATCAGGAGCTTGTCTAGCTAATTCTTTTCTAGCTCCACGGATAAAAGAGAAGACCTGGTCGTCAGTTGCACCTGCTTCACTTAATTTCTTACCTTCTTCTCCAATAGTTATCTGTGCAAGACCTCTTTTTAGCTTTATCTCGTTAGATTCTTGATCTCTTAACATTTTTTTACCCTAATTCTTAGGATTTTGCTTTTATTAGTCTATCTCATTGATAGATAATATGAATTTTACAGTTTAAAATAAAAGATATTAACAGTTTTAATTAAAATAATAACGATGGCTATTTATTTAAGAGATAATTCAGATCCTTATAGGGCTTTCGTTGAAGAAGATTTTAATCGTGTAGATGAAA
>Ga0080013_1000861_pt1 | contig 15252 bp, 12 predicted proteins | sample ETNvirenome_6_85_FD_69236 | JGI IMG/M metagenome (GOLD analysis project Ga0080013, IMG submission 69236) | Marine viral communities from the Pacific Ocean - ETNP_6_85 (SPADES assembly) (version 2) | ecosystem: Environmental > Aquatic > Marine > Oceanic | place: Pacific Ocean | collected 2013-06-19
TCAAGGAATGAACGAACCCCACACTTTTTCTGAAGAAGGAGTCGAGTGGCAAAGAGTTTTCTTGCCCCCTAATACCGCCGTATCAAACGACGCCGACCCTTTCTGCAACACCTCCTTTATAGAGAAAACAGCCAACATGAAAGGAACCGTTGGAGATATGATGGACTATTCCGCAGAGCTAAGCGCAAAAAGGGCAGAGAAAGCGGGAGGAGAAGACCCAGTAAAAAGAAAGCACTTTAAAGAATACGAAAAACTCGTAGGAAAAAAGCACGTTGAGGACAAACCCAAATCTTTTGAAGATAAAAATATAAAAGTCGATTTCGACTAAGGGCCTGATGACAGGGTCGCCCCCAGCCAAGAGCCATCCACCGCTACACATAAAGTTAATCCCGATACCGCCATCTGACCTTGAAGGTTGGGGGCCATGCTTGGCCCTGTCCATGTGGGTAATCTAAATCCCGAGTCAAAATATTGGGGATTGGTGTAGGTTTTTATGCCCCCCACTGTCTGGGCATCAGACAAATCAAGAAACCTACCAGTAACATAACCCGTTACGTCATGTATGGTCGCTATATCGTAACCAGTCAAAAATCCACTGGTCCCGATTTCACAAGTTCCTGAGATAATACCCGACTTCCCAAAGCTCGCATGATCACTAAAATAATTTGAGCCGTCCTCGAAATAGTGGCCTGAAGCGAATTTTGCATAAAGGCGATGAGGCTTATTAACCGTCAGAGACGAATCCGTGAAATCCTTTAAAACCACAGATCCAGTCGCTCCTTTGGCAAACGTTGCTCCATATCCAGCCAAAAGGGTGCTTCTCTGGGTTCCTGTATTAAACTGAATACCATCTCCGTTTATAAGAACATTTTGTATACCACTTACCGTGCTTACATTAGCAACCATTGCCATGTTATTAAAACCCGCAAGCTGAGTATTTGAGCCAGCAAGCAAAACACAGCCGCTTTCAACATTAAAGGTATTAGCCCCCGTGCTCGCCGTCCCGAAAACGTGTTTATCTCTAATTCTGAGTTGACCAGTAAAATTAAAATCACCAGTTAGATTTCTAGAAAGAACTAAATCCACTCCCGTGGTGGTGCTTTGGTCTACATGAAAATCCCCAGAGGAACCAAAAAAAGTTGGCATCTGGATTTGTTCTGGTTGAATTTTATTAAAAGCCATACTACAATAGATTATCTTTAATAGATTACACGAATTCAATGAAATTTACTATTTATAAGCCAAACTCTAAAAATACAGGCGCGGCCTTCAGTTTTGATTTAACTAAAGACAAGAAAGATAATGCGATTATGTATGTTTCCATGATCCAACAACATAGCTGGAACGATCAAACTAAAAGCGGTTCTTTTAAAGAAAACGCCAAAAATTCAGAAAAATCTGGAACAATTAAACTATCCCCGAATGAAGCAGGGGAAATTCTTTCGTCTTTTAAAACAAGAATCCCTTTTCTAGCCTTCCATCGGAGAGGAGAAGACACCACCATCATTAAATTCACCCCGTGGGATAAAAAGAAAAAAATTAAAAATTTAGATGGAGACCAATGGTATGACACTCCCGCATTCGGAATAAGCGTTACCAGAAACTCTTCCCAAACATTCAAGCTTCCCCTTGAAGCAGGAGAAACAGAAGTCCTAAGCGAACTCCTAAAAAAATATATTTTAGAATCTTTTGTGGTTAATGATTCTTATTCCAAACCTCAACCCAAAAAAGAAGAACCCCCCGAAATAGACGAAGACCTCGATGTCCCCTTCTAAAAAACTAAAGGTTTTAGTCCACTCTAATCATAGTCGGCTCGTTACTGGTTTTGGCAAAAACGCCAAAAATATTTTATTAGCGCTATACAACGACCCTGACATTGAAGTAATTGAGGCGGCAAATGGATCTAGGGCTGGGGTTGATTTGCTCACCCCTTGGGAAAGTTATGGAACTCACCCAACAAACCCCGACCTCCTCCAAGCCATTCAAGGAGATGGGCCGAAAGAAAGAATGGCCTCTTATGGCTTCTATAGCATAGACGAAATCATAGAGAAGTGCGACCCAGATATTTATTTGGGAGTTGAGGACATTTGGGCCTTTACAGAATATAACCAAAAACCTTGGTGGAATAAAATAAATAAAGTTCTTTGGACAACGCTAGACAGCCTGCCAATTTTAGACCAAGCATTACAAATGGAGCCTCATTGTGATAAGATGTTGGTTTGGGCCTCCTTTGCCAAGGAGGAGATGAAAAAACTGGGTCACAAAAATGTGGAGACCCTTCATGGCGCAGTTGACTATACTCACTTCTATCCCTTAAATAATAGGGACGAAATAAGAAAAAAATTTGGGCTTCAAGATCAATATGTCATTGGGTATGTCTTTAAAAACCAATTAAGGAAATCTGTCCCAAATCTCCTACAGGGGTTTAAAATATTTAAAAAAGAAAATCCAAAAGCAAAAACTAAATTATTGCTACACACAGACTGGGGAGAAAAGGGCTGGGACATTCCTCGATATATAAAAGAAATGGAACTGGACCCCCAAGATGTTTTAGCCACCTATCTTTGCCACAATTGTGATCATTACTCAGTTTCATTCTATCAAGGAGAGGACTTGGACTGCCCAAGCTGCAAAAAAGAAAAAACCTTTAAAACAAAAACAAGCGCCAAGGGAATTGGCGAAAAAGAACTAAACGAACTCTATAACTGTATGGATGTTTATTGTCATCCATTTACAAGCGGAGGACAAGAGCTACCCATCCAAGAGGCCAAGTCTGCTGGACTTATAACTCTCGTCACGGAATATTCATGTGGAACGGATTCTTGCTACGAACACCAAGGAGGACTTCCCCTTAAATGGAGCGAATATAGAGAACCCCAAACCCAATTTATAAAGGCCTCAACCTGCCCTCAAGATATAGCCGCACAACTAAAAAGAGTTTATGAAATGGATGAAATGGAAAAGGGTGAATTTTCCGCTAGGGCCATGAAATATGTAAAAGAAAAATTTTCGGTAGAGAACACAGTAAAAGAACTTAAAAGAATTTTATTTAATCTTAAAAAACCGAACCCAAAAGAACAGGAAAAAGAAGAAGCTGAAGAGCGCTTGATGCTAGAAGATGTTCTAGGAGACGAGGGGGCAGAAAAAAGAATAGCGGTAGTGCTTCCAGAATCGGCGGGAGACGTTCTAATGCTAAACTCCCTTATGCAAAACCTAAAGTCCCTTTATCCAGATAAAAACATTTATGTGTTTACGAAGCCCGAATATTATCAAATGATAGAAGACAACCCAAGCGTCTATAAAATTCTCCCCTATCAATCAACATTAGAAAATCTCTTATATCTTGAGGGGAGGGGAGGCCATAAAGGATATTTTGAAATGGCTTTTTTACCCAACATAGGAACCCAGAGACATTTAAACTATCTTCATAATGGTAAAGATAAAACCCAATTTGAGCTGACATGAGCCATCTAGCAGAAGAATATGCGAAGTCTTGTGGGGTGAAGATAGGAAGTCCTATTTTGAACCCTCATTATTTTCCAGTGTTGCACGATAAATATATAACAATTCATAATGACAAAAAGGTTCAGGCTAAGAAATATGAAATGTGGCCCGATGTTATTCAAATTTTAAAACCCTATTTAAAAGATATAAAAATTATTCAAATAGGGTCGCACGGTGAAGAGACGATAGGGGGAGTTGACCAACATTTATCTACGGCGACACTTAAACAGTGTGCTTATATTATCAACAACGCACTTGGCCATGTAGGGATAGACAGCGTTCCAGTTCATATAGCCTCTGCCCTAGACAAACCTGTCGTTGGAATTTATGCCCATACTTACGCCAATACATGTAGACCTCTCTGGAATAAAAAAACAAAATCTATAACCATAGAGTCCGACAGGGGGGGGAACAAACCATCTTTCTCTTTAGAGGAGCACCCCAAAACCATTAATTTGATTAAACCAGAAGAGATTGCTCAAGCCGTCCTTGATGTATTGGACATTAACGAAACAATAAGACACAAAACCGTTTTTATTGGCCGAAACTACACATCAAATTATGTGGAGGTTATTCCCGTGGAAAAAACCAACGTAATCGCCAAGCTTATAGATGTAAGAATGGACTACCAACACAATGAAAGCGTTTTAGCCCACATTCTGGAAAGAAATGAAGCAGAGGTTACCACGGGCAAACCTCTACAACAAAATCTTATTAATTCTGGAAGAATTAAAAAGATCATCTACCGAACAGATAAATTTGATCAAGATTTCTGCAAAAAAATAAAAGAAAAGGGGATTCCCCTCGTTCTTCTTTGCACCTCCTCAGAAAATCTTATCGAAGAAAGGGCCAAAAATTTTGATTTCCTTATTAATAAATTTGACGTAAAAGAAATAATTAAAAACAATAAAAAAAGATTCGGGGAGGATAAATTTAGCAATAAAAAGATCAGCAGCAATAAAAAAGTTGTTTGTGGAGATAGGGTTTATGAAAGTTTTTTCGAGCTAAATAATTTTAAGAATTTAGATCACTTTTTCATTGACTTGGAGTTCTTTAGGGTTTATACTGATGGCGATGAGTGATAAGAAGATTTACGGTCCCGACATTTATAGGAGAAACGAGCACGGTTTGCTCGAAAGCGCCGACTATGAGTTCAATGGAGACGGCTCTGTGAACTGGCGAGCCATGATTAAGCCAGAATTCCTTTATCCCAACAAGGATTGGTTTGAGTCAAGGAATAAAGATGTCCCCAGCTCAGCCGAAGGCCTTAATGACAAGCAACTTCTTATTATGCTCGGAGGAATCAAGGAGCTTGCCAAAATGAGAGGCTATCAGACCATTAACTTTGAAGTGCAAAATGTTAAAGACGGCTACGTTACCGCTAAATGCCAGATAGACTGGATGGAAAATTATGAGTCTTGCACTGGTGTTCCCCCCAGATACACCGACTACGCAAATGCTGCTCTCTCAAATACAGACAACTTTTGCGCTAAATTTCTAGAAACAATCGCCTGTAATCGAGCTTTTGTTCGCTGTGTGCGTAATTATCTTAATATCCATATTGTGGGCGCAGATGAGATAGATAAGTCAAAAGGAGCGAATAATTCCAACTCTGTTGAATATGATGCCTCTAGCGACTCCGCTATGCTTCCCTTAATGCCCTCTGGGGCGCTCCAGAAGGCCTTGGAGGAGACTCGCGGGGTGAAGTCCTTTAAAGGCTTTAAAGAGCTGCTGAGAACCTTCTGGAAAGAAGAGTCCTACAGAAACGAGGAGACTAAAGATTGGAAATCTTACGACGATATTCCCCCAAAAGAGTGCAGGAAGCTTATTGCGATTGTTAAAAAATCAAAGCTTTAGAGCATTTCTTTGCATAGCGCCCATCCGCCCTTGAGTTGGCTGCGGAGTGAGGGCTTCCATCCCCCGATTCATAAGAACATTCTGACTAGGAGGAATTAACTTAATAGAAGATTCATTAATTGTAGTTTGTATCCCCCCGACCCCCACTGTAATGGATACAGAATTAATTAGTGGACTATATTCCCACGAAATGCCACTTGGCATCGCGGTATTTTTCACCGCAATGAAGGGAGAGTGCAACCCATATAGGGTTCGACTTGAGGATCTTGGGGTATCTTTAGGGCTAGTAAAGTCCGACCTCAGGCCCTTAAGAACCTTTATCTCAACGGTGGAGCCAGATGATGCCGCCAAGCTTAAATTATTTAACAGGTCGTATGGGGGCGCATTCACCGTATACGTCCTTAAATCATACCTATCAGCGAGATCGGATTCTTTCTGCGAGCTGTCGCCACTTTCAGCTATTTCGTCATCTTCGTCCGATTCTCCTTCTTCACTCAATTTATTAACCCTTGTTTTACTCCTTGTATATTCCAATCTTAACTTGTTACGTTTCTGTTTAGGGAGAGCTTCGCCCACGGCTAGTTCGTAATTTATTTTCGACTGCTTCATCATCTCAAAAATTCCCATGTAAAAACGCTCGTCACCCACATCTGGACCTCCTATATAAAGGGTATGTTGTTTCAGAGGATCTTGAAGATACTCCACTCCGTCAGCTAATTGAGAAAAATCTATCAACTTAGCCCTTGGGGTGTCATCTGCCTGTTCTTCTTTGGGAATATTTTTTCTTTCAAGTTTCGCAATAGTTTTTAGGCCTATAAAATAATAAGAACGCAAACTCCCCCCCTTTTGAGCCACAGAAGCCCCTAGAGTCCACTCTTTCAAATTTTTTATAGTGCGCTGTTCTGCGGGAATTTCAAGCTGGGTCATATAATCGTTAATAATCGAAAGCTCATCGATATCTTGTATAAACTCGTCGCCCTTATATGGACCCGCAATGGTAACATTGTTGGTATTAGAAAACTGCATTCTTAGAGCCTTATATTTACTGTAACCGTTAGATATATAAATTCCCCCCGCAACCGCGAAAAAAGCTTTTAAAAACGAATAAAGCTTAGTCTCTGAAGGCTTGGGCATTATTGCGTTCCTAGGTAGATTGAATGCGCCCATTCTAGTATCGTCCTTATATTGCAGGAGCCTATAAAAAAAACCGTTACTCAGTAGGTGACCGCCGAACCCCTCTGGTGTTCTTCTCATAGATTCTCCCCACCCATCCTTTCCCTTCCCTATCTTAGAAGGATTAGCATCGTCAAACTCGGCTCCTTGGAATTGGAAAACTACATTGTTGCCTAGGAAGGCTTCCTTTGCAGCTGCGGGAAAAATCTCGGGGCCGTCTTCTGTTATATTTGGCCCATACCACCAAGTCTGTTTATTATTAGGTTCATAGTTATAAACCCTCCCAAATTCTAACTGCCTTTTAAATTCCTGCTTTACAAGACTGTCCTCCCCCTTTTTATGGGGATAATTTAAGTGGGTGAGAATATAAGTGAACTTATCAAAGACATCTGTATCTTGCTCCTGATTAAATAAACCAAAAAATGGCTTTATATCATCGGCATCCAAAGGCCAAGGCATATCGTTCTCTGGAGTCCAAGTGTCGCCTACAAACAAGTCTTTTACGGCGTCTGCCCAAGCTACGGTAAGGTCTACCCTTTTAAAGAAAATAGGTCTAGGTCTATTTTCGTCTGGCCCCGAAGAGTCCTGCTCTCGGGGTTTTTCCGCACTTCCCACATAAGAGTTAACTACTTGGCTAGTTACTTTACTTTCACTATAACTTGCACTAATAACATTTTCAAAAGAGAGTTCTGTGTTCGTAGTATCAGTGTAATTGGACGGTTTAAGTTGGACTGCTGCAATAGTATTGATAAACCGAACATCCCCATTATTAGGGTCCACATACCAAAAACACCCAAGAGTTGAAGCCACATTTGATAAAACACTCTCTAGAGTCCCACTAGTTTCAAACAAAACATCGTCTGCCTGAGGTAGTCCAATAACCGCAACTCCCGCTAAATCACACATCTTCCTAACATCATCTATTGTATATCCATACTTTAATTCATATTGAGCTAAATCAGGAGACTGCTCATAGTCATCATATACAAAATCAAGATTTAAAGATAATTCTCTTATTAGATCTTTATTATTATAACAAAGCGCTATTTTTGTCCCATCAAACTTGGCCCCCGCCTCATAATTATAAATTCTACCAGCAGCTATAACAGAATCATATCTTTTGGGGTCTAAAGACGGGAATGAATCTAGAGGGCTATTTGAAACTTCTGAAAAATATGGGACTACGCCACCTCCTTCAGTCTTTCCCCCGAAATTCAACCCCTCCGCAGGGGAACAATTTATTCCCCTAACCAGAACCATTATCGACTTTAATATCAATGAAGTTTTATCGACATAGTTTCTAGAAAGAGTTGTTTTTACAGGGTCAGCATTTGTTGTTATTTCCGTGCAAATAAAGCGTTTAAGTATATCGCTTATTTTCTCATTAGAAAAAGAGCCTATTTCCCCAAGATCTCCTATCACAGTCCCCAGCCCATGTGATCCATCAATATTTTTAGCGCTCAATATAGTGGTAACAGAGGCCGTATGACCTCCTCCAGAATTAGTGAAATTTAAATCCACTTGGGATATGGTTTCTTTCTTCATAACAACAGGCTAGTTATAGGAAGACCCTTTCTTAACTCCCCACTTATATTAGCACTTACACCCGATTTTATCATACTGACGCCCGAAAAGATCTCAAGATAGCTCTCGGGGGACTGTTGAATGCCGTTTATGTAATAATTTGTTCTCCCCTCAATAAAGCCTGTCTCGTTCAAAAAATCAGGACCGCTACCAGTTTCCTTGCAAGTTCTAACTGGTTTCCTGTAGGCGGTATATTTAAATTCATTTTTATTGTCGGCGGTAACTACCCCTCCGTAAGTTAATCCCACCCCAAAAAAGGGAATAAAGCCTGTCCCGTCTGATCCCGCTGAAACCCCGATTCCCACCCCCGAATATACCTTTTGCCCATTTAAAAAATAATCATAATCAGTAAAATAAGAAGATGCATACCTACCTCCTATGCTTGTCTTTAAAGAAGAACCATACTCCCCTGTTCCTATAAAGGTTCCCCCCGTATCGACATTATAATAAACTTTAGAAATAGATTTGACTGGAGTGGAGTCTGAAAAATTAATCTCAATTCTCTCCGATGGACTTACTCCGCTTCCCTTCACAAAAAAGTCGCCAGTTTCTATTTGGAAAATAGTTTCGTTTGTTGTGACCCCTTGGGAGGGGACTTCCTGAGTTAGCTCTTGACCATTAAGAAGTAAGCGTATGTCATCTTCGCCAGTAGCTAAAGAGATATTATAGAAATAACTATTTTGAGAAGCCGCAGGAGAAATATTTAATAAATCAAAAGTGTCTGTGGCCAACTCCGCAGAGTGGCATCCAGAAACGCTAACGTCTCCCGTGGATTTAACAACTTCGTAAATCATGGCTTAATTGTAATAGGTTCTCCTAAAAACTTGATAAAATCTTTCTTAAATAATGCTGATTCCCCTAAAAAGGTAACTCCTGACGTTGGGGTGAGTGCCCTATCTGTAACTTCTTGGTAAAGGGGGGTTTGTATCACTCCGCTTATGCCAGAAAGAACTCCTGTCTGTATCCTAGAGCCAAAAAGAGTAACGCCGACTTCAGCAGCCCCCGATATTCCCCTTTGTTCTACATATTCATTTACAGCAACATCTATATTTCTCAAACCCAAGGTGTCAAAGGCACCCTCTCCTGTGGGCGTATACTGATATCCAGAACCGCCGCCCCCATACAAGGCACCAACCTCTTCTTTCACAAAAGTTTTAACCCCACTGTCTGACAAAGCGTCATCAAAAGAGCGGTATATGAAATACCTATCTCCTTCCCCCGTGTTTGTGCTGGTGGCATTAAAGAAATTTCCAGTCAACATATAGTCTCCTGTGGACACATTTATGCTGCCCGTATCCTCATAATCGTAACCAGTTATTCCAGTTTTATAAGTAATTTCTTGACTATATCCTGTAATCCGCCTTTTAAGCGTCCCCCCTTCAGAAGCCTCAAAATAAGTCCCAACTAAACCGCTTCCAACTTGGAATAATACACTAGGAGGCAAATGTCCGTTCAAAACAACAAAACTATTTAAGTTAACATCTAATGTTTTAAACTCACCAGAGGGGCCTGCTGGCCCTCCCCTGAAATATGTATGAGATCCTCCTAAATAAAACTCTTCATTACTTGCTATAAAAGAAGTGTTTACATTAAATTCAGACTGATTAACTTTGTTATTTAAATAATCAAATGAGACCAAAGACAAAGAGTCGGACCCAAGAGAAAAACCAACAATATTTCTTTTGCTTAACTCTATAGGACTAGTTTTTATAAAATCACCATTTTGATTAAATCCTTGATAAAACAAATGTCCCCTAGAGGTCAATCCGAAATTGTAGCCCTTCGCCCCCAAAAACGTCTCGCCCCTTATGTCGGTGTTAGTCTTTTCAAGAGAGCCAAATAAAACACCATCTGAAACCTCTCCATTAAATTCAAAATCAACCAAGACGGACATATCGGAATAAGGCAAGTTGTTGGTTCCCGTTGTTTTAATGTTTGATTCATTTAAATGAGCCTGATCTGCGTTAAGAAATGTCCCTGTAGTGAATTCTTTTGCGTCAGCGACGGAAGAGCCAAACCCCACAACTACTCCACTATAAAGACCTGTATCGGTTGCAGGCTCACAATTCTCTATTACTCCATAATTTAAACCATTATCTAGCTCATTCCCAATATGCCTTCCGCTCATCCCAGAAAAATCATAATAAACTAATAGCCGCTCATTACTACCGATGGCGGCTTTCATTATATAATCCATTGACTGCTTGCTCATATTAATAATACCTCCCCATATTATATGAAAGAGTAGCAGCATTTACACTACTAGATTCACTAAACGCATAAACCCCCGTAGCATAACCACTACAAACATCAATTAAGCGTTGGAGTTCCCCCGTGCCCGCTTCGCAAGTCGCTGATATGGTATGCTCTCCAGCGGTTCGATTAATTAGTTTTTGCTTGGAAAATCCGACTAAACTTGGAACTATCCCGCTTAATTCTATTGGTTTTTTATCCGTTATTGATACTTTTAATCCTGATAATGTCCCAGAGGCCAAATCTATCCTATTGTCAAATTCCACGCCATAGCCTATAGTGGAAGAATAGGGGTCTTTGGTGATATTCCTTGCCAAAGGTTCTGGGTTGATAAAATTCCCGCTAATATGGTATCCCGTTCCCGCTCCCCCCCTAAAATCTTGAAGGCCTTCTATAGCAAAATTTATAAATCCAGATCCTGTGGCTATTCCGCTAAAAACACCATCCACCTCTTGGAACCTCTCCCCAGTAGCGGGGTCTCCCGTCCCTGCAATATCAAAAATTCCATTATACGTTAAATTTCCCTGAACACTAACTTTTATAAGAGAGGCATCTTTACTGGCCGTAACTGATATGGTTCTTTTGTGTAAAACATTCCCCTCTTGATCCAAATTATCGGGGTCCATAAACTGGTAGGCAAAATCAATTTTATTTATTCCAGTATTGATATTATAATTAACCGTTTTTGGTCCTCTATTTATAAAAGTATAGATTCCGCTCTCGTAATTAGACAAGGAAGACGCAACGGCATTTATAGCTATTTCTGTGGCCTGCTCTGCCGTAAACATCCCTGTGTTTATCAACCCCTCCCCCTCTTTACAGGCGTCCATAGAACCCTGAATAGAACCATTAACATTTACAGAAAGTCCGTTGTCCTTGTCGTAGGCGATTTGCGAAGATGAAGTAAACACCCCAGACTTAGTTACTGGGTTCTCGCTAGTGCTATATTTATAAGTTTCATTTATTGAATACGTATTATCACTTTTATTAATATTTTCTGTTCTTGAAGTAAGAAAACCGTTTCCTCCTATCGCGTCTGTTTGCGCTCCTGTTTGAAACAAACTTATGTTCCTACAACCAGTTGTTCGTCCTGTTACAAAAAACACAGCGTTAGCCAAGGGAGAGGAGGAATCTACCTTAACGCCCTTGGCTGAAACATTATGTTGAGCTGTGGTAATCCTCCCGCCCCCCTCTTGGAAGGTCCAAGTATCCACAGGGTTTTCAATTCCAAAAAACTCAGAAAAAACTCCAGATGAATAAGACGAAAAAGAGACGCTATATGGAAGGACTGTCGTTAAGTCAGAATCATCAAATGAGATCGACTCAGGTTTAGCAGCAACAAAAATCCTATCTACTGAGCTTATAGTCGGAGCATGGGATATTGTTAAAGTCTGAAATTCTGATATCAACCCACTAACCATCTCCATTTTTTGAAGATGAAGGCCGCTGAGATTCTCTCCCGTTAAATGGCCAACGATGTCTACACTGTCTGCATAGTGATCTAATTTGCCTTTCGCATACACGGGATTAACCCCATACCCGACTAATGGAGTGGGGGAGGGAAACGCATACGAACCATATGTTATACTTTGCGCCATTATACTACTCTTCTATAAAAAGATAACTTATCGAACGTGTGGCTTTGCCGTCCCCAAGGTTAAGCCCGATCACATCCGAGGTGATATGAATCACACCTTCATCTACTAAATTATTAAATTCCTCGGTTTTACCCTCCAGTATTTCTTTCGCCTTAAAAATTCCCATAGTTTGACTTACCGTAGCTTCTGCGGAAACAGAAGCTCCCCCCACCGTTTTTAAATCACTTACTGCGACCTGTTCTTCTAAATTAGACAAATCCAAAAACTTCATTATTCGGTTAATTTGGTGTGTCTTGCTCAAGGTTTTTTTTAGTTTTAAAAGTCCATCATCGTTGGTTTTATAGGCTGGGTCAGTAGTATATACTATGGTCTCATTAATGCCTCCCTCTGACTTAAGAAAACTAGTAGTGCGGTTCTTTTCATAAAAACTAGACTGGGGATGAAATAACCTTTCTACTTTTAAGCTGTTTCTAGGTTGATCAATTACCCAAGAAGCCTTGCAATCATAAAAGGCTGAATACTTATTCTTCCCTATAGACTTATATATCACAGTCAAAGAATATTCCATAAATTTCCCAGCTTTATTTGATGCGCCAGTATAAGATATGCCATCCTCTTGAGATTTTGTGGGGTCAGTAGAAAATTGTAAACTTAAGGTCGCCGCTCTTCCGTCTTTAGTAATTCCTTTCGTTATTGAAAAGGGAGGCCCAAATTCTTCTTCCGCGCTGGACTTGATTTCATCTATTATTTCCCCCAGAGCGGAAGTCAACACGTTTTCAGAATCAATCCTTAATGCTTTTAATTCGACCTCAAAGCCCTTTTCCAAAAAACCTTTTTCGTTAATTTTTAAAGTTTGGGTTTCCCTTCTCCCTACTTTTCTTGCATCATCTATAAAAGAAGACTCAACTTGTTCAGACAATGACACAGAAAGCGCTACGAGGTCATAAGTCTCAGTAAGAAGACCTCTAAAGTTCTTGTCTATTTTAGCGTGTTCCGATATTCCGTCTTCCTGATATCCAAGAGCAGGCCTGTTAGCGAAATAATAATTCGTTAAAAAGGTCTTGGCATTATTTAAAAACTGATCTCCCGCCGATTGCTTATATTTCAAGGAAATATCTCTTGAAGATGAATAAGTATCACCATTCCTAGAAAAAGCATAATTCTCCGAAAAACTCTCTAATGCGTGAGGATTGGGAATATATTTAGCAAACTGAGAAGAAGAATAATCATCTAGCCTTCTGGCTTCCTCTATATTTATCGTAACGGTTTCTGCTCCAACCAACGACCCCGCTGCAAAATCAAAACTGGTAATCCTTCCGTTTAAGTAATCGTCCGCTCCTATTCGAGCCACTATATTGGGTCGTCCATAAGCCTCTTTAATAGCGTCTCTTGCTGACAGTAAAATTGTATCTCCCTCTTGGAAATTTATATCAGATATATTAACCTGATAGGCGCCTTTTACAGTATAGCCAAACAATTCGTCAGTATTGAAATAATCATAAGTTATATTAACTGACGAAGTTAAGACGTTATTTACAATTAGAGCTGCCATTAGTCTTTTTTAAGTTTAGGAACCACCACCCGTAAGAACTTCCGCCGCAGGTGTAACATCGGTTTCGCCTTTGAGTCTTTTTACGTCGCTTTCTAGGGCTCTCAGTCGGGCAGTTTGCGCCTGAATGCTTTCAATGGCTTGATTAGCAAACTCCGCCTGCGCTTCTATAAATGCTGCCTGTGACTCAGAGGCCTTTAAGACTCCTTTCAATTGGTTGTTAATGTCTTCAGCGGTCCCCTCGCCTTCATTGATGGCTTTTTGCATGTCCTCTATTTGCTCTGCTATATCTTTTGTGTCCTCATCTTTGGCGAAATTTTCCCATTTTTCCGTGACAGCGACCATAGCGGCACCAAGAGCTTTCTCTTGATCCTTGAGCTTATTCATGTCTTCTTCTCTGTTAAGGCCTTTTTTTTGTTCCACTCCCTCGCTAAATGATTGCGAAACTTGGTTGCCTTCGGCATCTGTAATCATCCTCTGTCTACCTCGAAGTCTCTGTTTGTCTCCCTCCGATCCTGTCCACCCAGCGGCTGTCACCTTTTTCATTGCTATCTCCCACTGCTCCAAGCTTGTGCCAAAGAAGGTCGAAAACTCTGCTGCGCTGAACTCCGTCCCCTGCGAATCATATTCCGAGACCATCTGTCCAAGCCTTTGTAGACCAGCTTCATCCAGATCCCCAGCCACAGCCCGCTTTGCCAAGCCAGACATCGCCGTGCCTTGAGCTTCCAACATAGTGGCATCCATGCCCCCTTGGTCATATATCGTTTTGACATGACTTACCATTGCGTTAACGGTTTGAAGCTGGAGATCCTCTATTTTCTTTTGGGTTTCTATTTTTTTAGCCGCTATGTCGGCTTCTGTCTTCTTTAAACCCACCCCGAATTTACGGGCAGCGCTTTCGAAAGCCTTATTGGTGGTGTCTGCCATTGCCACTTTCGGATCAACCATTTGCTTCATTGCCAAGTTTCTTTTCCCCAAGTCTCCTATTAACTTGAGCGGATTGCCGCTCATCATGTCGCGGGTATTAAAGAGTGCTTGTGCAGGGGCTCTAGCAGCTTCCTGCGCTGCAACATCCTTCTTTTGCCTAAAAACCTCAAGACTCGCTTCTCCCACATTTAGTCCCGCCATTGTTTTAGCCGCTTCTCCCTTTGGCCCTTTACCCAAAGCATTAACGAGAAATGCCTCATCTTTCGCCGCCGTCTCCTGATGTGTGGCAGCGGTCATTCGCTTAGTTTGAGCTTGAGCCAAATCATACATCGCGTTTGTATACGCTTGAGTAGCAGTCAGTAGCTTTTCCCTAACTGGCTTCATGCGCCCTTCCCATGCTACTTGGTCTGCATGGGCCTTAAAATTCCATCCTGCTTGCAAAGCTCTGGCATTAGCTATCCTGTCAGCCTCCTTCAGCTCCCTTTCCTCGGCCTCTGCTATTTTCTCCTGATTCTTATTGAATGACTTCTTGCTCCAAAACGTCTTCTTCTTTTTCAGCTCTCTGAGTCCTAACGCCTCCTCATTGATTTTACCTGCCGATTCCTCTACTACCCCCTGTAATGCTTCATGAGGAACATTCCCCATATTTGCTTGAATATCAGCACCCATTTTGTCCAGTATTTCTTTCTTCCAGTCGTCTGGAAGATAATGCTCAGTCAGAAAACTATCCCCTCTTTCCCGCATCACCTCGCGCCTGAGATTCTCACCAGTTGTTGTTGTAGGATCAAGTCCTTTACCCGCATAGAA
>Ga0080013_1003854_pt1 | contig 15251 bp, 8 predicted proteins | sample ETNvirenome_6_85_FD_69236 | JGI IMG/M metagenome (GOLD analysis project Ga0080013, IMG submission 69236) | Marine viral communities from the Pacific Ocean - ETNP_6_85 (SPADES assembly) (version 2) | ecosystem: Environmental > Aquatic > Marine > Oceanic | place: Pacific Ocean | collected 2013-06-19
AAACTTAGTCTTGATCATTTCCAATAGACGGATAAACCCTTCCATGTGTTCTTGATCCAAAGCAGTTGCAGGCTCGTCAAGTATAAATAGTGTTGATTTCGGTAAGTTCGTAATAGAAATCAGAGCCAATCTGATCGCCATTGCAGCAATCGTCTTCTCAGCACCAGAACCCATAGATAAAGGTCTTGCTTCATATTGAGGATGCTTAATAAGAATATTCAGATTCTTTCCGCTGTTTTCGAACAACACTTCAAAGTTAACAATATTGGTGAGGCATTTCTGTATTTCTTCGTTTATAATCGGTAGCTTCTGCTTGATGACTTCATATGCTATACCATTAGGGTGCATACATCTCATAAACAAATCATAAGCAATCCACTCTTTTTCAAGCTCATCTTGTTCTTTTTTCTGCTCTTCGATGGTCTTGATAAACTGCTGGACGGACCCTTGTTCGATTAGATATCCTTGAATCTTCTCGTTGCAGCGATCCATCTTGTCCTTGTATTCGTCGAGCTTTTTAGTAACGGCTTTCTGTTCGCCCAACAAAGAAGAAAGATTTTCGATCACGTGACGATTGTCTTCATACTCTTCGACCTGTACTTCGTTAGACGAAATCTCATTCTTTAGAAGATCTATTTTTGCTTGGGTTGCTTCGATCTTGGTCTTTGACTGTTGTATTTCCGAAAACAGTCGGTGCTTTTTGTTGCGAAATTCCCCAATCTTCTTGAGATCTTTTTTGATATTTTCAATGCCAACATTATCTATTTTATAATCCAAGTCTTCAATCTCAACACGTAGCTGGTCGATGTCCAGTTGGATTGTTGGTAGTTCTTTGACTGCCTTGTTAGCATCCTTGACAAACTTGTTTTCACAACAATATTTGCAATCCGGATCATACTCGTGACCTTCAAGCATGTGGATCTTCTTCGAAGTTGACTTGTGTTTGACCTCTTTAGTGTTAAGTTTTGTTGCAAGCTCATTCTTTTCTTCTGTCCACATAGACCACTTACTTTCAAGTGTCTCTAAGCGATCTTGAGATAAAGAAGCTAAATAGGCATCAATTTCCGTTATAATTTCGGTATTTTTCTCTATCAAATCCTTAAGTGCTATGATACCCCTACCAGCTTGTTTTAGGTCCTTATTCTTTAAGATTATAAGGTCTTTTACTGCTTTAATGTCAATTATCTGGGTTGGTCTAGAGTTCAATTCCTCTTCAATAGCATCTAGGTCTATGAGTAGCTCCTCATGTCTTGTTGTAAAACGCAGACAAAGATCCTGCTGTCTTTCGATATCTTCCTTGATTTCTTCTAGTTCTTCTTGCTTTGCAATAAGCTGACCAGAATAATTCTTCGCCTTCATCTTTTTGATGACTGCTGCGATGTCCGAACATGCGGCTTTGGCTAGTTTGAACTTTTTATCAAACAAATCTAAGTCTAGAAATTTGGCGAGAATTTCTTTCCGTTTGGTTGATCCTTCTTTAATAAAAGATAGAGAATCAAGCTGAGAAGCCATAGACGTAATCATAAAGTCGTCGATTGATCCGATAACTTTTCTGATGTTGGCGTCTGTGTTTGTTTTTGAGTCTCCGTTGCATGACTCATTAATAGTGAGGTTTGTAAAGTCAAGATCACCTTTGGCATCAATGGTTTTCTTTCCTTTGATGGTTTTATTAACCTTGTTAAGATTCCGAGATATCTTGTACTCTTGACCTGCTGCGTTGAAAACCAATTTGATAGAAGCCGACTCTTTGTTTTGATTGATGATGTGAACGTTCTTCCTCTCGCCTTTAGATGTGGTATTGTAAAGACCAAAAAGTAAAGAGTCAATAATAGAAGATTTGCCACTGTAATTTTTACCAAAGATTCCAACAATGCCAGAGACTTTTGAAAAGTCCACAGAATTGCCTCCCCCATAGTTAAATAAATTGTCAAAGTGCATTTCCTTAACATTCCAAATAACATTTCTACTAATTTGTTCATTTCTCTCTGCCTCCGTGTTGAACTTTGCGTTCAATTCCATAATCTCATCCATCACACCTTCTTCTAAAGAAAAGTCATCTAAATATTGTTTGATCCACTTTTCTTGAACGGCAAGGTCTCGCATATTTTCGATCTTATTAGACCCCATCAATGACTCCATGGAGGAGCCCTCTGATTTATTGACAAACGAGACAGAGTACGGACTATATTTTGATTTGCAATACTCTGTAACTATCCTGATCTTATTCGAAGGTAAGTTGCAAGTTGCAATTAATCTTAGCCTACAACCACGTGGAATATACGCACCATCTGGTAAACCACCTCCTTGCGTTAGGTTTATGGTTATAAATGGTCTTGGAGATAATATTCCAATATGTTCAACATTAAACTTATCTTTATCTTTGATCGACCAGAGCTTGTAGCCTTTCTTTCCATATTCTCCAAAGTTTTGTTGAACTGTCGAACCGGCATACTGCACTCTTCCTTCTTCATCGAGAATTTGAGGCTTATGAATGTCTCCCAGCATAGCGTAATCGCATTTAGAAAAAATAGATATATCATCGTCTCCAAACTCCATTGTCCAGCCTGTTCCTGTTCTTGAGCCCATAACAGCACCGTGATATAAGCCAATGTTAATCTTTGATGGATCAGTCGGCTCAATCCAATTATCACGATCAAAGATCGACTTTACGTTGAAGACCACGTCAGTACCAAGACAGGGGTACTCACCTGAATCTTTTAAAAGATGAAGTTGTGGGTGCTTTAGAGCATTGACTATTGGCGATACCGCATCCTCTCTGGTTGAGTTCTTTAGATTTCCGTCGTGATTACCCAATATAATATAAGTGGGAGCAATCTCGGCAAGATTGTAGAGAAACTCTGTTGCGAGTGCGAAATACTCTGGCGATAGTTGTGTCTTTGTATGTGCTAAGTCACCGCAATGAACAATGGCATCAACTCCTTGATCCCGAAGTTTTTGGTATATTTTGCGAAATACAACCCTGTATTCATCATGAAATTTTAGATTCCTGATGTGGGTGTCAGCTACGTGTGCAATTTTATAAGTCATAAATCCTCCTATATTATATTTTGCATCATTTTTTGAAAAAAGTAATAATCCGAGTCAATGGTCTCGGCGTTTTGAAAAGCACAAGAGAACTCCTCCGGAGACATTGAACCTATGTCTTCTACGGATGAAGTGTCTATCTTGTAAACCTCCATATCATATTGTAACATGTTTCTAATCATCTGTCCAGCTTTTTTTTCCGCATCTTCATCCAAACCCATATAAACAGGTGTGTCGTTAAGCGCTAAAGCCTGAAATAATTTTGAATTTGGCCTGAGTGTGGAGCCGAGAATTGGTATTGCTTGTGTTCCTGCGACGATTGCGTCGAAGGCACCTTCTACAAGAACCACTGGTTCGTCCCAATCGATCATCAATTCATTAAATATGATATCTCGCGAAGCTGATGGGTTGAGATACTTCCTTTGATGTCCTACGTAAGAGCGCGCAATAAAGTAATTTGCATCTCCGTTTATATTAAAAGACGGAATGATTATCCTTCCTCCATACCTTCCCTTTGGACAATAGCCAATCTTCCACATTAGAATCTCTCGCCTTGTAATCCCACGAGAACGGAGATAAGCTAGTGGCTTCTTAGAGGAGAATGGAAGGCGTTTGTTACAAAGAGAAACCATCTCTTCTGGAAGATCGACCACTTGATCTAGCGCTTCTTCTTGCAATCCTTGGAAGATTTTATCAAACTCCGAGAGGTCGAGTCGGCCTTCTAATTGTAACCACTTCTGTCGCTGGTTGTAGTTGCCGAACTTGCGAACAATACGGTATATGTTTTTACCTCTTATATCGCAAACCCAACATTTGAACATACCCTGTGCGAAGTTGACTGACATTTTCTTTTTGTGATGCTTGCAATAGGGGCAAGAGTATAGGTGTTCATTTCCTTTCCGAACATACGAACCAAGTATGTCGGAAACAATCTTTCGTTTCTCTTCCATGTTTCCTCCGATAGCTATACTATAACATGGTGTGAGTATTTGTCAAGAACTTTCTTGATTTAATTTTAAACCGGCATTCGCAATCACAATAGCATCGGCTTTATCGTCTGTGCCGGGTTTCGGGTTGCCGTGTCTTGTATATTCAACTATAAAATCTTTAGGATATTTCGCTTCAACCCATTCAATAACCTTAATCTTCGTCTTTTCGCCGCGTTTGATCTTGAGACCAACAAGGCCCCTTGCTTTGTTAGCCTGTATGAGTGTCGCAGGAAGGCCAAATAACAAACGGATGACATAGCAGCACATACCATTAAAGCGTTGAAGCTTTGCCATAGTAGCTGCTGTCGTTTTTCCTCCTGAAAATGCGATGAACGGTTGTTCGATGAATACGTGTTTGATCTCATGGTTCTCCTTTAATCGTTCCATAATACTATAAAAAAGGTCTGCTCTTGTTTCAAGAGAGTCCTTTGGGCTTAGTTTAATCTCTCCACAATTAATCAGGTTCTCATCGTGATCGATGATCGAGTAGCCTATCCTGCTTGTGCTAATGTCTAATCCTAAAATCATAATACTATATTATAACACACTTTAATCTATATGTCAAGCTTAAGTTTAAAAAGATATTGACGATCTTCAGTTTTTCTCACAGGAGTTGCAACCTTTGCAAACCCAATAAGGTTTTTGTCTTTATCGTAAATAGCTACCTTGGAGATGTAAGTCTCTTTTTCTGCTGGTGGTATTATGTCTGTTAGAGCAGTGTGAGTTATATTCTTTGGCTTAATCTTATTGTCATGATAAATATAAGAAGAGCTTATTGAAAACTCGGTATTGTTAGAACTTGCGTTCTCTATAAAAGTTGGATTGTTTGAATAGTTTAGCTCACCTGCTTTTGCTTTTGCCATCATAGTTATTGTGTCTGTGTTGGTAACGCCTTGGTATGCTATATTAAAAGAAGCGGACGGTAGGTGGGGGTATGATGTGATTGTCTTGTGTAGCCCATCTCCAAAGTTGGTCCACTTCTCGCCGGTGGTAGTTGAACCCTGATATGTTATTCCGGAGTTCTCGATTGTCCACGAACCAGTTAAGACTATGACCCCTTCCTTATACAAGACAACTCCTGCGATGGAACCAGATCCCACTGAGCCGGTGGGGCCTGTTTGAATAAGTTCGCCACGATACCCCTCATCCTCTAGTGTTCCAATTAGAGCACCAGATACATAATAGTCAAGTCTCACACTACCTTTTTTGATTCGTCTTCCATAGAAGATAGAGGGAACACTAATGACCGACATCTCTTGTGTTTCTTTGTTTCCAAAGTCAGAATTGTATGCTAAGTGAGGGGATTGAAACTTGTATTCGTCAAACGCGTTTCTAAGTGCATTAACCTTGGGCCTCGTACCGTTGGCTGCATAATGGTCTCTTGTTATAGACGCTGAGATATTATACGAGCCGGTAAGCTCTTCTCCGTCGTAGTTGAATAAAACATCGTGTTGTGCTTCTGTATATATCTTGAATGAGTTTCTAAACCCTTCTTTCGTCATTGTGGGGTATATACACAGAGCAGATGCTTTGTCATTGTTTAGCTCATAAAGAGATGCAAACCCGTTTGGAACATCTGGGTTGGCACCTTCCCTGTGTGGCGTGTTATCAAAATACACTGTGCCGCTATGCACGTAGAACGAGAACTCTGGGTATGCTTCAAGAGTATTTATGAAGATGTCGTCTGGATTGAATTTGAATAGCGCCATAAGTCATTTTAGTAATCTAATCTGCATCGGAGTGTGAACTCTGTGCTTGGGGTTTTCTTAAGAGGTTCTGATAGCTTAGCAACTGCCAATAGAGCATTGTCATCACTATACAAGCCAATGGTTGTGATGTACGAAACGGGCTCATCTGTTGAGTTGGTTTTAACCCTGACTTTTGAACCCGTCAGGTATGTCGGATTTGTTGAGTAGTTAAACTCGTTGTGATTTACACGGGCAAAGTAAATTGTTGAGTTAAGCTCTGTTGTATTGTTGAATTGTATGTTGCCTATTCTAGATCTAACCGCACTTGCGATGTTTTGAATAGAGCTTCCGGTTATTAACTGATCAACACTCTGTGCGTCTCCATCAGCACCGGGCACTCCATCAAATTCAACACTACTATCTAACAATGTACTAAAAACAGAAGATGTTATAACTGCTATACCTGCTTGATAATACAGCAGACCAACTGCCTCTGTTACATCACCGTTTCCGGGGAGATTTAAAATCGCACCAGTTGCATATAAAATTCCATACTCTCCAACAGGTGAGTTAACAAAATATTGGTCCGAACCACTGGTGTCTGTGATTGTCAGAAGCTGTGGGGTTCCAAAGGCTGTTCCGTTTTTTGCACCATCAGTCGTACAACCGAGTGTCATGCTGAACGTTCCTTTCTTAATTTGGTCTTTCACTAACAATCTAGAGAACGGAATAATAAATACATTATCCATCTTAGCGCCACTGGTTAAGTCGCCATCTCTGTCGAACTTAAGAATACTCCCTGTTATGTCGTAACCAACAAGGGTCTGCGCCATTTGATTATATACATTCTTTTTCTTGCTTTGTTGAGACGATATTGATGAATAAAGCGGAGAGCTTTCGTGTATCCCAACGGTTATATCGAAGATGTGGTTAGCCGAAGAGCTAAGAAAAGGATAATCATAAACCGCTTGGTACATACCATGAGAAGGGTTTTTTATGTTACCGTCTGCGTATGTACCGCTGACTATCGTTCCGGTAATTGGAATTGCTTCGTGGAGCAATGTTCTTGTTGACACTTTGTCGCCTGAAGCGAGATTTTTATATATACTAGCCATAATGTTTTCCTAATTCCTTTGTTATTTAACTTTTGCAAATCTTACTGGCATGTCCATTGATAGACCCATTGTCATACCTGTTACTCGAACTATCGTATCGATGTAGTAATACTCCCCAGTGTCTTTTCCGCCGAGGGCGGAAGAGGCTCCCACAGAACCAAGCTTTGTGAATAAATAGGTGCTTGTCTGTAGATCGAAAGACGATCCTATTTTAAAACTTAGCCTAACGCCTCGCGGACCTGCTATTGGGCTATCGCCGGCGGCAGTCAATGTTGAAATATCTTCCAAACAAGGGTGTGATACCCCTTCAACAACATAATAGTTAAGACCATCATCATCTGTATATGCTGGTGTTAGTATGTCCTGATTTGGTCCATAAATAGAACCAAAGCGACTATCGATTTGAATAGTAAAGCTGGTCTCGTTAATTTCTGCTGGTATGTCGTTGACAGTGGAGATAGCGGTTGTGTTAATACCGGTATCAATCATGATGACGTTTCCGCCACTACGTGTCTCACCATAAAGCACACCTTGTGTTGTCGTGCTGGTTGATGTTCTTCCGATTTCGTTACCGGTGTCGTTACCGTCGTCATTCTCAGAAAGAGTATCAACTGCAACAACAAAAGAGTTGATGCCGCTGTTTCTGGATGTTCTTACCTCTAGTTCGTTGAGCAACAAGGTAGGAAGATACAAGAGCTTTTGGTTTTCGTATGTTACGAGTTGTGACTTCATAGACGCTGCATTGTCTGTGAATGATTCTAAAATCGGTGTTTGTAGAATCTCCAAGTCGTAGTAAGAGGAACCGCTTGCATGTGAAGAATTGTATAGAGCGTAGTTTATCTCCTCATCTCCTAGTGCAAATTTGGTAATTTTAAATGAACCGTTTCCGGCAGAAAGTCTTTTCCTACCTTCGTCAGTTAAGACGATGTCTAAAATAATGTCGCCTGTGTTGTCTAGAAATCCCATGAAATCTCTCCTTATATCGATATAAATAGGTTTTTTTTATAAATCTTCGCTTGTTTTATGCTTAGTTAGCTTAACAGTTACGTTTAAGTCTATTTTTTTACCCGTATCCGTCGAGGTAACCCTAAGTTTAAACTTTTTTCCCCATACTGGTTCTGATGCCATTCCGAGGCTGAGTTGGTCAACTTTGCCTTTTAAAGTTTCTTGATCAAATCCTTGTTCTTTTTTCAAATTATAAACCGTATGAAGTGTTCCCGGAACCAGTTGTAATAGCTTTTGAAACTTTAAAGTTTTTTGAAACAAATCTTCTTCAAGAAAGCCAATGGTCTCGACAGATAAAAATGTTTCATCTGCGTCTTTTGTTTGTCTCACTTTATAAATAGCTGTTGGATTTGATAAAAAGCCATGTGTATTGACAGATCTTAAAATATAATAGTAATCTTTATCAATCAAAATAGAATCTTCAAAAAAAGCAGAAGTTGATGGAACTGAGTTCTTAAACTCTGCTATCTTGCTGTCTCTGAACTCGGAATATGATCTTGGCTGTCTATCCATCCTAAACACTTCAAATAAAGCATGTTCGCTTTCAAAATGAAAATAATCTTTTAACCTTCGTTTTCTATATTTCTCATTTATAATTTCAGTTTGTGTTTCTTCATCTGGCGCAAGCGGTATAAAATCTTGCACATATCTATTTGCATTTAGACTTGCCATGATTTTTATTTTGTTTGAAATAAACTTATTATTAAAGAAAGAAACATCAGGCATAGGTTGCGGAGGTTGCATAACAGCACAGGAGTCTCTAAATAGCTCGGCTGTGATTAGCTGGATAGACGGGGAATTGTTTAAGTATTTTCGATTCTGACCATCGCCGGTGCCAATTATCACTGGGTCGGGGGCGATCTCTACATTGGATCCAAAAACCAGTTTGCAAGAGAAACATATATATTCATATTCAACACCGTATTTTATCTGTGTGTCAAATAGATTAATTTCTTTATCTTGTGCTGCAATATAAAAACATTGTATAAACTCACCGGTGGTGCGGTTTCTTTTTTCTATCTTGTAAAACAAAGTTTCTGTGTAGCAATCTATGCCATCTGCTATGTCTTTCACGCTTCTTCTTTTTTTCGGGCGACTATTGATCCCGGAGGTGGGGTAGCCTTTGAAAGCAAATGTAAAGGCATCAATTCTAGAAAGTGGTTGTAGAAAATCAACTGGTTGTGGTGGGTCTATTTTTATTTCTGTTAATTCATAAGATTCCGGCCATCGACTCTTCAACCATTTAAGATAATCAAAAGCTTCAAAAGACTGGTCTTCTTTATTTCCGTTGAGATCTGTTGAATTAAATTTCACGAGCGGCCGGGTTTCAGTTATAAAACTACGAATTAAAGGACCCATGAGCGATAAATCAACCAGCTTATCTCTCTGGTCGACATTATCATTTCTTTCATAAATTGTTATTTTGTTATAAAAAGGATAGTCAAACCTACGAGATGCTTTGTCTGCTTGATCCTCTATAGGGTCTAGAAAGACTATATTCTTTAGGGCCTCTCCTCGTGTGGCTCTGGGTGCATAGCTGTCTCCTATTCTTTTTTTATAGTTTTTAATCAACTCTCTATCCAGTTGAACTCCGGGAAAAGCCATACTTTCTTGCAAATGAGAAGTGTTTTCTATATACACATTTGGAATATGAGTTTCTTGCAACAAGGCCATTGCTTCCTCCCATTGTGTGCTTAGATATTCAAAGGTTGGCTCGATGGAATAGTAAGATGGAAACTTAATCAAAGGTACGGTAAGGTCCATATCCGCTAAAGAAGTTGGTCGAATAATTGAAAATTTGTGATTTGCTCCAACAATGTTTTCTACGGGCTCACTTGGATCATACGCTTCCTGTGCGTACTTGATCCCATAGTTGCTACTGTCTTCATCTAAAACAGCTACGAGAGCATTTTGTTTTGGCGTTGATGTTATTTCGCTCATATAGGCTTTGTCAATATATTCTTTCTTTATCTTAGTCATCGTGGTTCCTATTAATATGGTGATTGAGGTCCGCTTACTTGAGCCTGTTCTGTGTTGGCATCTGGGAGTGCTTCATTGGCAGCAGATGAGGCCTGTGCTGCAGCGGTAACATCAGCAAAGATGGCCTCTGTATGATGGCTTGTTTGACCATAGATCTCTGGCTTTAGGAACGTACTTCTATCCAAGCGTTGTTTTATCGGGCTCGAAGTTACATATTCTTGGTTATACACAGTTCCTATTTGTATCTGCGTGGGGTCTATACTGTATATCCCTGTTGTTTCAAAAGTGTCAAAATCCTTTGCACGAGGCAAGAGATAGTTGTATAGCACAAACGTTTGGTTTGCTATAGGGATCAAGCTACCATCAGTATGCGTCAAGGGTGCCACCTCAGAAGCGATAGTGTCAACACTAATACCCGCTAGGTTTAGACTTATATAATCTAATCTAATAAATACAGGATTGGGCACTAGGTTGTTAACAAAGGTTTGTGCAGATGCCTCTGACTGGGCTGTGTCTGTGCCATGCGGTTGTAAGCGTCGCATAATCACGGGGCTTAAAAAGCCAAGTCTAAAAAGCTGCGACGTTGATGGAGACTCAATGAAAGAGTTAGATGCATCTAAAAACCCTTGCTGATTGTTCAAAACAGACTTTATAGACTTAGGTAGGGCTCTCAATGTGTCTAGATCATTGAGTAAAGCAGACTCATTGTTAAGACTTAAAGATGCCTTTGTTGCAAAAGGCAAAACGTTAAAGAGTTCTACGGACCCAAAGGTTGTAAGCTCTTCTGTGTCCGATTCGTCACTCTGATCGAAATCTGATCCTTCTCCTAGAAGATCGCTTACAGGTACTGGGTCGGCGTCTGCTGCTTCTATGGACTCTTCGAAAATATCGGTGGTTGCAGAATCAATGCCTAAAATAGCATTAAAAGCAGTCGAGAACAAGCCACTGTTAGTGGTTACGGGATTAGACACATCCACTCGCAGCAAGTTGGCAAAATTTAATGCTTTTGGGGATAAATAAGATACCGAGGCTTCGCCTGAAGCGAAGGCATTAGGAGTTCCCGTTGTTGTATTAAGATTATAAAAATATCCACTAGAATTGACATTATACTCGTTCATAAAAAGGTATTGTTGCAAACTGCCTTCTTCCAATACTGGGAAGGGTTCGGCATTTCTTTGAAACAAAGCGTCAGGCAAATATTCGATATTTTTTGATCTATTTAATCCTTTAGAAAGCATCCTGTGCTCTGTTGTGGCATTGTTATAGGTTTTCTCATCCTGTATTCTATTTAGCACAAAGTTGGAGTTTTGAGCAACCTCAGATATCGAACTAGTGTCTAATTCAAAATATTCAACAAACTCAGATATACCTTTAGAAACGAGTTTTTCAAAAACCCGAATGCTTTTTTTAGTGGCAACAGATGGGTGGCAAAATGTTAACAGTCTCTTTGCATATGACAACATATCAACATCGACAGGAAAATAGTCAAACCTTACCATAAGTTGCCACAATTCTAAATAACATGATATCATTCTGTTCCATGGGGCGAGATCAGTATATCTTCTTATAAGCTCTCCAGCCAAAGAAGAAGGTAGATAGCCACTTTCATCACCTAGTGTGTTAGCCTCTATCTCCTCTACATATGATTTGTACAAAAACAACTCCTCATTCAGCTTATCTAGGTAATCGTAAAGGTATTTTCGTATGGGATCTACAAACTCTACGCCAATCCTGTATTGGAAAGCGCCGGCATCACTGTCGGATTTTTTCTCATACAACCCAAAGGACCTATGGTTTGGGTTGGAATCCAACATCATTTCCTTAAAAAATACATCATCATTGAAAACAAGCTCGAAATTGTATGGCTGATTGTCGTCTCTGGATTCGGCTAATAGTTTTTCATCTCCCGCTTCGTCTATTCCTGCTATGTTTTGTATTTTCTTTTTATATATTACTACTTTTGACAAAACTATGTTGGGCACAAGTGAGTTTATTATTTTAGCGCTTTTGTAGTAAAGCCTATCAGCATAAACGCTGTTTTGTAACAAAATAGATCTTAAGTTTATTGTGAATAAACTCGAAACTCTTCCAGCACTGTCGTATGAATACTCTGGTGTTTGTGCAAACATCGGCTGCTCATTGACAAACTGGTCTATGTCGCTTGGAGGTTGAGATATATTCATTGTAAAATTATTGAAAACAGTATAGTCTTTGGTCTTGAATGATTGAGCAGTGGTTAGCAACAGCGCTTGTTCTTCATCTCCACTAGGAAGGGAGCCGGCTGCGAAACTTACCACTGTATCTCCATCAACAACTTCTTCTCTTATGTGAACTGGGCCGGGGAAGGCTGTGGGTACCAGAGCAGGGACGGTTGATTCAAATACATATGAGGTTTCGGGTGGGTTTGCTTGTTTTAGGTCTATGCCTGCATAGGTTTCATCAAGAGAGCTTTTGACATACACAGTCTCTGATGCGATTGGGCCGTGAAACTCTCTGAGGCTTTCGGTGATTGTTCTATATCGGCTGAATCTTTCGGTAACATCAACCATGACCGCAGCATATAACTTTACTAATGGGTTTTCTCCATAAGCATCGTTTCTAAATCGGTTGGTGGCTGGGAATACGTTTGGTGTTTCTATTTCAACTTTATATAAAAACGAACACAGTGCGCCTTCTGGGCGTGGTAATTCTTCTATTTTCTCTACACCTGCTCCTTGTAGTGATACGATCTGCTGGTAAGAGTAACTCTCCACAGACGAATGAATGTCTATAAAGTCACCCGTACCTTCGTCTGTTTCTTGAATTTTCTTACCAGAGGCAGTTAGTAGGACGACAATTTTCATGTACTCAAACAAGTTGTCTTTGTTATACCATAGATATTCACCATTTTTGTTACGAATGTCTTTAATCACAATATGGATGGTGTGTTTTCTAGTTTCCAGTGTTACATCTTCTATCTCTACAAGCTTTATATAACAATTTGGCAAATTTTCCAAACCAACTTCAACTGTTTTAATCATTTTTGCAATCCTCTATATCTTCTGGCGATACTGGTGAAGAGTAAATAGAAACGGTTCTACCTTCTCGTTGATCCGGGCACTCGATCTCAAAATCAGCAAATATGTCATTTGATTTTAAATTAGCAACCCCTTCACATATATCTTTAATTGGGACCTCTTTGTCAATTCTAAGCTCAAAGAAATAATCAACTGTTGATGGGTCAAATATACCATCAGTCTCGCCGGATGTTTCGGCGGCCATGACCTGATCATCATCTAACAAGATATCATTGACAATGGTTTCCGGTCTTTTCAAAAACGTTAAAGGTAATAGTTTTGAATCAGATCCTGCGTCATATTTAAATGCTTCAATTTCTAAAGACTCGTTATGTAAAAACCCATTCTTTTCTAATATGTGAAACAGCGCTTGGTCAGGTTCAACCTTAAGGTAAGTCCCATCGTTGAAGACTCTACCGACTTGTAGCTCTGGAGATGGCGCAAGGCCACGTGGATTTGGTTCGTTATTCATATTCGCCACCGACAGTTGATACTCTATGTCAACATTGATTTGTGGAATGTTCTGGTCGCCATAGCTGGCTGTGAGCTTTGTTGTTGATGAAGATATTTGATTCCTTATCATCGTGAGTTCCCAAGCAGGAACGTGCTTCTCTGTGTTGTTAGATGTTCCCAGAGTATATACGTTGTATTTTATAGTATCACTGGTGAGGTCTTTGTCCATGTCTGTGCTCTTTTTTTCTAAATCAACAAAGCATGATTGAGGCTTAAGGTATGGAGTTTCATCCAATATCCTTGTTTTTGTTTGGTAATTCGACTCAGACCCATCAGCGGCCGTTACGTCATATAATATGTCATCGTCTATGAACGAATAGTATTGTGGCATGAACTCCCCTTGGGAAATTAAATACCTACCATGCGGTGTCAATACTATGTCTAAAACTTCTTCTTTTTTATCAAAAAAACTCATTATTCCTACTTAAATTTTAAATTACTGCGTCTGTTGGCGGTGTTGCCCTGTGGGACGCTACCATCTTCGGCTGCTTTTACTGGGTTACTTTCGTCTCCAATGTCTATATCTGCCTCAAGCTTAACTAGCTCTACAAGCGAAAAGAAATCATACGGCCAGTTGTATTGAGGACCTTGAGTTACATTTTCATCCGGCTCCACAATTGACTCGTTTGATTGGAATATTTTTTCAAAATAATTTGATGATGCTCTCTTCTTAGCTTTAAAGACCATCCATCTGATTTTATTATTTATTCCTGACATCCTTGTGCTCCTAAGCGTTCCATCGTTGTTTAGCGACCTTGCTATTCCTAAAAGCTCTTCGCCTAAAAGCTCGTGTTCTATTGTGGCCTCAGCAGTGTCATGGTTGGTGCCAATTCTTGGAGAGAGGTTCTGCCATATATCTGCGAGGTCTTGTTGATTCAACGTATGTTCAAATTCAAATATATACATTGCAAATGGGTTGATCTCTGGGTAATTTATAAAGTCTAGAGATGGCGGAAGAGCAAATTTTTTCATCTTCTCAACCATCTGTTGAATACTGTTCCCAACTAAAGCTTGTCTTTCTACATCCAGTGCATCGTCTATTACATCTCTGGCAATTGGAAAGAACTCTCGTCCATTTGCTGTTGGGATAAACGGAATTGCAACAACTGCTTCTGATATAACCTTTCCGGACTTGATGTGGCCTAATCTTTGCGTATCTCTCTTGAAGCCACATAAATCTGCGAGTGAAGCGTATTGTGTGTAATCTCGTGCCATCGGGCCGGTAAACCATTCCTTCGGGACATCTCCAACCTCAACAAACACTCCTCTAGATGCTGTCTGTGGGATTCTACCGTATTGATGCCACATGCCTATTGTAGCAGAGCCGGTTGCATAATATGGCATCGTTATATCACTAAAATTTATGTGATTAAAGTTTACCATTGGAGTTTCATATTTAGACTGTATGATCCACCTATATGAATCTTCAACTGATAGGGAGTCGATTTGGTTTGTAATCCCGCGAGATCTAATGTTCATTGACGAGGCTATCTGACATGCGTCTTCGTTTATCAAACGATAGTGAGGAGTGTGATGGGCAAGCTCTGAGCCAGAATACGTGCTGGACGTTAGAGGTGTGTCATAATATCTGTAAAATTCAACAGAAGAAGATGCAAGGATATCTGCTAAACTATATTTTCGACTCTCTCTTGGCTGAAATGTGAAATCGGCCCACGCCTCTCCATGATAATACGGAGGCGTAAATGGATAATTATAGCCTTTTGTAGAATCGCTACCAATGTATCCGTGATTACCAGCAGCAATCATATCCGGTAGGCAAGTGTTTGCATCAATGAATTCATTGCTCGTGGTATATGAACCAGTGTTATATGAAAAGTCATCAGACCCTTTAAACTTGTA
>Ga0080013_1003855_pt1 | contig 15248 bp, 14 predicted proteins | sample ETNvirenome_6_85_FD_69236 | JGI IMG/M metagenome (GOLD analysis project Ga0080013, IMG submission 69236) | Marine viral communities from the Pacific Ocean - ETNP_6_85 (SPADES assembly) (version 2) | ecosystem: Environmental > Aquatic > Marine > Oceanic | place: Pacific Ocean | collected 2013-06-19
ATGGACTTGTAAAGTAACCTGCTGCAGCATGAGATTGATGATGTTGAACATATTCTATTTCTGAATTACCAACAAAATCTCTTAAATAATAAGATGGTAAATTCTTACGAGCAAATACTTCTCCGTATTGACCTGCTCTCAATTGTCTTAACTTTTTTAAATATGGTCTTTCAAAATAAACCACTTTATCTGGTTTACCACCTTGTCTATAACAATCTGCAAACAGTGCACTATTTAACTCAGAATCGTTTTTAACCCCACTATACCTCTCACTATGACCGGCAAATAAAATCTCCCCATCTTGTATCATAGTTATAGCGGCGTCGTGATTTAATGCGTTTATTCCTAATATTTTCATTTCACTGTCCACCCAATTTTTTTAGCATTTTCTATTATTTTAGAACCATCTATTTTTTTTGTTAAAACTGCCGGATTGCCCTTATAAATACCCCAATCTTCTGTATCTCCCATTAAAACAGATCCCGCTGTAACTAAAACTCCCATTCTTAATTTGGATCCAGGTAATACAATAGCATTTGTACCAATATTAGAAAACGAATCCATAACAACTGGTTCCGATATTCTATTTCCCAAAACCTCTTCTGGAATTAATGTACCATGTAAACCAGAATCATCAAAATTATCAGATTTACAAATAATTCTGGCCCCTGCCATTATATTATTAAACCCCTTTGCTACAAATAAACCCTCTGAACTCCCAATACAAGTTACATAAGCACTTATATGAACATAATCTCCAATCTCAGCTCGAGTAGTCAATAAAATCCTTTGTCTATCGCAACTCTATTTCCGATTGTAATTAAATCAGGATGTTTGATATAAACATCATTTGATATTATAACATCTCGTCCTTGTTTTATATACATATCACTTTACCGAACTAATATCTGTAAATAACTTATTTACAAAATCCAAAGGATTTGTATCAACAACAACATTTTGATTATGTACAATTATAGATAAAGATTCAACAAATATTTCATGCAATCCATTCATACTTTTACTCATCAAATCATCAATAATTGATAAAATTTTAAAAAATCTATCATTATCATTTTTTATTAAATCATAACTTTCATCTAATATATCTAAATATGTTTTAAATCCAAAACTTCTTGCAATTTTTAATGTAAGAGGAGTTCCAACTACAATAAATGGTTGAAATAAAAGAAATCTACAAGTTTTTTCTGATATTGCAGTCTGTCTATGCACGTAAGTTCCATTACTACTAAAAAATGCAGTTTCGGGATGTATCCCAAAATAAGTATCCTCAACAAATTTTAAAGGTATAGACCTATTATTATAAAATTGATTATCTTTCCAATATTTTTTATTAGGTTTCCAATTGTGAAGTCCACTATCAGGAATATCCACAATAGTATCTAAAAGAAATGGTGCCTTTGAAAAATATCCCCTATCAAACTTATATGGATATTTTATAGTTCCGTCCCAAGGAAAAGTTCTTGGATTATCTCTACATTCATCCCAATGTTCCTCTAAAACTTTAAGTGGTTTGGGATCGGGCATCAAAAATGAAACTAATCCTTGTTTATCATATTCTTTTCTATGTAAATAATCTAATAACATCAACCGAAAATCTTTTGCTTCTCCATTTAAACACAAAAATTTATAGGGTTTTCGATACTTCTTTATTTTTTCAATATAAGATTTTTTATATGGTAAATAAGGAAAAATGTTACTAAACCACCTTAACGACATTTCCCAAGGTAGCCAAGTAAAAAATACAACATTTTTTAATGATTTTAAATTTTGATTCTCACTTGTTAATAAAATAGAATTATCTTCTGTAATTCCAATCTTATTTAATTTGGAATAAATTTCTTTATAATTACTAAGAGAAATTGATTCTGTCATTGTATCAATAATATATTTATCACTCAATTCATCAATCACATAAATTGAATGAGAAAATCGATCACCATTAATCTCAATATCATGATTATCATAAATTAAATCTCTTAATTCTTCATCGATATCAGAAATCAATATAGGATACTTTACTAAACTCTTATCTACGGGCGGCCAATTATTTAAATCAATTTTCATATTAACTTACTCTCCATCACATCTACCAACTTATACACCATATCTTTCCAATTCATTTTAAATAACGTATTAAAATTATGTTCGAGAATCGGTAAACTTTGAATGTAAATATCTTTTAACTTTTCATCACTACCAGACAATAATGACTTAACTTGATTATTCAAAAAATTTAATCTTTCATCGGCATCCATAATTTCATCATATGACTCATCTATTAAACCATCAAAAGTTTTAAATCCCAAACTTTTTAAATATTTTAAAGAATGTGGTTGTCCATAAATTATAAATGGATTAGAACATAAAGATTTTGCAGTTTTTTCTGTAAGAAAAACATAATCAACTAATTCGTGTTCTTTATTACTAGCAAGATTCATTCTTGATTCAGTAACAATTTGTAAATAACAATTTTTATAAATATTTTTGGCATAATAAATAGGAATTGGTAACTTATCCCAAAATTCCCATTCATCATCAGTCATATATTCAAGTTTTATAGCCTTAGAATTATTTGATGTATTATTTGGAGCCCCATCTTTATCATATCTATAACTTCTAACATCAACAAATTCATTTTTCCACCATGCTGAAACCAATCCATCTTTTTTTAAGTTTTCAGATTCTAACATATCATAAAGAGATTGTCTAAATGGTTGATGTCCACCCATTAAAGTAAAAAATTTATATGGTTTATCAAAATTCTTTTCTTCTTCAGTCAAGTTAGTTACACTTGGTATACATTTAGTTCCGTATTCATCTCTTAACCTTTCCATATGCATCAAATATTCTGCCAAACAATAATCTATATTGAATTCAAACATCTTTAATTTTTTATAATCAAGATTTTTAAAATTCTTTTTATCAGATTTAGACAAACCACTATTAATTAAAAAATGTTCAGGATATTCTAAAATTTTATCAGTTAATGCACAATTATTATTAACAACAAATATTTTTATCTCATCTTGTATATTATTTTTTATCATATAATCAGAAAAATAATTCCAAGTATTCTTTACCATTGCAGATGGATTCCAAAATTCTGCAGGTCTATATAAAACTAATACACCATTATCATCAAGATACAGACATAACTTCTTATAATCAAAATCTCTTAGATTGTTTTTAAAGTTCAAAAAATTAAAAGATTCATGTAATCTATTTCCACACATTCCTACACCAACATCATATCCATCGGCATGAAATATATTACTAAAAATATTTTTTAATTGTCTATGATTCATTTACAAACCTCGACTTTAAGTAATGTTCTGGAAGTTTAAGAATATCATCTTCTACAAATTTATCCTTTGTAGTATATTTCCAACCTAAATACTGACAATTAAATAAAATAATATCATCATTATCTTCAAACCTTGAAAATGCCTTCTTAGAATGTCCAAAAAATAAAAGTTCAAATATGTCTCTATCCCATTTAATATTTGAATCTGTGTAAACTGAAAATCCACCATAATTATTAAGTTTTGGAATATCAAATTTATTATTAGGGTCTATCATTACAAACTCAGGAATGAACTGGGGAGCACTGTCACTCTTTAATTGCCAACCATACTTATGATAGAATTTATACGGCGTATTATTCATAAAATAGTTTCTATCGTGGTTATTTAATATCTTTTCTTTACATCTCGTAAAATCATTTTTAGAGTTTGTACCTATGTAAACTTTAAATGGAAAAGTATTTGCTAAAATCTCACCATAACAAACGGGCGGATCTTCTAAATACGCTTTAATCTTATAATTTCCCTTTGAATAAATGTTTACTTTCTTGAATCTTAAAATATCATCTGGATTTTTAACATATTCTACTCGTTCTTGATTATCTTCATCATGACATAAAAATGTACCATAATGTTTTGAAATATCCATAATTAATTCTACATAGTCATCTACGGTTTTCATTACCTTTCCACCACAAGAAATATTATCAGATTTCCATGAAGTTATAATTGCAGGCACTTTATTTATCCCTAAAAAATTTAAAACATTAATCTTTCCACCTCCTGGATGTATTGAATAAGCAAACTTTGAAAATTTTACTGTAGAACCATTAGGTTCTTTATAATCAAACCCTTCACCATTATAACCTATTTCTTCTAACTTATGTAATGTAAAAGAACTATAAAATCCCCAATAATCTCTATAATCTTCCCTAATTGTTCCATCTTTTAAAGTAAACTCAAACATCTTGCCTTTAAATTTATCTATCCAATTCTCTGTTCTCCACATAGAAACATTTAATGGTATGACCACATCCCGTTCTAAAAAATCTTGGGCCATCCATTTATGTGTCCAAAAATGATGACCAGCATTTTGAAATTGTGTCCAACTACTATTAAGTAACGCATCCGACATACATCCATATAATCCTTCTCTTTTTCCATTTGGTGGATTATCTCTATCATATAATAAATCAACTCCCCCCGATAAACAGTTTTTATCAATTATAAAATTGTCAATTAATTCCACTTGTAAACCTACATCTTCACAATATTTAAAATAATCTATTAAATTATCGGGTTCTCCTGACGATATAGGAAGGTTATCAATATTCTCATAATTACCCCAAAGAGAAGGTTCATATTCATCCTTCAAAGATTTATCATAAAAATAATTGCTTGGTCTTTTTATCTTTCCCATTATATTCTATTCCACCCACCTTCTATAAAATTATTAACATTATCAACTGATCTACGGAACATATTCAAAAAATTATTTGAATTATGTTGTAAAATTTCTTCCATTTCCCAATACCAATCATCAATTTCATTTCTACTCATATTACCCAATCGTTTTATTTCCTTTTCTATAATATCATACTTTTTTGTTCCTAATTCCTCATCATATGATTCATCAATAAATGGTTCAAAAGTTTTAAATCCCATTTTTCTTAATGCATATAAATGTTTCTCTTGACCAATAAGAATAAATGGTTGTCGGGCCAAAATTGGTTTCCATGTTTTTTCAGTAATAAACACATTACCTACTGGATTCTTTGTATAATTAGCACTCGCTTCAGTTATAATATTAAAATATGAATTTAACATAATACCTTGAATGGCCATTCCTGATTCATGATTAGTAACTCGTTCATTTTTTTTAGTATCACATTCAATCGGTAATAAATCATAAAACTCCTTTAATTTTCTATTCTTTTCATCTGAAAAAATATGTTCACTATTATTACCATGTGAATGTTTTATATCTAATAAAAAATCATCAAAATTATATTTATTTTCTGGGTCATCGTTGTTTGCAAGATAACTAACATAACCCTTATCAAATAAATTATTTTCAAAAAAAGTATATGTTACCCAACTCCTAAAATGTCTAATTCTATTATTAGTACAAATAAAATTTTTCTGTCTTAAAAATGTTTTACTATAATCAGAATATAAACTATAAAAGTCTTTTAATCTTTTTACCCTCTTACTGTTCCACCAACAAGTATTAAATGCATAATAAGGTATTTGTAATATTTGATAATCATTATTTTTTAAACCATCATAATAAAACTCAATTATAGAAAATAAAATCTGATTCTTATTTAAATTTAATTTTTGTAAAGTACTATTAAGATGTGAAAAGAAATTATCAGTATTAATAAATGTTCTTTCTCTAAAATAAAATAATACAGAACACTTCCTCTCAAGTAAATCTTTATAGATTAAACCAAATTTTGAATCACTTTTTAATTCTCGTTCTAAAACATCAAATAATAATATATTACCATCAGAGTTATATGTCCAATTTTCTGCTGCTGTACTGCAATCAATTACCACAAAGTATTTTTTAGCATCACCTAAAACAACCCGTTGTGGTGTATTTTTCATCAAAGAAAATACTTCAATATTATTATCAATACAATAATCAAAACTCTCTGTATCTATATTAATTTTAAAACTTACATAATTCATTAATTACCTACTATTGATTTACAAAATTCAGATGGTATTTTTATTGTATCTGATTCATGACATTCAATGTCATATTTCCAAATAGGATATCCACAATTATAAAATATTAAATCATTCCCTAAATAACTTTTGGCTATCTTAGAATTACCAAGAAAAAATAAATCAAAAATATCACGTTCCCAATCCGTTTCCGAATTTAAATAAGCAGAAAATCCTTTGTAATTATTATACTTCGGAACATTCATATAATCTGATTGTGAAATTTGAATAAAATTAATTTTTGCACTTTTTGTTTCACAAGGTAAAATAGATTTTATTTGATTCAAAATTACTTGAGCCTCATCATATTCTTTAGATTCAGAATCATACATATCTAAAATATAGTCAAAATTTTCAGATACAAATGATTTTTCATCATAAAAAAAATCATCAAACTTACTAATATTATCAGACTGATTAAATATTTTTTCTCGTACTTTAGTAATTCTACTACAACATTTATCAAATTCTTCTTTTGAGTCTGCTCCTATATACACATTTAAAGGAAACGACTTTCTGAAGATAGAACCATAACTAACACTATCGTGCATATTAGCTGAATGTAACCAATCCCCATCTTTAAGAAATCCTTCACTTCGAGGAAATCCAATTTTTTTAACCTTTTTAACCGTAGCCCTATCTACATTCATTTTATAAGGACTTTCTTTAAAACTTTTATAATCTTTTCCGTGTACAAATATATCGTTAATTTCTCTATTACTCAAAATATCACCACCAAAATTAAATTCATTTTCTTCAAATGAAAAAATAAGTGCCTGTACAGTAATTCCTACGAAATAACAAGCACAAGATACATTACCGCCTGGATGTAGTTTTAATAAATTTTTACCATCATCAGAAAACCACCATGTTTCACCTTCAATTTTACACCACAATTCATTACTCGGTATAACTTCGATATTTTTTGAATCTAATATTTTTTTACTAACAATCTGTATAGGTAGTGGTTTAAGATTTCCACGATTTATTACATCTTGACATAACCATCTCATATGTTTAAAACTTAAATGACCAAATCTGTGTGGTGATGTGTTTTCACAAACCATTACATCTTCTATAAACTCATTACGAAATCCACCATATACAGTAGAACCACTAATAGTTACCAATTGGTCATAAATACCCCATCTATCATTGACTGCAAAGTCATTTGGAAAAGTTTTATATTGTCCATTTATGGTTTTAATTATTCCACTACGAGTATATAAACCCCTTTGGAAATAATTTTTAAAATAATTTGTAAATCCTAAATGTCTAAGATTTAAATTCTCATTATATTCTATTTTATATGGTAGGGACACTAAGTAACTCCTCTACCACTTCTACACAAAACTTTCTATGTGAATCTGGTGATGGATGACCAGGATCGTGTTCACCATTTCCCCAAGGATCACGGGCCTTCAAACAAACCCATTCTGCCAACCCACCATACTCTACTTGGTCATCTTCATAAAACCACCACTTATCCCAATCTATCATATCCCATAAATGAGTTGCATTTGGATATGTGTCTTTTAATAATGGTGTACCTCTTGATATTTTTTCAGTCGCATTATCTGGCCAATATCTATCTGGCATATAATGTTTATTGTCTCTCCACGCAAGATTCCATATTTCATGTCCAGCTATGATATCACCTTGTTGTCGGGCCCAACCACTTGGAATTGTAAAGGTATATTGATTAAATATATTTTGCCAACACATCATTGTATATTTAATTCCTAAACTATTTAAATACCATTGAACTCTCAAAATAGATTCAAATGTATTTATCAAACTTTCTTCTTCTGAATAAAAATGTTTCCAATACAAATCTAAAAATTTAATTACGGCTTTATTATCCCAATCCATATATGGAATACTACTTTTTATCCAAGTAGAATCTGAACTTGGATGTTTATCCCATCCTTCATTGTGGATAAAATTACCCATCCAATTTTTATGAGGTCCATCTACCCACAATTCGTGCATTGGATTTTCTCTAATCGTAGATAAAAACTCTTTTCTTGATATACCAGACCACATAATTAAAACCTCAATATCCTTTGGATCCTTTCCAAGTTTTATTTGGTTATTCACTTCCCATATTATACTTCTACTAATATATCCATTTCCAGCACCTGTATCTCCTACATTATGAACCCAACCATACTTGTGTTGATTTATATGATATGGCCATGTGTCATCTCCGAGTGTAAAACTACAACCAGAAGTTATAATGTTATTATTTGATCGTTCTTTAAATGGATCTACTTTATTACTCATATTATTTATAAATAAACGGATCCCGTTTTCTTATTTCTTTTATTTTTTTTCTATAACTAAACCAAGCCTTAATTTTATAAAAAAAATATTTTATTCTCTTAATCATATTATTCCTTTATTCTTTGTAAACCAGGTGTTACCATTGTAATTCTTTCCTCTGGAGTTGGTCCTCTATTATTATAAATAATAATATCTGTTGATAATTTTAATTGATCACAATTTTTACAAGCCAAATTTGATTCTCCACAAGTACCAGCCGAATGATGTTTGTGAATTGTGGAAAACAAATTATCTTCTTCAAGTGAATATATTTCTTCTAATGTTTGGTCTTTAAAATTACCCAACACCATTTCATTATTAAAATCAAAACAACACATAATTATATCACCATCTACTTGTATTTGAATTGGTCCACTAAATGGTCGTCCACAACTATCATGCATTAATGGAGTGTCTTTACTTCTATAATCTTTCTTATCAACCCAATTATGTGGTGCCCATATTTCCAAACTAACTTTATCACCAAAATCGTCTATAAGTTTATCTACATCATTTCTATTTTCTTCTACAATGATTGGTGGAATAACAATCTCTGTTTCCTTTGGTTTATTTTCTATGGCATAATTCATAGATTTCATAACTTTATCTAATGTAAATCTATTTGAACGATAATTCATAACCTTTTGATATGATTCCTCATTAGTTGTATGAATACTGACTCTTAAACTTAAAATTCCTATCTCATATAATTCATCAATAATTTCTTCTGTTAAATAAGAACCATTTGTTAAAACATGAACTCCTATTCCTGTTGATTTAGCATATCTTATTTTTTTCAACAATGTGGGATCTGTAAATGCCTCCCCAAATCCCGATATAGTTGTTTCTGTTATTTGGTCAGGTAACTCTTGTCTAACCTTATCCACATAAAACTTATAATCATCTTCCGACATAATCTCTTTTTTACGAGTAAAATCATCAGTGGACCAGGGGCAAAACACACACCCAGCATTACATGCAGTAGATGTTTCTATTCTTACTTCGTTAGTTGTTGGTATTGACATTTAATCTAAATAATCCTCTATTTTGATAATCAGTAAAAGTTAAAAATTCTACATCACCATATTTACCCAATTCTCTTTCTCCCCACTCTTTAATTTCTTCTTTAGAAAGTTTATGGTCGGGATGATTCGTAGGTTCAATATACCAAGTTTTAGCATTAATTGAGTATGTTTGTTCTCCTATTAAACAACTTAAAATAATAAGTACACCATTATAATCTTGTTCTGAAGTAAATACGGCCACATCAAATACTTCATTCTTATTTTTTGTAAAATACTCTTGATACGTTCCAATATAAGTTTCAACATTTGGTAAATTTTTTATGTCTGCTACTAACTGTAAAACTTTTCCTGTTTGGGGGTCCTTTTCTATACCAAGTACTTTTTTTGCACCTCTTTCTGCAAAAAGAAAAGATGAATATCCATTATTACACCCCAAATCACATACAGTTTTATCCTTTACATCAATATAATCAAATCTAAACTGGTTTTCATGTTTCCTTGATTTCGCCTCATGAAATACTTCACCATCAATAACAATAGGTGTATAAAAACAATCAGACCTGCCTTCGTATTTTTTTATTAGATCCCGTAATTCTTCTATTTTACTCATTTATATACCCCTTTATATGTGGAATTAATACTTCTTCTGTCCATAACTTATGACCAAGTTCATTTGGATGTAAATCATTCTCAGAGATTACTAAAATTTCTTTATTAAGAGATGGTATTTTTGCATCTTTAAATTTAAGAAACTTACCATCAACCGTTCCCTTCTCTAATAAATAATCATAAAATTCTTTTTTTATAAAATTTTTAATTTTAAGTTCATTACACATTAAATTAATAAAATCAAATCCATGACTTTTAGCTTCTATATTCTCAAGTGGTTCAGATACAGACCACATATTAGATTTATACGCCCATAAATCAATATTTTTATTCTCATTACCAGTATAACCTTTTCCTATCCATTTTAACTTATCATCATTAAATATAAAATCAGATTTCCAACCAAAAAAATTAACAAATGGAATATTCCTATCAGTCAAAACTTTTTGAACTGTTAACATACCATTTAGAGTTGCAAATACATCCATAACTGAGCTTTTATACCAAGGACGAGTTTCAGTTGCATCATTTATATTTTCCATAGATTTTCTATCTTCCATATAAACCAATCGTCTAATTGCAGATGACCATCCTATAACAAAAAGAGAATTTGTATAATTTTTAGTAGATACTGCATTTAAAACATCTATACTTATCTTTTCATTTGAATTAACACTTACACCATAATTTTCAATCTCACAATCAAAATGTTTACCAAGTAAATAGGGATAAAATTTTAATCCATTATAATGGTCATTACCAGTTACACAATGACCAGTTATACTATCCCCAAAACAAAATATTTTATTTATATTATTCATCATAATTTTCCTACTACTAATACTTTAATCATATAATCCTCTCCAAAATTATCGTATAATATTTTATGTCTACGATGTCCATTTTGTACTTTATATCTTTCTCCATCTTGAATAGATAGGATTTTTCGAAAAATCCTATCTTCAGTAGATAACTTTTCCTTCCATTTCTTTGAAAGTAGGTTAACTTCTATCCAAGACTCATATTTATCAGGATCATATCCTTCAGATAAAATTGATTTTTCTAATTCAAAAACATGAGTATTTTTGTTCTTTCTTTCATGCTCTAACATTTTATCCCATGATACTTGTTCTTCTATTGGATTTACAAACTTACTTATCAAAGAACCACACGGTACAAAAATTAGAGACTTATTACATCTCTTTTCTAAAATATCTACTTGTTCTTTTACATCAACTCCACACCCAATATGACTTATTTTATGTAGTTTAAATTTGAATCCAAGTTCTATTATCCTTAATTCTTCTAATCCCTCTAATCTATCAAGATGAGTTTCTCTATGACCTAACTTATACAGTTCATCTAATCCATGTTGTGAAAAGATTTTAATTCCAACGTGTTTTTTACATTTTTTATAATCTAACTTTCCACCCTTTTGAATAGGAATAATATTTCTTGATTGATATAATAAATAATCGTCCCAGGTGGAAACTATTTTTGCAGATAAATTAGAAATACAATCTTCTTCATTATAAAAATCTGTGTAACAAGTGTTAAAATCATCAAGTGATTCTCTATGCAAAACTCGTTTTAATTCTTGTTTTTTAATTAATGGTTCATCTGCAGGAATCATAATATAATAATCATCCCTAATTTTTCTTGAAATCTCTATCACTCTATCAGTTCCAGTTTTACAATCAGGTGAGGTTGGAATAAACTGAAATCCATATTTCTCCTGCAAATCAGAAACTTCCTTTACATAATCTTCCTTTGGTGCAGTTACAATAACATCATTTCCAAATTCTTCACATAATTTCAAAGAATGTTCTATTAAGGGTAATCCAAGAAAATCACTAATATATTTATTTGGGAATCTACTACTTTTTAATCTATATGGTATTATTAACTTCATTCACCAAATCCATCTTCTCTATATTTTTTTATCATTTCATCAAACGTTAAACCTGTCCATTCATGATTTATTTTAACAAAACCCGTTGATTGTTCATCTTTTAAAGTTAATTTTCTTCTATCTCGTTTCGTTATATTAGTAAAATGAAAGTAAAATCCGTCAGTTGTCTTTAACCAAATCACTGTAGAACTATCTATTCCACCAATAGTATGTAATCTCGACATTGGAGCATCTACATTAGAATTAGACATATTCTTAATATTATTCCAATGATCACCTTTATGATGGATACCCTTTATGGGTTTCTGAATACATAATTTTTCATTTTTCCAAGATTTATTATATATTCTCAATCCACCTTTTTCAGTATATGGTGTATAACAATCTGAATCACCTTCCTCTAATTCTCTAAAATCAGTTCGAGTCCACTTTAAACTTTCTGTCCATAATCCCTGTAACATTATAAAATCATACTCACCATATCTGTCTAAAAACTCAGGTAATTTACGACTTAAAACTAAATACTCATCTGGATCCATACATAAATATTTATCAAATTTATTTTTAGCCAAAAATAAAGAATGCATCATTTGTAAATGTTGAGCGTATGCAGGATAGGGATTATCATCTCCTTCATGCCCGTGTCCAACAGGAAAATTCCACTCAAATAATGTTAATACTCCGTCATTAATATATTTTTCAAGTTCTGAATATATGATTTCATTCACAACACCGTTGAAATATAATAAAATATGATCCACTCCTAAATCAAGATAATATTCTATCCAATTCGATATCCAAGTCCAATTACTATAAAATATTGTATTCAATACCACTTTTCCATTCTCAAGTTTTGAAATATAATTACGAAAATCAGATAATTCATATCTAATTTCCTTATTTTCAAAATTTACAACAAGTTGAATCTTTTTAGAATTCTTTGAATCATTCGGTAAAGAGTATTGTACAGCTTTATCATTATCAGTTTGTGTTATTTTAATATCATTACTTTGCTTCTTAGGAAAAAACTTATCCTTATCAACTCTATCACTTCCACCCCATTCTACATAAAAATCTAAATCTTCAATATTGATAGTAGATGACTCATCCTTATTTGCTCTATTTTTACCAATAAATGTTAAATAATTATCTTTAATAAAAACATCATTAAAAATAAAATCTTTAATAAAATTTTCATATGGAAAAGGATGGCCATATGAGGCCTTAACCATTGAAGATAATTTTCCTAAATCTTCATTCAAATATTTTATATGTAAGTGATTTGTTTTAAATATATTCATTTGTAAATAAAGAGTTATCAATCCAATCAGGTATTGTACCTGTTTTTTGAATTTGTACTTTTGGATATAATGGTATTACATTATTATGTGCATCTGCAAACCACCAAATTAATTCTGAATAATGACTCATTGATGTCAAAATTAAATTTTTACAATTAGACAATACAAGAGCCTCTACTAAATCAAATTTTTGATCCCACAAACCTCTATTCTCTAATTCAACAATATTATAATCCTTTTCTAATTCACTTGTAGCCCTTTCATCATCGGTGGCCAATAAAAATTTAGTTGATTTAGGAAATTTATCCATGGCTGACTTAAAAAGATTAATCGCACCCTCGTGATCATTATCCCAAGAACCATTGTAATGATGTTTTCCTTCAAAAGTTCTAAGATGAATACCCACCACATCATTACCTAATTTTTTTATGTGATTTTTTACTTCCTCTTTAATATCATCTCGTATCATATTTTTAATTCTCTGAAAAATAGGGACATAAACATCTCTTATTTCTTGTGGTACTAAATTATATTTATAATCTTGATAACCATACTTTTCCCTCTCTTCCTTGTTCAACCACAATCTCCAACTTCCCCATGTTGTAACACCAGGAATTTTATTATATTCCGTTATATGTCCTTCATAATTAAATAAATGGTTGAATGGTCTTTCTAATTCTTTTTTTTGTATTGGCCAATAAATTAATGCATCCTCATCTCGTCTTAATGATGATGCAAAACAAACAAGTCTATCTCCCATTCCAGATTGACATATAGAAATCCAAGTTTTTTTCACACTATACCTATATCTTTTATTTTTTTTAAAATACTATCATGTACTACTTGATTTGTAAATTTAGTAGGGTGTCTGTCATCAATACCAAACTCATTAAACTTTTCATCGTAAATATACAAAGGTGGATATTCTCCTGTATGTGGTTCGAAGGTAGCCTGCCAATCTTCTAACGAATTATATTCCCTATCATTATATAATAATTTAATCCAAAAATCTTTCGTGTCCAATTTATCTGCCAATTCTCGCCTCCAACTCCAAACAAATAACTTTATATCATTTTTTTCACAGTTAATATTCAATTGAATAATTCTTTGTACGGATTCTTCAATACTATATTTATCTCTTTCGGGTGCAGTTAATTGTAAAATTATAAAATCTAATTTAACATCAGTATTCTTCTGTTGATTTTCAATCCACACATCAATTACTTTATAAGATTCAAAATTTGAAGGTGGTAAATTATATTCCCACATCCCATCACCAGGATTTGTAATATATTCACAATCTAATGTCTTACTTAACAAATATGAATATGTAAAAGATTTCATATATTTTAAATCTTCTACGGTCAACATAGTTCTTATTTTTGACCATTCATAAGGCCAATTTCTAAGTTTACTATATCTCTCTAAAATTCTATCCCAATACAATCCCTGTCCAAAAGTAAATGAACATCCTGTTGATGCAAATAACATACTAACTCGCCCCATATAAAATTTTCAATTTCTTCAAAAGTGGTGTTAAATCTTTCAAATCTAAACTACTTGTTCCATCTGATAAAGCTTTATCTGGATTATCATGAACTTCCATGAACAACCCATCAACACCAACTGCAACTGCGGCCTTTGCTAATGGTTCAATAAACTCTTTTTGTGAACCACTACTTCCGCCCTTTGCTCCCTGTTGAACTGAATGTGTTGCATCAAAAATAACTGGTGCAAATCGTTTCATAATAACAAGATTTCTCATGTCCACTACATAACTTCCATAACCAAATATATTTCCTCGTTCTGTTAACCAAACATCAGAACCTTTTACCTTATCAACAATTTTTTCTGTATCTTCTGCTGAGATAAATTGTCCTTTTTTTACATTTATAGGTAATCCTGTTTTAGCTGCACAAACTAACATATCTGTTTGTCTACACAAAAACGCTGGTATTTGTAAAACATCCACTACATCTTTTAATTTTTCTGCTTGCCAACTTTCGTGAAAATC
>Ga0080013_1003857_pt1 | contig 15243 bp, 12 predicted proteins | sample ETNvirenome_6_85_FD_69236 | JGI IMG/M metagenome (GOLD analysis project Ga0080013, IMG submission 69236) | Marine viral communities from the Pacific Ocean - ETNP_6_85 (SPADES assembly) (version 2) | ecosystem: Environmental > Aquatic > Marine > Oceanic | place: Pacific Ocean | collected 2013-06-19
TTTAGCTTCGTAAAGACAATATGAATAAGACAATAGTTATATGCTCTCCAGGTAATGTTTTCTCCGGTAAGTTTATTATCTCTCTAACTCATTTAATTAAACACTTAGGTAATAAAGGATTTAAGGTAAAGTTTTGCAATACATACTCTCGTAACATTTATGAAGTGAGAAACAAATGCCTGTTAGGTAAACCAGAAGATGGAGAGAATCAAAAAGTATTCGGTGGTCTTGAGTATGATTATATTTTATGGTTAGATGATGATATAGTATTCACGACAGCTGATTTCGACAAGTTGTATAAAGAAGATAAAGATGTAATCTCTGGATTGTATCTTATGTCGGACAATACACATTTTGCTGCTGTTGAGTTTTGGGATGAGGAATATTTTCAGTCGAATGGTTCTTTTGAGTTCTTACACAAAGCGGATATTAGTACACGGTTACTACCATTTAAAGTTGAGTATGTTGGTTTTGGTTTTTTATTAATTAAAAAAGGAGTGTTCGAACAAATAAGCTATCCGTGGTTTGAACCAACTTATCTACAGATTAAAGACTGTAAAGATTTTTCTATGGAGGATGTAACGTTATGTCTTAAACTTAGTAAATTAAATATTACTGCACATGTCCATCCTGAAGTTGTGGTGGGTCACTGCAAGCAAATAGAAATGCGTATATGATGGCTGAGACACCAGAAGAGTTTTGGTATGAAAATTTAAGTAAGTATCATAGTGTTGAAGCCATTCATGCATTTCCACAAAATGTAGTGGTTACTCAATTAATGAAAATGAGTAATAGAGACGTAGTTATCTTAAAGGGTCATTTAAAAAACGGTCAGAATTTGGTTTTAACTTATCCATCTCATAATAAGATGGTTAAAAATTTTATAGGTATAGGTATGGGTGATTGTGAGATGGAGGCTGAGTCATCAGTACAAGTATATGAGTTAGATTATAACTTACCTATGACAGATAAATTTGTACAAGACCTACTTACTACAAGCCATGCATGGGAAATTCTTGATTATGGTGATTTATCTGTGTACTAATTATTAAATAATTACATGCCTGTTAGTAAGGATTTTAGAGTAAAAAATGGTCTAGTCATTGGATCTAGCGGTACTGGAAACATTTGCGCCGGTACTGGTTTATTTACAACTAGTTTAAGTTCAGCGGCTCTTAGTGGTGACGGTCGCGCTATTACGACGACTGCTGCAGTATCCTTATCAGGAGATGTTGGTGGTTATGTATCATTAGATAACCTTACAGGTGAGAAGAACATCACTGCAACTATTCAGGCTAACAGTGTCGCCTTAGGTACAGATACTACAGGGGATTATGTTCAGTCGTTAGCTTTAAATACAACAACTCCGACATTAACAGGTACAAGTTTAGCAGCAGCTGAAGGTAATACTATAACAGGGCTTGGATTATCTGCTACTGGTGTTACAGCAACTAGTTATGGATCTACTACAGCCATTCCTGTACTTACAATTTTAGAAGATGGACGAATTTCGAGTGCTAGTACATCAACAGTTGCAACTACTCTTAGTACTACAGGTGATGCTGGTACAGGTGATGTATCTTTATTAACACAAGGACTTACAATAGCAGGTACCTCGAACGAGATTGAAACTAGTGCATCTAATCAAACTGTTACAATTGGCTTACCAGATGATGTAACGATTGCAGGTAACTTAACAGTCAATGGTACTTGTACTCTTCTTAATCAAGCAGTAACAGCAACTACAACAGCTACTGAAAACAATTTTGTTATCCGATCGACTGATGATGGTGCTAGTGCTTCCCCGGATTTAAAGTTATGGCGTGATAGTTCTGATCCAGATGATAATGATGAAATTGGTAATATCTTTTTTACAGGAACTAACAGTGCATCAGAGGCAACTAATTATGCTCATATACTCGGTCAAATAACCGATGTTACAGACGGTACAGAAGATGGTAGATTGACATTTAAGACAATGGCCGCTGGTACATTGTCTGATAGGTTAACAATTAATAGTGGATTAGTTGGCATCGGCACAACGGTCCCTAATGAAGAACTTACAGTATCTGGTACATTAAGTGCAAGTACGTCAGTTGTTTCTCCTATAGTTAACGGTACAACTTGCGTTGAGTCTCCTATAGTCTGTGGTACAACCAAAGTATGTTCTCCATGGGTAGCAGGTAGTGCATGTGTAACATCTCCTCTTGTGTGCGGTACTACTATAGTATGTTCACCTACAGTACACGGTACCACGTTAGTGTGCGGCGCGGCAGTGTGCGGTAGTACTAGTGTTTGTTCGCCATTAGTGTGCGGTAGTACTAGTGCAGAATCGCCATTAGTATGTGGTAGTACTAGTGTAAACACACCAATTGTCTTTGCTACTAGTTGTGTTGATATTGGTGGCGATACTAAATTTTACAGGAACGCGGCGAATGTAATTAGAACACCGGACCGTTTCATAGTTGACGGAAGCCTTAGTATTGGTACTACCTTATCGGCTGTTGCTGGTGTTACAGTTGAAGGTAGTTTAAGCGCTTCTGGTATTATATATGCTGATGCATTTAATTCAAGAACAGGTGGTAGTACAATTGATTTTAACGATCCTGTTGATTTAGACGGGACCTTAACAATAACTGATGATATTGTTCATTCTGGAGATACTGATACAAAACTATCATTTACTACTAATCTAATTTCATTATATGGTGCTGGTTCGAATCTATTAAGAATTGATGGTGCTAGTAATGTTGTTGGTATTGGTACAGTTTCAACAGCTTCGCCTAGTATACCAACAGTTGTTGAGTTTAATAATAATACTACTGCATATAAATCTGCTAGCGCCACAATTGCAAATGGCGCTATGGCTTCACTTCTTAAGATTCCAATTGCAACTTATAGAGCTGGTAAGATTGTTTTACAATCTGTTGCAGCCTCTGGAGGTCATATGGATGTAACAGAATTGTTATATATTCACAATGGTTCAGATGTACATACTACAGAGTATGGCACAATTCATGTAACTAATACTGCTGTCACTACAGTATCAGCAGTAATTAATAGTGGCAATGTAGAAATTAGAACAACTAACACTTCAGGAGTTGCGGCTGAGGTTGTTGGATCAATTACAATGTTGAGTGTAACATAAAAATTAATTATATTTACATTGAAGAGGAGGTCCTATACGACCTCCTTTTTTATTAAATAATTATGTAAGTGGATAGTGGAAGCTTATGGCTAAGAAATTATTTGTAGTACAAGACGGCTTAAAGATTAAAGGTGATACGCTCTTAAACGGAGCAGTAATCGCAGATACACCTTTAGCTAAACTTCATATTAAGACCGCTGCGAATGGCACCGGCGCTAACCTCAACAATGTCAATGGGTTACTGATTGAGAATAGTGGAACTGGTAACGCTAACTACGCGCTAAAACTAGCTACTGGTACTGGAAATATTTTTAATGTAAGTAATGCAGGTAATCTTGGACTAGGTACACAAGACGCTAAATCCATTTTACATGTAGTAGGTCCTGCGTCTCGCCCAACTGCATTAGGAGAGTTCGATACTGCTTCGTCTGCTCAATTTCAGAGCGATTCAGCTAATACAGATAGTTTATATATTGCTGAGGGTCCTAGTGGAGCAATAGTGCAGGTAACTGACGGAACTACAAATTCAGAAACTGCTAAACCGTTACAACTTAATCCATTTGGCGGCTGTATAGGTATAGCAAAAGGAACAACTAGCCCTACTTTTAATTTAGATGTAACTGGTACCTTGAGAGCAACTACATCTGTTTGTACTACTACCGGTACTGCGAATAGTTGGTGTGGTACTAGTTGTGTTGAATCTCCTTTAGTCTGTGGTACTACTGAGGTTTGTACGCCTTATGTTAAAGGTAGTACTTGTGTATGCTCTCCTATAGTAAATGGTAGTACTTGTGTTACATCACCATTAGTCTGTGGCACTACAGCTGTCTGTACGCCTTATGTTAAAGGTAGTACTTGTGTATGTTCACCGATTGTAAACGGTAGTACTTGTGTTACGTCACCGTTGGTCTGTGGTTCCACTGAGATTTGTACGCCTTATGTTAAAGGTAGTACTTGTGTATGCTCTCCTATAGTAAATGGTAGTACTTGTGTTACGTCTCCTCTTGTATGTGCTACTACAGATGTTTGTACTTGTTGTTTGACTGCAACTTGTAATATATATGGGAAGGTGATTTGTGGTACTAGTTGCGTAAAATCTCCTATAGTCTGTGGTTCAACAAGTGTTAACACGTTATGTGTTAATGCTGGTGATATAAATTCGACTACTTGTGTTACTGGCGACACAGTGTGTGCTACTGCTAGTAGCGGTTATAGCTTAAGAACAGCAGGATGTGCATATGCTTCAGGCCAAATCAAGACTGACGATTGGATGTGTGCTCTTCGTGTGTGCGCAACTTCTTGTGTTTTGTCTCCTAGAGTTTGTGGTACAACTTGTGTCTCAACTCCCATACTTAAAACTCCTGTAGTCTTTAATGATGCATCTTCTGTTACTAAGTTATGTATCGCTGCTGATGGTTGTTTGTACACTGCAACATGTATAAAGGCGAACGATACTATATGCGCAAGTACATGCATACAGGGATTTAGGGTTGGTTCTACACAGTATATTTGTGCTGGTACTTTTGTTTGTGGTGCTACTTGTGTTAAATCGCCATTAGTCTGTGGCACTACAGCTGTCTGTACGCCTATAGTTTGTGGTACCAATTATGTTAAAGGTGGATCAGTTTACGGAACAAGTTTTGTCTGTAGTGCTGGTACTATGTGTGCTGACACTTGTATTCAAACTAGTGGCAACATTTGCATGTCAGGTTCTGTTGCACAATTATTAATGCCAAACTATGGTAAGATTGGTGTAGGGACAAATTCCGCTGATGCTCCGTTACATGTACATTTAGGGGATAATTCTACATATGGTACTGGTTTGGTACATATTACGGCATGTGGTAATAGAGGCACTAGAGGTCATGGTTCTGGTTCACCATTAATAAAAGCTGATTTTTGTGATGCGGCTGGATTTATAATGGATAAAGCCGGTAACTTCGGTATTAATACTATAACACCTAACGAACGCTTAACAGTATCAGGTAACATAAGTGCAAGTGGTACAGTCTATGCTGATGCATTTAACTCTGTAACTGGTGGTAGTGAGATTACGTTCAATGATAATGTTACTATGACTGGTAATTTATCAGCAGCAATTTTATGTGGTACTACTTGTGTTGATTCTCCTACGCTCAAAACCCAAACCATAAGAAACACTGGCAGTACTCTTGTCTGTAATAGGGTCGATTCCCCAACAGTTTGTGGTACTACTCGTGTAGAATCTCCTACAATTTATGGTACTACTTTAGCTTGTGCTCCTACGGTTTGTGCTTCTACTTTACTACAAGCTGCAAATGCTTGTATCTGTGGTGCTGGCCTTCTCGAACCAAAAATTCAAAGTAGTAATAATAGAGTCGGTCTTCAGCTCCAAGGCGGTCAGGCTGGTGATGTTAATTGGATTTTATATAGCGGCTATCCTGCTGCAGGTGATTTTAATATTAGAGAGAGTGGAGTAGCGAATCATGTTGTCGTCAAGAAGACTACTGGGAATGTACAAATTGCTTCAGGATCAACTATTCTCTACGGGGACGGTGACGCACTATTTTCAGGTGACGCAGCTAATATGAGCTGGGACAAGAGCGATTCAGCTTTAGAGTTCCAAGACAATGCAAAGCTCAAGCTTGGAACTGGAAATGATTTACAACTTTACCATGATGGTAGTAATTCACACATAAAAAATACTGGGTCATTATATGTAGCAAGTGAAACATCGGGAGACTTATACCTAAGATCAGATGATGATATATTTATTCAGCCTCAAGGTGGTGAGAATGGTATTACGTTAACTGGAAATGGAGCAGTTTCCTTATACTATGACAATGCCTTAAAGCTAGCCACAAATGCGGCTGGAGTTTGTGTAACAGGTAACATCTACACGGACGGTAATGTTAATTTAGTAGCGGATAATAAAAAAATAAGGATCGGTGCAGGCGAAGATCTTGAACTTTACCATACTGGTAGCGAAAGTTGGATTGCAGATACGGGTAGTGGAGACTTAAATTTATCAACCAACGGGAATCGCATAAAATTGTGGAAAGGTATTGGCGATGAAGTACTAGCTAATTTTGAGGCCAACGGAGCAGTTTCCTTATACTATGACAATGCCTTAAAACTAGCTACAACTTCAGCAGGTGCAGAGGTTACTGGATGTTTAAACGTAGCCAGCGGATGCCTTCAGATGGGAGGTACTACTGTAATTAATGATGGTCGAGCTATTTACAATTTTGCTTCAATCAAAGCTGCTGACTCTGTCTGTGTGCTTTTCGGTAGTAGTAATGACTTACAAATTTACCACAATGGTGCTCATTCATATATTGAGGACGTCGGCGCGGGAGCATTAAAGCTTAAGTCCGATGACTTCCGTGTAGAGAATGCTTCTGCTAATAATTTAATCAAAGGTGTTGGAAACGTTGCGTCGCTTTATTATAACGGTAGTCAGAAATTTGCTACAAACTCAACTGGTGTAACAGTTACAGGTAATCTTAGTGCTACTGGTGATGCCTTTATTGATGGTGACTTAACTGTATGTGGTGAGGTTACTTATACTGCTAGTACAGTTACAGCTACTACAACAGCATTCCAAGATAACTTCTTATTAGAATCTACTGACTCAGGCTCTACTGGTGCACCTGATGTTACATTATATAGGAACTCATCTACACCAGCTAATGATGATGACTTAGGTAACATTTTATTTAGAGGACGGAATAATAACTCACAAGATGTAGAGTATGCTCAGATGTTAACTGATATTGTTGACGTGACTGATGGTAGTGAGGATGCTAAGATTAGATTCTTAACTATGAAGGCTGGTACCCTGACTGATACCTTAGCAATGGATAGAGGTGCAGTTGGTATCGGGACTGATTCGCCAGCTAACACACTTCATGTAAACGGAGAAACACGGTTTGGTGGATGGGTTAAGTTCATGCATAATGATGACTCCACACTAGCTGGATATGTTGGCTCTGGTAATGACCTAGGGTTTGGAGACGCAAATGATTTAGTTATCCGAGGTAATGACAGTATAAAATTCACATCAAACAATGGCCAATCTGATGCCATGACGATTGATGTCAACGGCAAAGTCGGTATCGGGACTACTGCGCCGTGGTCAAGTTTAGATGTGAGGGGAAGCACCGCAGTAGTAGGCCAACTGCATTACAATACTTCAATTGTTTCCACCGACTCCTACACTACTGGTAGAGCGGGAGGCATATTATTCGGAGGGGCATACAACACCTCAGAGACTAAAACCACTATAGCTGGAATCTGGGCATCACGACCCATAACAACGAGTGGTCAGTATGGTGGGGCTATTCACTTAGGAGGCAGATCATACAGCTCCGGCGGGCTGGATAAAGTGCTAACTGTTACCCATGATTCAGTCGGCATCGGGACTACTGCGCCAGCAGCAACCCTTCATGTGCAAGCGACTGCCCCAGAATTTAGGCTGTCAACTGCTAGTGCTGTCGTTGTCCGATTCAGAACTAGTGGAGACAACTACATCAACACGGGCCAGAACTTGGGCATCGGGACTAATTCGCCAGTTACCCCTCTTCATGTAAACAGTGACGGGAGTTCTAATGGTACGTTAATGACTAGCCAGATTGTGCGTATCACTCCCGCTGATGGTGCAAATGGTATTAATCTGGGGTCTGATGGTACAAATGGATTAATTGGCCCAACTAATAATGATACAGATTTACGTTTCTTGAGCAGGACAGGCGGTACTTATAGTTCCGCCATGACAATAAAAGGTGCAGACGGCAATGTTGGAATCGGGAATAATGGGCCAGCAGCAAAGCTTCATGTATTTGGAGATTGGGAAACCTTTAGGTTAACCAGAGATCAGGCGACTGATAGACATTGGGACTTCAAGGTGGCTGCTAATGGCTACTTGGTTTACCAGCCAGTTTCTACGCTTAATGGGGCGAACGCATATGCGGAAATAAGAGACTTGGCTGGGGCGAGCAAAGTTAGGTTCGCTACTAGCGGTGATTCATATTTTACGGGAGGCAATGTCGGCGTCGGGACTACTGCGCCAGCTTATAAGTTAGAAGTTAAGGCTTCTGTAACGGGAGACTGGCTTTCGAGAATCTATAATACGGCAACTACTTCAAATCCGTCAGGACTATTAGTTAGAATTGATGATGCAGATTCTACAGGGACGATACTTGGAGTAAACAACGCAGGCAATTACCACATGGTCGTTAAAGGTGACGGCAATGTCGGTATCGGGACTGCTGCGCCTTCCACAAAGCTCCACGTTTATTCATCTGCCGCTAATCAAGTGAGAGTTGAAAGAAGTACTGGTGGTAATACTGCTATTCACTATAAAAATACAAGTGATGATTGGTATGCGGGTATAACTTCCCAGCAAGATTTTTCAATATCTCAAAACGCTGATATAGCATCTGGTACTGAATTTAGGATTCAAGATTCAACAGGCAAAGTCGGCATCGGGACGAGTAGTCCTAGTGCTTCAAGGCTATCTATATCTCATGCAAACGATACTGATTATGATTCTTACAAATCTAATATGGGAGGAACTGCATCAACTCATCACGCTATTGATATTACAAATAGTTCAAATGAAGATAATACGAATGAACGATATGCACTTTTAAATTTTCTTTCAAGTTATGGTAATGATGCCACGGGTCAATCTATAATCGGCAATGTTTCGACAGCAAGTAAGCAAGGTAATTTCATTATAGGCACAAGAGGTGGTGATTCAGACCCATCTGTTACTGAAAAATTTAGAGTAACCCATGACGGCAAAGTCGGCATCGGGACGAGTAGTCCTAGCGCAAATTTACATATTGCAGGGACAGGTGGTGATGTAAAACTTATTATAGATAGAACAGATGCACGAACATTCTCATTGTATTGTCCGAGTAACAACACTTTTAGAATCAAGGATGAAGATGCTAGTGCAGATAGAATGACCATCGACTCCTCAGGCAATGTCGGTATAGGCACGACGAGTCCTAGCCAAAAACTCGATGTAGATGGACATATTAATGTAGATGGTTCTATTATAGGCAGTCATTCTTCTTGGTTAGATATATATACAGATACTTCTAACGGCTCTGATACAAAAGCTACACGAATTGGTGGTGGTGGAGATGTTTCAGCTGGTAGGGGGGCATTTGCAACTTTTTACGGCACTGACCACGGAAGTAAACCTGGAGATTTATATTTAACTCCAGGTGGAGGTGATTGTATAATAAATAGTGGCAATGTTGGTATTGGTACTGATAGTCCTGCTAATCCTTTACATATATATTCAACATCTGACCCTAATTTATTACTTATTGAAAGGGGTGCTGATGGAGATGCTTTTATTGAGTATAAAAATACTGATAGAAGTTGGAGTACTGGAGTAGATGAAACAGTTGGGTTTGTTATAGCTGAAGGAACAACTATGACAACCAATCCAAGATTAACAGTAGAGATTGGAGGCAATGTCGGTATAGGCACGACGAGTCCTGATGCTTTCTGTGATATAGTTGGTTCTGCGGGAAGTAAGTATGCTCTTAGAGCGGTTAATTCATCATCGCAAAGTTGGGGTGCATATATTAAAGGCGGGGCTGATTCAGCAGATACATCCTTACATGTCGTTGATAAAGATAGTGATTCACTATTCTTCGTTCGTGGTGACGGCAATGTCGGTATCGGGACAACTTCGCCTAGCAAAGAACTTCATGTGGATGGTGTAGGACAATTCGATAGTGGAGTCAAACTTAATTCATCGTCAACAACACTTGATGATTATGAAGAAGGTAGTTGGACTCCTACCATGAATGAATCATGGACACATAGTGGTACTTCCACAAATAATCGTTACACTAAAATCGGTAATGTGGTCACTTTATGGGGACACTTATCTAACGTGTCGAGCGGTACGTCATCGGGGGACATCACCATCACAGGCTTACCCTTTACTGTAAGTCATTCAGCTACTGGTGGGACGGCAATGCTAAACTCGGTCAATTTTAACACAAAAGCAAATAATGTGTCTCCATTCGTGAATACATCTGAAAATTTATTTTTCTATGAGAGTGCGGGTGGTTTTGCGTGGGCTAAAATGAGCAACGCAGACCTATCAAGCGGTGATGACATTTATTTTCTAATTACTTACGAAACATCCGAATAAGAAAGGGCATTATGGCATTTATAAAAGAATTGTGTAACGATAAATATGAGATAGTTACCAAATTCAAACACATACAAATTCGAGAAGCTACTATCGTATCTGAAGGCACAGCAAGCAAGGGGTATACTGAGTTATCACGCTCATTCCACAGACGAACCCTGACTTCAGATATGGACGTATCAGGCGAAAGTACAGAAATACAAGCACTAGCGGGTGCATTATGGACAGACGAAGTTAAGCAAGCATGGCTTGACCATGAAGCTGAAGAACCAAATGGAGACGGAAATTGAAAACAGATATAAAAAAACAGGACGTGCAGGATAAAATTGATACACATAAAGAGTCGCTAACGACTCTGCGTAATGACGTTGTAGAATTGCGTAACGCATTAATGGAACGCGAACAACAGATTATTGCTATCAGCGGTGCTATTGAAGGGCTGACTGAGCTAATCCCTAAAGATGATGAATCCTAAAACATATTCTTTAAAAAGGACATTGGGTAACGCAACTACTAGTTACGATTTACCATTTGTATATGTTTCTCCTGAAAAGATAGAAGCGGATGAACGTGCTATTTTAAAAGTAGACATGTGGGAAGATTATCTTAAAAGGAAGATGGAAAATGAACGGAAAAGGTGATAAGAGGAGACCGATGAATATTACTCGTGAAGATTATGAGATTCGCTATGATGATATATTCTCTGAAGTACATTCGCGAACGCCTGAGCGATATGTCAGGTGGATAGGATGGATTACCCCATTGATACCATTTATCATAATTGCATTAATGTTCTTTGTTTCATGCAATGGCTGGGAAGTGATGGGATATAACATTGATTGAACTATTCGCTGAGTACGGAACGATAGGTGTAGTGGTAGTGTTATTTGCTGGACAGATAATGTTCCTCCAAAAAACTCTAATGAGTCAGTTGAAAGAAACTCATGGCATAGTGGTCAAGTTAATTGATCGATTTAATCGAAATGATGAAAAAGCAGACATAAGAAATGAAAAGTATAATGACCATATTGATGGGCTATCGAAAGAGATAACCTATTTAACTGGGAGAGTAAACGGAAAGTGACATGGATTACCAAAAAATAGATGATTATCGTGGCGATATTAAGGAAAGGCTTGCGCGAATCGAAACAATCCTGAATCGGGAATTACCTGATATAAAAGAACAACTTAAAGTAGCAAACGGTCGAACGCGATCACTTGAGCTATGGCGGAGTTATATACTAGGCGGGATGGCATTATTAACAATACTAATAACATGGGGGTTTAAATGGTAGAATGGATTAGCTGGACGAATGGATTTTATATGGTGGGGATTATTCTCGCTGGGGTAACCACTTTGATTGCCGCTAAATATAAGAACATCGTTAAAGAAATGGGCGACGTAGCTAAAGCATTAGAAGATGCTTATAAAGATGGCAAGCTATCTAAAGCAGAGAAAGATAAGATAATGAAAGAAGTAATAGACGTTATGAAAAGTGTCTTAAAAGCAAAATGGGGTTTATTTTAGAAATAACAGATAAGGATAAGTAGTCAGTTTTTTTTATTAACCATTAAAAGGTATATATGAAATGCTCAAGATGTAATTCTTTAAACATTCAGAAACGTGGAAAAAGAAGAAATAGACAAAGACAGAGATGTAACGATTGTGGGGCTTGGGCTTCATATCCTATTGCGGGATTAACAAGTGCTAAAGTTTTACTGTTCGATATTGAGACTACACCCATGGAAGTTTATGTATGGGGACTGATAGGGAATAAATATATTAACCATGACAATATTATTAGAGATTGGAATATGCTTTCGTGGTCAGCGAAATGGCTTTGCGACGCAAAGGTATTGAGCATGGTGCAGACTCCTAAAGAGGCGAGAGAAGGCGATGATGAAAGAATCGTTAAAGGTATACATAAGCTGATGGATGAAGCAGATGTAGTGGTTGCGCACAATGGCAACAAATTTGACATTAAGAAGCTAAATACACGCTTCAGAGCTAACGCTCTTCATCCACCATCACCATATCAGTCTATAGACACGTTATTGGTGTCAAAACGCCACTTTTCTTTCACAAGTAACAAATTAGACTACCTATCGAAAATAATGACGAATAGGGGCAAAATAGAGACGAATTTCGATTTATGGAAAAATTGTCTAGCTGGAGATAAAAAAGCATTGGATAAAATGCAGAAATACAATGAGGAAGACGTTAGACTACTTGAAGAAGTTTACGTTGAGTTGCGACCATGGATTAAATCACATCCAAACCTTGCTATTCAAATGCAAAGCGATAAACCTGCGTGTCCATCTTGCGGTTCAGAAGCTGTGTTGTCAAATGGGAATTATTACACAACATCGGCGAATATGTATGAGTCGTATACCTGTGGAGATTGCGGATCAATGTCGCGAAATATGAAAGGAGATATTCCTTTAAGGGAAAGACAAACTTTGTTAAGGACTATGCCAAGATAATGCCTAAAGAATTACACGAAATAAGTCATTTTAACGTAGGTACAATTACTACACCTTCAGAGACTGATGTCCCTGAAAACGCGGCTACATATTCTAAGAATATTGATCCTATAGCGAAAGACGGGGTTTTAAAACCTATCCCAGATAATAGCCAGTTGTATACTGGAGGAATATACAGCCCTAATTATACTGGGGGAGATGAAATACCTAATGATGATATAGAAATAAAAGCTATAGACGGGTTTGGTCCTGAATCTGAATCATGGGTAATAGTAATCGAAACCGAGGGACCAACCGATTTCTTTAAGTGGTCTAGTGATGGGGGCGATAGTTATACAATTGATGTAGGATGTTCTACAAATTATTTAACTTTAGGAGATAGGGTTAAAGTAAAGTGGGACTCTACTACAGGGCATGTTGTTGGCGATAAATGGGAGTTTGATTTAGAGTCACAAGCAACTGATGTTGACGCAGATAAAATAACTATCATTGAAAATGATGGTGTCTATGACGCTATTTATTTTGATAATAGCGACAAAAAAATTAAGAGCATTAATGATCTATATGGGACTCCAACATTAGTAGACCTATCAACGGGAGCAGAGTCTGTTACGGGAATCCCTGTGTTTGAAAAAAACAATAAAGAAGTACATATAGGAATGGGGAACGGGGTTGATGATAAGGCTTTGTGGGCTGGTATAATTAATCATCAACAATTCGGAACCTACCAATCTAGTGATGGAGAAGTAGACGGTACATTCACGCCTATAGTTGCTGACGCAAACCTTTCACATCCAAACGCATTCCCTGATATGTTTAAAACTATTTTCGATGGTAGTTATTATTACGGAATAGAGCGTAACGGTAAATATGTGTATATATTTGAATATAATGCAGGGGGAATTACTTATAAATATAGGAGTAAGCAAGTATTTGAATCGACTAGGGCGTTAGCATACACAACAGATTCTGAAGGAAATACTGAATTATGGGTATATGATTATAAAGATAATGGAGCAGCTGCCGATCAGCAGTTTTTATATAAGATTGATGGGGTAAAGGGGGCGTCATTAATTACGTGTGAAATAACAAGCGGTACTTTCAACACCAATGCTGATTCTATGCTCAGTATGATAATACATGGTGGAAAAATAATATTTCTCAGTGGAGAAACGGCAACTATGGTGAAATTATACTTCGTAGAAATACCCACCGCCCATAATAATACGTTAGGTGTTAGTAGTTGTTATATTAGGAACAATTTCGACGACACTCATAGTTCCCACTCATCAAGTACCGTATTTACGAAAACTAATTCCACGACAGTTGGCTGTCATGTTGATTATTATGTACCAGAGCATGGCTTATTTAAAATCCCTGATTCTAACTGGGTGGGGGTATTTGCAACTGTATATCTCAACGGCGAGAACTATGATACGGAGAGTTTAACAGGTATAACACATAGAACGCCAGACGACGGTGAAAATACGTTTCACAACAATATTAGGAACGTCTGTTTTATGATCAATATGAGTGCTGTGACTCTTAATGGTCAGCAGGATATAGACGATTCGAACGGAGCTGTAAAATGCTTAGTATATGAATCAGACGTTAAGTATGATGATCCTGCCAATAAAATGTATGCTATGTCTAACGAATTTTTAAATGACTATGTGTGGTATACATACGATTGTGTAGAAAATGACGTAACGACATGTAGGGTTGGGTTTTTCCCATCACCAGCTAATAACGCAACTTCGTTACACAAAATAGATGATGTTGACATTATAGAATGTGACGATGAATTAGATTTAATGGGTGCATACCCATCTGCAAAATCTTTTAAAGATGGAGAGCAAGAAGAAGCGTATTTATCTCAGGGGAAAGAAAATGAGTTAGGTAGGATAGCTGAAATTTCCTGTGTCGATGCTTTCTCAAACCCCACGTGGAGTGATATTGAAGCGGTTTCATCTCAAGACTTAAGGTTGGTTCTTGGTGGTGGCAGTGGTTCTGGGAGTTTAATAAGCGATAATTGGTATTTCTACAGAGCGTCATATATATACGATGGGTATCAAGAGTCGCCAATGGGAGACGAGTTTCGTCGTCAGTGTACTAGCTCAAGTTTGTCTATAACAGCTGAATTATATAATTTAAATAGTTTTAATAAACGCATAAGTCACATTGCTATTTATAGAGCTGAAAGCCCTGATCCTGCTGAAGGTTCTGATGCCCCCGAAAGCCCGACAGGTTTCTATAGGCATGTAATTAATTTAGAACTCGATAGTAGGTTTGGTCTAACACTTGGAGACACTACTAATCCAGACTGGGGAGATAAACGCGAATTTACCTTTATAGATAAGGGGAGACAAACAGCAAGCTATGAAGCGAAAACTGGAATCAGTGAGGTAATAAATCATACTACAATGGGTTATGGATTAAGTGCGCA
>Ga0080013_1003858_pt1 | contig 15242 bp, 13 predicted proteins | sample ETNvirenome_6_85_FD_69236 | JGI IMG/M metagenome (GOLD analysis project Ga0080013, IMG submission 69236) | Marine viral communities from the Pacific Ocean - ETNP_6_85 (SPADES assembly) (version 2) | ecosystem: Environmental > Aquatic > Marine > Oceanic | place: Pacific Ocean | collected 2013-06-19
CAAAATCCATTTCAACTAAAGCACCATCTTTAAATCTGCTACAAAATGCATCTCTAGTGCCATCTGTTTTGTTCATTGCTGCAAAATTAAAGCCTCTGAAAGCATTTGACGGTCTTCCTGTTGAGGTATGATACTTATATTGTGAATAAACACGATTATCATTAATTAAATCAGGCATTTTAAATGAATTGGTTACATGTAAACCATTTTTTTCTATATTACCAAATACTTTTGGATATATTTCATTGAATATTTTATATGAATCTGATAATTTTGAGTTTATTATCATTGGCCAGGCATATTTTCTTATCTTTTGGCACATAGATAAGTGTTGTTGCATTGGAACTATACAATTTACTTGTGGTAATTTAGAATGTCGCCTCCAATAAAATTCATGAGCAGGGGTTGGGTAATGAGATTCTTCATATGATTGGCCATATGTATACCACCACAATGTTTTTACATCCCATACAGCATCATTTCCACCTATTTGTAGCCATTTCTTTTTGTCATGAACAAAGATGTCTTTTAGTTGTAAAAAATCTGCTACAAGTTCGGGAAAGCCCCTTAATTGTTCTGTATGACGCACTGGAATTATAACTTCTATATCATTTTCTGAATATATGTATATTGCGCATAATTTTGATATAACTACATGGTGTTGAGAATTACAGAATATTGGTACTAACAATGTTTTTTTAGATTGTATATCTTGTAATATTGCAGTAACTTCTTCAGTATAATCCAGTATCATATATTAATAATAAGAAAAAAAAGTTAAATAGCCGAATTAATATCTATAGGTGTTATTATAGTATTAGATATATAAAATTCAGTTAGATTTATTAATTTTGTTTTTAACAATGCAATTTTTTTTGAAGCTTGTTCAATTGATTGTTTATTTTGTTCTGAAACCGATAATATAGATACATTATTTTTTATTTCAGTTTTTAAATTACCAGATATAATCCATTTTAATTTACATGCATTATATAAATTAGGATCAATTTTTTTTTGTTCAAATTTTTCGTACTGTTTTTGATTAATTTCTATTATATTTGATTCATTATTTTTTTTTATAAAATATCGAAAAATAAAACCATTATTTATATCAGATTGTTGAATTTGTACATTATATTGAATAAATGAATCATATTCTGTTTTAATATTTGGTTTTAATTGTTGATATATAAAAGCTAATGGTTCTGTTTCATTGTTATCTAACTTAATCAATTTTTTTGATAAATCTGCGTTCCATGTTGCTGAAGAAAAAATTTCTCCTGTAGTATATGTATGATATATACCAATATATTCTAAACCAGTTTCTTGAACTATATATTCAGAACCAAATGTATATAAGTTATTAGTAATCTCTTCTGTAGCGTAATATGATTTAAGTCTCATTAGCTTACCTTAACTTTCATTACTGTTCTAATTTTTGTTGTCCATTCTCCGCTAGTATTCACAGTATGATTAATATTCATTATAATAAATACTCCTCCTTTTTTATAACGATCTGGTAATCCGTCAAATGTAAGAACATCTCCGTATCTAAAACCATTAATTCCGTCTATAGTAAATTCTACAGTAAATGGTATAGTAGGACTAGCTATATTATTTAATACTCCTAATTCTGGTATAGGATATTTATTATGTTTTTTTGCTGCAGCTTTTATAGCAATTAAAGTTTGTTTAGATGCAGGGTCTCCAGCAAATTCTTCTTGCGCACCTTGCCATGCATTATAAGCTATTTCGTATCGGTCTTTATGTTTTGATTTTTGTTCTTCTAAAATTTCAGGAGATAGCAATGTTCCTGTAGTTTCTACTAATTGTCCATTTTCTATGGTTCGTTCTACTGTATTTGTAGCATACATGTAAGATAAAAATGGAGCAATATCTGATTCGCTAATTTCATTAGAATTTTGATTAAGAACATATGATAAATTAGATACATCTGATGGTAATTTTCCTGTAAATGAAAATTCTCGAGCAACACTTCCATTAGGATGATTTGCAAACATTGGCACAGAATATGGTATTGTTCTTTTAGTAGTATTATTAGTAGTTATTAAATTTTTACTATCATAAAATAATAATTTATCTTGATGTCGTTGATCTGGATGTGTTATTAATTTTAAATCAATTGTTCCTACGGATGCATTTTTTATATAACTACTAATTAATTTTAATACATTAGCTGGACCGTTGGTTTTTAATTTGTCTTGTTTTGACAAAGAATTTATAATTTCCTTTAAAGTATGTAATCCAAATAATATTCTACCAGTTAAATATTCAGTACCAGAAGTACTTCCTGCAGGACCAGGAGATGATCCTATTAATGATCTTAAATTATCATCATAAAAACCAGGATTTGGTTCACTTAATTTTTTATCATCTTTTTGATGTAAACCAAAAAATTGTAGTAGAAAACCTTTATTTAAACCATTACTGTTATTTGTATATGTGTGTCCTAAATCTATTATTACATTTGTAGGATCAACTGATCTAAGTTCTGAAAGCCATCTTGATTTTGTAAAACTATCTTTAGATGTGCATATAATTGTAGCTTTTGGATCGCCTGTTTTATCAATAACCGTTCTGTTAATAAAATCAATTATCCATTCTAAATTAACATATCTTAAATATTTGCTGTTATTATATGGTTGTCCCCATATGGCATGATATTCTACATGTTTAGTTACAACTCCATTTGCTGTATAATAATCATTTTGTTTTAAATCAGTCCAATTTTGTTTACCTTTAGACGTTGTTATTAATTTTTCATATTCTTCTTCAAATTTTGTATAAAATGATTTTTGTAATTTTCTTTTTGCAGGTGGAGGTGGTGGTGGTATATGTTTTGTTCCATCAGCATTTATCGGCGTTCCTTTTTTAATAGCATTACCATTAATATCAATATATAATACATTGTTAGCTAGTTGTGCAGCAGATGGAGCAGTACCAAATACGCCTGCAGAACCGCTTATTAAATCTGAACCTTTTGCTTTTCTTTTTGGTTTTTTTGGAACTATTTTTTTTGGTTTATCATCTTTATCAGGCTCCGAAGTATTAGCTAATAAACTAACATCAGTATATGTAGCACTAGCTCCTTTTAAGGCAATTTGAGCTTGCACAGACATATCTGCTTGATATGTTAAATTAAAACTAATTATCTGTCCATCAAATGATACAGTATTCATTTTTCTAAATGCATTAAAATCAGTTCTACCAGGATATAATTTTTGTAATTTATCCGCAGATGGCATTGTGTCTTCTTGATCTAATAATCCTTCGTTGTCATCTCTAGTTATTATAGCAGACTCTGGATGTTGTAATATTACTGTTACATGACGTCCTGGTCTAAAATATACAGATTCTATAAAATTTAAATCTTGTTGTGGATTTGGTATTATAAATTGTATATTTGCAGAATTTAATAATCCTTGTGCATGATCACCTATACTAACATCCATTGAAGTAATAAACGGTGGAATTCTTCTTGAAGAATTTATTCTTTCAGTGTTACTCTTTTGCGATGCACCTGTTATTGGATTAATATTGTTTGTTTGTATTTTTGTAGTTCGATCACGCATAAAACCATTTTCAGTAGAAGGTAAAAATTCTCCTTGAAGAACACTTTTACCACCTAATCTACCTCCTTTGATTTCATTGTTAGCTGCACGAATTTCTGATTTATATGGAATAATTTCTATGTTAGCAACTTTTCCTAACATATAATCCAAATCTTTATTAGTACGGCTATGAAAGCCGGATTTGCCACGAGCATTGAGTTCTGCTTGTAGATTTTTATTTACTTGACTAAAAAAAATATCGCTCATCGTGTATTATTTGTTTCAATTAAAAAATCAATTATATTGTTTTTATCTGGTATACGTATATTAGTATTAGACGGCACTATAAATGTGCCTTTTCCTATCCCATTTGCTGATGCAATAACCCACCACAAAGAAACATCTTCATAAAAAGTATATGCTAATTTATCTAATCTTTCAGATGTAGTTGTTTTAATATACACATCATCACTAGATCTGGGTATAACTGGAAATATTGTTGTTCTTCGTCTCCGTTTGCCGTTATCTTCTTTTTTTATTAATGTTGTTGAATATCGTCCCATATTGTCCTTTTAAGAATCAAAATCTTGTTGTTGCTCAATAATAGATTTATTTGTTTTTGTATCACTTAACCAATCATCATTTCCTGCTATTGGTGTTGCGTCTGCTTCAAATTGTTTAGCCAATGAATAAAAACGACCACCTTTTTGCGGAAGCCAATCAGTAACTAATTTAAGACTTATTGATACATTAAATTTTAAAGGCAGTTGCATATTAGTTCCATCATTTTCTATGTTAATTTCCCAGGAAACATCATCTCCTGCTAAAGAAACAGTGCACGAATCCATAATTGCAGGTTGTTGTACATATAAATCTCCAAGTGTAAATCTCATCCAGGATCCTTCCATGGCTATATTATTTGGATTATATGTTGGAGCTGTATATCCTACTAATGCATTTAATTTTCTCCAGATTGGTTTTAATTCATCTCGATCTGTTGCATACACATCAAAATCAAATGTAACACTTCGACTCATACCAGTATAATGATAATTGGGATCTGCACGGCCGACCATATTAACAGGATTCCATGACGGAGAAAATGTATCAGTAATTTGACCTATTGTTGCACGAAATACCATAATATCATCTTTATCATCAGTATTTCCTGCTTGTAATTTAGGACCAGTAAAATAAAATTTAATAAAATCTTGTGTCATCGAAGGTTTAAATGCTCCTAACGGACTTTCTCCACCTCCTCCAATTGTTTTTGGATTCCATAAATATGCTTCAGTTAATTTGCGCTGACCAAAGTCTATAACATTAACTTTATCACCTCTAAATGGAGTAACTAATGCCGCAGGATTACGAGTAGGTTTCCATATTTCATCATCTTTATCCCATCTTGTAGCTATATGACTTTTTGCAGTAAAATCATTTCTTAATGCAAATGGATTATCATGATCTCCCCAACCATAACCTAAATTACTTGTGTTTTCTATGTTAAATATTGAATATGCACCAACTGTTGCTGAAGCAGCTGCGTATGCTATTGCTTTATAATTAACTTTTCCTTTATTATTTTTTTCGAATGCTGCAGAAGTACCGTCTAATCTAAGAGACATTGCACCAGATTCAACATTTGATAATAGTCTAGATCTAAAATCTGCATATTTTATTCCAGGAATTGGTTTCATTGATTTTGCAGGCCCTGTATTATATACAGATCTATTTCCAATGCCAGATGGGTCTGCAGATTGTGCTATTTGTGCAACCTGCGGTACACCCAAATAAGAACCAGCTAATGTAGCTGCTTGTTGAGCGGCTCTCACTGTAATAAGTGTTCCATCTATATTAGTAGCTTTTGTTAATTGTGGTGTCCAATTTACCGAATTTGTTGTATCTTTCGATAAACCTTTATTTTCATTGAACATATTTTTGTTTGCAGTTGTGTTAAATTTCCATGTTTTAGGATAATCTAAACCAAAAACTTTTTTTGGAACTAATCCGGTTTGTTGGGTATTATAATTTAACGGCGGATTATTAAATTTATATAATTGAGGATATACATTTGATATTCTGGAAAAGAAATATGGTTTAGTTAATTTTGTTAGTAAAATAGGAGTTCTTGTTGGTCTATCAATACTCTGATTCACAGTTGGTCTTGCGTTTTCAGGAGAAAATGGCATTGATGATCTATTAGCTAATGACTGTTGTATTTTCGAGCCAATTGCATTTGCATTAAAAGTTTTTAAAAATATAGATTCAAACATAATTTATCCTTAATACTCTCTCGCACTATTTAGTTCGGTTTCACTGTTAAACATATCTTTTGTAATTTTAGCTTCTACTGTTATATTTTGTATTGCCCTAATCATTGCAGTAACCATCATAGCAATATCATTGTTACCACCACCCGGCGATGCAGTTTCAACAGGTGCAGCAATTAATAAATCTTCGTCTGCAATATTTGTGAATTTCATCAGTCCGCCGACATCTGGTGTAATTAAAGTTCTGTTACCCCCTGGTAATGATAGTATATCACCTCCAGAATCCGCAACACCTGTAACTGGTGTTCCACTTTTTAAGTCTATCAAGCCTTTTTTTACTGTAGCGATTATTTTAGTTAATCCTTCGCCGAATACTGGTAGTTCTTCGGATATAGTTGACAATGGGCTTGTAATAGCACCGAATTTTTCACTCATAATGGTTATATCACCCATTACCTTTTTGAGGCCGGTTATTTCTTGTCTCATTGTTTCTGCATTGTCTACATATGTTCTAGATGCATCTCTTAATTTGGTAATATTTTCTTCATCACTCTCCATTCGAACTTGTTCACCAGCTATCATTTTTTCATCTATAGACTTTAAATAGTCTGCAGAAATTTGTGCAGTAGTTCTAGTATCAGATGCTTTTATGAATGCTTCAACATCAGTTTTAGATGCTCCGTCTGCTCTTAATTTGTCAGCAATTGCTTCTACATCGCCGGCTTCTAACTCTAATAATTGTTCGGCACCCATTGAAGCTAATATGTCTCGCTGACGCTTCATTCGCATCATGTCGCCTTCCTGCATTCCAAAAAGCTCTGCGGCTTTTTTTCGAGCAAACATGTTGTTCTCTAGATTGTCGCCTTCTTCTTCTATGAATTTAGCCATTAATTCTGCTTGACGTGCTCCATCTCCCCGAATTGTAGCCATTCTGTATTCATTGGTTAAACTTTTGCCTTGACTGTCAAGTAAACGTTTTCCTGTTAATTGTTGATATTCAATTTCTTTGCTAACAGAAGATTCTATGTCTAATAAACTTTCACCAGCTCCATGCAATTTGTCCATAGATGTTCCAAGTGCATTTGCTTTTAATACTGCTACTTCTAAATTTCCTGGCATTTTGCTATATTGTCCGACTATATCTCCAGATACACTTGATATTCCTTCTAATAAATCTTTTTGAAGTTGAGTTGCATCCATTCCTGTTTGTTTTGCGAGTGCTGATGCTAATTCGTTTTGAGCCATAGCCGCTTCTACACCAGATTTACCAATAGAAGCTGCATACTGTTCGTATGCTAATGATGATTCTTCAGTTAACCCCATGTTATTTTGCAAATATTGTTGACCTAATAACAATTGTTGACTGTAAGCATTCATGCCTTTTTCTGAATTTAAAAATCCTGCTGTTAAACCTTTAAGACTTTCAGCATATTTAAACATTTTTTCTCCGCCAACTTCAGAAGATATTGCTACTCTACGCAATTCTAAACTAAACTTGTTAGCTCCTTCTGCATTTAAACCAAATGATTTATTTAACGCAGCATTACGTTCTTCTAGAAACGTTACGTTTTTGATTAATGCTAATTGTTTTGCAGCTAAGTCTTCAGTTAATCCAATAACTTTACCTAATCCTTGTGCGTTTGCTGCTAAGTTTGATTCAAAGCCTTTCATGCCTTGACTGAGTGCGGTAACTATTTTGGTGAATTTTGGTAATGATTTTGTTGCTTTAACTACTTTTGCATTAAAATCAGCTAGGTCTTTTTGAGCTTGGCCTTCTAAAGGGACATTAACATCTATTGCATCTCTCGCCTTTTTCTTTTTCCCCGCACTACTTGGTGTTACACCATGGCCAGGTAAATTTTGTAGACGATTTAATAATATGTTAGTTGCAATTTTCAAAATACAGTATAAGACTTTTTATATAAATATTTAAGATTATGATTTTTTTCTGTTTATATTGGGTCTAGTTACAGTATTAGCTTTTTTAGATTTTAATTTTTCTAAATGTTCTGCTTGATCGTTTTGTATTTTTTTGATTTTTGATATCCATAATTTACGTATACCTAAAGGTAAATTGTATATATCATCAAAAGACCATCGGCCTTCTCCTACCCAAAGCAATTCAAATAAACCTTCGTGAAGTTTAGTTTTATGTTTTGCGTTATACCCGAAAAAATTCTGAGTTATATTGAAACCTAGTAGTGAAGGTGCTCCCATCTTCACCTTCTATTTCCACATCATAATCTAAACCTGGTAAATTATTTGTTATATAATCTCTTAATTTTTTACTATTAATTGGCTTAAATTCAAATTTGATATAATCATTAATATATGTTTTATCTCGATTTCCGTTGATTTCTTGTATAGTTAATGATAAAAATTTAGATATAATATTATTTTCTCCAATAATTGATGTTTCTGAATTATTTAAAAATTTAAATTTAAAATTGTTATCATCAATCTGGAAATCAAATTCTCCATTACCATTATCAGTTAAATTAAATGATTTAAATTTAAGTGTAGATAATTTTATTGTTCTTTCTAATTGATTTCCAGATTTTGGATCTAATGCTACAATTGGATAATCATCACCATATGCAAATATTCTAGCAGATATAAGTATAGCTTCTTGGTCAAAAACAGGTAAATCATTCACATCAACACTAGGCGTTATAATTAATTCATTTAATAACTTTTCTAAAACTAAGCCTTGTTTTATATATGTCGAATTAGTTAGTATATCTTCATCATATGCTGTCATTTGTCTAATTTCAATTTGACCGGATCGAAGTGGATGATTTTCGGGATAAATTAAACCTTTACTAGGTATAGGAACTGAATTACCAGGCATCTTGTTTTGATGCTGTTTTTGTTCGTATTGTTTTTTTGCTATATCAATTATTGATTGATTATTAGATAGTCTGTCAGTAACTCTACTCATAAATTTCCTTTTTATAACTTTATTATAAATATATAAAACATAAAAAATAGGTACATTTCTGCACCTATCATTATAATATTATGTATTTTTTTTTAGAAATTAAAAAATGCCCAATCGAAACGAATACCTAATTCAATCGTCATCGGATCCTCTGAACTCCAATCTAATGTTGATCCAAAATTAGCTGATGTTATATAAGCTCCTTTTAATATCCACTCTTCAATTATTTCACCTAATGGAGATAATTGTCTCAATCTAATTTCTTTCTTATATTGACTTGCATATCCATCTCTACCTGTAGCAGATTCATGGTGCAATCTAATCCAATCCATTACCGCTCTTGCTCCAGATGGCATAATTGGATCATATAATGTCATGTTTATAGCACTCCATTTTGATCTTCCTTTTACATAACGCTCAATATTAATATGTTGTAAAGGTATTTCTCCATTTTCAATTGTAGGTTTAGAAGTTGTTTTAATTAGATATGAAGGTATTCCGTCTACTTCTAATATAAATTGATGTGCTCTTTTTGGCTCCCAGGAATATGCTGCATCGTAAAAATTTGTATCTACACCAAAATCCTGTAAATTAGGATCTACGGTATCTTCCAAAAATGGATGCGGTTGTGGTTTTAATTCAGCCATTATATATATCCTTTTTTTAAATAAATATAACAAACATAAAAAAAGGTAGGGTTCTGGCCTACCTTTTCATTAAAAAATTTATAGTTTATTCTGGAAAACTAGCACCAGTTGGTTGAATATTAAAATCTAAAATAATAAACTCTGCTGTCCTCGTTGGTTGTAAAAATAATTGACCATATAAAATATTTTGATCAATTAGATCTGGAGTATTATTTGATTCATCCATTACCACTCTAAATGCTGATAATCCTTGTTGAGATTTTACTTGTTCTAGATATGGATTAACAATAGATAAAAATCTAGCTCTAGTCGCAGTAGTGTTTTGTTCGAATACTAAGAATTTTGTAGACGATGCTATAAATTTCTTAACTGCAATTAACAATCTACGAACATTTACTCTGTCTAACGCACTTGGCCTTGACTGTAATGTCTTTTGACCCCAGATACAAACTCCTTCGTTAGGGAAGTTGGCAATAGGATTAACACGAGCTTCATATAAGGTATCCCTTTGTTTTTGTGCTAATGTAATATAAGTACCTAATACAGAATCTAATCCTCCTCTGTTTAATCCAGCTGGCGCAAACCACGGAGCTGCTATCGCATCATTAAATGTTAATGCTCCCGGAACAACTACAGATGGTGGCACCCAGATTGGTTTATTTTTATTTGGATCTATTATCCGAACCCACGGATAATATGTTGCAGTATAATTACTATCTAATGTTGTTACTTGATTTACAACGGTAGTTAAACTATCTTCTAATGCATTACTATCCATTACATAAAAAGTATCTTGTCTTTCTTCTACTAAATTTCTAGCAGCTGTTGTTACAATAGGATGTAAACTATCAACAATACCTGGTGTTAATAATAAATTTATATCATAAAAATCAGTATTTTCTAAAAGTTTAAATGCTTTTTTATATGCTTTCGTACCAGTAGAAGTAGCAGTACTACAATCATGTCCGAATGAATTTGCTGCAGCAATATATTTTCCTGAATATTTTTTTAAATTTGGTTTTGCTCCGTCAAACCCTCCTTGCATTGGCACCATAAACTTACGTGTTTCTATCGCTACATTTGTAGTCATCGTTGCACCATCTAATGCTGTAGTAATACTACCAGTATATGGTGATGTTAATGATGGAAATGCAACTCCAACATCTTGACTTACATCTCCGAGATAAAATGCAGTATTGCTACCAGTAGTATTACCAGTTGTTGGAATTGGAGCTAAGAAATTTAAATTATTTAAATTAGTATAATCAAATCCATGATAATTTTTACTGCTATATGATTGACCAGATAGCGTTTGTGAGTTAGTATAAACTATAGGATATAAATTTTTGCTTCCAGCCGTATCAGGCATTGGAGATTCTGGTGCTGCAAATCCAAATGGTACTAATGATGCATCATTGGTTTTATTAGATACGCCTGTTTCAACTGATACCCGAATAAATTTTGAAAGATTTGGATAATCACCATTAATACGTATATCTCCTGCATCTGTTACCGTACGGTATCTATCTCCTATTACTCTAGATATATACTTTGGAGAATCAGGATCTAGGTTAACATTTCTAAATGTTTCTACTAAATCTGGAACTCTATCTGTATCTTCTGAACTATATGGCGAATTTTCTATATTTGTAGTATTTACTCTACGAACTTCAACTGTAAATATTCCATATCCATTTGGATCAGAAACTTCAGAAGCTAATTTTATATCTCGTATACCTACTTTTACTTCATGATTAACAGAAGTACCATGTGATAGAGTATGAAATTTAATTAAATTTTTAGTAGTCGTTCCTATTTTTTGTGATGTTATATAAGGAGTTGCTGCTGTTTGAAAATCTTGTGCAAATGCATATGAGCTTAATATTTCTAATGACGTAGTAACTTCACCTTGTTGATTAAATATAGTACCAGAACGCGTTCCATCTGTATTATTAAAATTTTTATTTTCATATTGTATATATACTGGATAATCTACTGATTTAGGTGATTTTCCAAATACCTTACCAGTATATGTATTACTACTTTTTAATAAAGAAGAAGATATAAAATTTGGTGCTGCTGTTAAAAATGATCCACCAAACCCAATTGCATTGTCAGCAGCTGCTGTAAATGCACCTGAAATCAGTAAAGCAAAACTACCCGAACCAGCATCACTTAATGATGAACTTTCAAAATTACCGGCAGTTACAGGCTGAGTTGGATGTAAAACTTGCATTACATATGAATCGCCAGCTGTAGATCCTGATGTAGCTACAATAGCTAATGTTTGATCAGATAATGTATATCCATCTTCATACAATAATCTTGTTACTGTAATTATATTTCCGTTACGTAAGTAGTCTTGAACTACATGTGGTACATATGAATCATCAGTATATGATCCAAATATAGATTCAAAATCACCAAATGATGTAATTTGTGTTGGTATTAATGCTGGGCCTTTGACTGTGGTACCCATAATTGCGCCGCCAATTTGTGCAACACCGCCGGCTAAAAATGATTGGTCTACTTCATTAGTAAACACTCCGGGAGAAACTATTCGTTCTGCCATTATTTACTCCTTATATGTTTAATTATAAATATATCATAACAGACTCAAAATCAGGAAGGAGTAAAAGTTCCATCTGATATATCAATTTGTCCATCTCCATATCTATCTTTTAATTTAGATAATAATTCTTCTTCTTGTTTTCGCAATGATTCAAATTCTGATAAATACATAGTTTCTTGTTCATTTAACTGCGATTCTTGTTGTTGTAAAAAATAACGCTGTATTGAAATATTTCCAATTGAATTGGTATTTTGTGCAAATTTATCTCTTAAATGTTCTAATGATTCTAAATGCTCTTTATCTAATTTTTTTTTCATAATAATATTATATTAAAAATATATTTAAAATCAAAATTATTTTATTATATTTTGTGTCACAATACTTCCTGACGTAGAATATGGATCTGTTTCATCTTTTATTTTAGTATTCCAATGCACCTTTTTTATTGAATACATTTTTTGTAATGTTTCGGCTTGAAATTCTTGTGATGATAATAATGTTGCATATACTGTCATTGGTATTGTAGCTCTAATTAATCGATCTTCACCAATTGTATTTACTGTTTCAAAACTAATTGAACCTAATGAGGTTGAAAATTTATTAGTTTCATTACCCCATGTAAATCTATTATGTGGTAATATTTGATCTACTAAGTCATTAAGTTGCGTAGTAAAATCACACCATAACATCATTTCATATTGTATAGTTACATATTTTGGTATATTAACTACATATAATTTTTTTGAATTTTGCGGTGATTTTGTTGGTAAAGGAAATAATTGATCTTCATATTTATTTCGTTCATTATATTGAGCATGAAATATAATTTTATTTGATGGTTGTTGTCTATTTACATCTAAACCTCTATTATTACTACTTTCTTCTGCAGAATTTCGTTTTAACATAATAAGTGGAGATTGTAATTTTCCTTTTTCATCTCGTATAAATCCTAATCTTTGAACATTGTCCCATTTTTCTCCATTAGAATAAATAACAGGAACTACTACTAAATTTTTATTAGATTTTACTTGTGGTCTAATTTCGTTTTCAATATACCATTTCATGGCATAATCAACATCATATAATGTCCTACTAGGAGTTTTTATAGTATCATCATCTCTTCTAGTTTGATGAGATCGGTTTAATACAGGATCATTTGTTATAGATTCAGCACGTTTTGGATTAGGCTTATTAGTTTTTCTGTCAATATTTTGTTTATTTATTCTAGCCATTAGAATCCTTTATATGCTGGTGATTTATTATCTCCCCCAAATCTTAAATCTTTTATTGCTTGTGGTGTTTGTCTAGTTACATGAGCATTACATACAACTGATACACTATAACCATGTTCTGAACCATTAGGCCACGTATCTGGATTCTTTCCTACAAAATACTGATTTGCATCTACATTATCTAGTTCATAATATTCATTATCCCATGATACGATATCTCCAACTTCTGGATAAAAATTTGCTTTTTCTAATAAATCTCTCGATATTGCAAATGTTGATGATCTAGTATAACTATGTCCATAATCATCCATTCCTGCAGTTTTGTCATCTTTTGTAACAACACATGGTATTAATATAGAATCATAATATGTTTTATTTTCAGATTCTCCATAAATATTTGAATTACTTTGTTCTACTATAAGTTTAAAAAATTCAATTTCGGTGTCAATTACAGAATTTATAAGTTCAGAGTTAATGGCAGCTACAAATCTAGCGTCTCGTTTTCCTCCAAATAATGCCATAATATTCCTTATCCAACATATAAACGAAGGGGTATTTTTGCCATCATTTCGTTCATTTGTGTTGATTCTATATTTTGTCTTGTTAACATTTGCTCTTTGGTCATTTTATTTAAAAATTCCCGTAATTGTGTTATTAGTGCTTCTTTTTCTGATTGGCCTTGGGATATCAAATCGCTACCATCTAATGTTACTTCTCCTCCTGGGATTGGCACTGAAGAATATTTACTTCTAACTCTTCCTAACATTTCTTTTACTAACGCTGTTCCATATCTTATAATCCAAGCACGACCCATGTCATTAATTGTATTGTATTTTTGATATGTATATGGTATATTAGAGGCATCTGATACTGCGCCTGTTGTAAGAGCGGTATTACCAAATAAAACTGAACTATCAGCTTTATCTTGTTCTAACATAAATTCAAACCATATATTTTTAAAAAATGGAGTAGACATAGATCCTGATTTTGTTGGAACTGGATATATTCTTATATTATCTCCATGTATATCAAAAGAATAATGTGATTTTCTAATTCTATCATTAAATTCTATAGTTTGAATTCGTAATAAATCTGCATGTAATGGCATCAACATAAAATTAACTGATGGCGAGTATCCTCCAAAATCAAATGCATCTAATAATTGTTGTGAACCTAATCCTGTACCTACAAATGGATCAAAATATCTGATTAATGCAGGAGGAACATTATGTATTACTCTCCTAACTTCAATTCCATCAGTTGCAGATAAATTAGTACCTAATGCTTCTTCTGCAGCTGATTTTAAATTATATGTTTGTTGTCCTGTAATCATTTCAATAGATGCAGAATGCCATGTTACGTTTCCTCCCGATTCAGCTTCTGTTCCATATGCTTTTGATAATTTAGTTATATATCCAAATGAATTTCCTACTACAGCTCCAGTAAACCCGCCTGTAGACATAAAATTTGATCCTGTTTTGATACCAATAGTATTTACTAAATTATTTGTTATATTAATTTGATTAACTTGATTTGAATATTCAATTACTGCTGCTTCAAATGCAGTAAAAAAATTTACATCTTGCAATTCTATATCCATTATAGGATATCCAATATGTTGTGCAGCATATTTTGCAAATTTATCTGCATGATCTTGAAATATTGTGTCATTATCAAAAAAACCAAAAGGAGTCTTACCAGCAGAAAACGAAGAACTGCCAGGCCATACTGGTTTATTTTCACTGTAATCCATAGGTAAACCTTATTTTATAATAAATATCAAGTATGTTAGAATAACTTAGTAAGTGAGCTTTCTAATAAAGTCATATCCTTAAGAGTTTCAATTCTTCCTATACACATTTTACGTACTGCAAAGAATGTTTGTCGGGCAGGATATTGTGTCATTATTTTTATTGTTACTAATTCATGCTCTTTGCCTAAATCTTTTTCTATATGAACCATTAATACTAATCGTATTGCTCGGATTCGATCTAATACGTCTACTAAT
>Ga0080013_1003859_pt1 | contig 15242 bp, 24 predicted proteins | sample ETNvirenome_6_85_FD_69236 | JGI IMG/M metagenome (GOLD analysis project Ga0080013, IMG submission 69236) | Marine viral communities from the Pacific Ocean - ETNP_6_85 (SPADES assembly) (version 2) | ecosystem: Environmental > Aquatic > Marine > Oceanic | place: Pacific Ocean | collected 2013-06-19
AGCCCTTATGGATGAAGATCTTAGCGACGTTGAAAATTTATCAAAAGCAGAACAGGATTTGATAATGGAGTATAACCTTGAGTTAGAAGATTTACCCAGAGGACCCCCTAAAGAACTAAAAAGTGAAGAACAAATTATAAAAGAGCTAACTGACTCTGCACTTAAATTGATTGAAGAACAAGAAAAAGGTTTGAAAGGAGGCGGTCCAGTAGACAAACCTCTTTACGATGATCAAAGAATGATCTGATGAACCTATCCAGTTTAACCGAGACAGAGCTGAAAGAAGCTCTGATGTTAAAAGAGAAGCTAGACGGCTTCCAAATACAAGACGAGTGCCAAAGTAGTTTTATCAACTACGTAGAACATATCTGGCCTGAGTTTATCTGCGGGCGCCACCATAAAATATTCGCTGAAAAGCTCCAAGAAGTCGCCGAAGGTAAGTGCCGACGTTTGATCGTCAATATGCCACCCAGACATACCAAGTCTGAGTTCGCATCCACTTTCTTTCCGTCTTATATTATGGGACTCCAACCCAAGATGAAGATTATGCAGACTACGCATACGGGGGAACTGGCTGTACGATTTGGTCGTAAAGTGCGTAACTTGATGGATCAAGACGATTACAAAAAAATATTTCCTGAAGTCAAACTGCAAGCCGACAACAAATCTGCGGGACGTTGGGAAACCAATAAAGGTGGCGAGTATTTCGCCGCAGGTGTAGGTGGAGCGGTAACGGGACGTGGTGCGGATCTATTGATTATTGACGATCCACATTCTGAGCAAGACGCACTCAGTCCGACAGCGCTGGAGTCTGCGTATGAATGGTACACATCAGGTCCCAGACAGCGTCTACAACCCAACGGATCAATTGTTATTGTAATGACACGCTGGAGTTCTATTGATTTGACGGCTAAGTTATTGGAAGCGCAAAAGGAACCGCTTGCCGATCAATGGGAAGTCATCGAGTTTCCAGCCATATTCCCTGAAACCGACAAACCGCTCTGGCCTGAGTTCTGGCCTGAAGACGAATTATTGAAAGTAAAGGCATCTTTGCCTGGTATGAAATGGAACGCTCAGTGGATGCAAAACCCGACAGCGGAAGAGGGTTCGATTATCAAACGCGAATGGTGGCAACCTTGGGAATACGACAGCTTGCCGAACGTGCAATACATCATGCAAAGCTACGATACTGCCTTTTCAAAAAAAGAATCGGCTGACTTTTCTGCTATATCTACGTGGGGTGTATTTAGACCGACAGATGACGCACCCGATTCTATTATTCTTTTGGATTGCCAAAAAGGTCGCTGGGACTTTCCCGAACTCAAAGAGATAGCCCATCGTGAATACAGTTATTGGGAGACAGATATGGTGTTGATTGAAGCCAAAGCTTCAGGTACACCTCTGACTCAGGAGCTAAGACGTATGGGCATACCCGTAGTCAATTACTCGCCGACCAGAGGCCACGATAAGACCACTCGTATGCACTCAGTCGCTCCTGTTTTTGAAGCGGGTATGGTATACGCACCCAAGCGTATGTTTGCTGAAGAGATGATTGAAGAATGTGCGTCCTTCCCTTTTGGTAAAAACGATGACTTATGTGATACTATGACGCAAGCTATCATGCGATTCAGAGAAGGTGGCTTTTTGAATTTAGCTACTGACTACGATGACGATGATATGGGAGTAAGACAGAGGATTTATTACTGATGGCAATAGAAAGAATGACACCTGATCCAGCAAACCAAATGCCTGAAGAGGTGGATATGACGACTACGCAATCTGGCGATGGTTTAGAAGACGATATTATTGAGGTATTGGAAGGCTTACAAGAAGCCGATGTAGAAATACAAGAAGACGGTTCTGCATTACTTGGACCCGCACCCGAAATGCAAATGACATCTGAGTTTGGTGAGAACTTAGCCGAGATGTTATCGTCCAGCGAACTGGGTCGTATCTATATAGACTTGGTGGGCAGTATTGAAGATGATCGTTCTTCAAGAGAAGACTGGGAAAAAACTTATACCGACGGTTTGAAATACTTAGGTATGCGTTTTGACGAAACCCGATCAGAACCTTTTGAGGGAGCAAGCGGCGTTATTCATCCGTTATTGGGAGAAGCCGTAACTCAGTTCCAAGCGCAGGCTTACAAAGAATTATTACCCGCTGGCGGTCCAGTTAAAACGCAAGTCGTAGGTGCTTACGACTCTACAATAGAAGAACAAGCGCAACGTGTGCGCGAGTTTATGAATTACCAAATCATACACGTAATGGAAGAGTACGATGAAGATTTAGACCAAATGTTGTTTTATTTGCCGTTGGCTGGATCTGCATTTAAAAAAGTTTACTACGACGAAAACCTACAAAGACCCGTATCTAAGTTTATAGCACCCGAAGATTTGATCGTACCTTACTATACGACTGACTTAGAATCTTGCCCACGTATAACGCATCTGATCAAGATGCCTGAAAACGACGTCAAAAAGCTACAAGCAATTGGTTTTTACAAACGTACAGAATTAGAGCCTGGTGATGGATCTGACAATTATTCCTCTTTGGATACGGAGAAAGAAAAGTTGGAAGGTATCGAACCCACGTCTGAAACTGACGAGGTATGTGTACTTTACGAAGTTCACTGTAATTTAGACCTTGAAGGATTTGAGGACGTGGACGAGAACGGTGAAGAAACTGGCGTAAAACTGCCATACATCGTTACTATTGATTCAACAACAGAAGACATATTATCTATACGTAGAAACTTCAAACCTGAAGACCCAATGAAGAACAAGATTGAATATTTTGTTCACTTCAAGTTTTTACCAGGTCTAGGTTTCTACGGTTTCGGTTTGACCCACATGATTGGTGGGTTGTCTAAAGCGTCTACATCTATTCTAAGACAATTGATAGATGCAGGTACGCTTTCCAATTTACCTGCTGGTTTTAAGACTCGAGGCATCCGTATACGTAATGAAGATGAACCCATTCAACCTGGTGAGTTCAGAGACGTGGATGCACCAGCAGGTTCTTTGCGAGACGCAATACAACCACTACCATTCAAAGAGCCAAGCGGCACCCTGTTGTCCTTACTAGGATTATTGGTGCAATCAGGACAACGATTTGCTTCTATTGCAGAAATAGCTGTAGGTGAAGGCAACTCACAAGCACCCGTAGGTACAACTTTGGCTTTGATGGAAAAATCTACAAAAGTTTTAAGTGCGATACACAAGCGTTTACATAACGCGCAGAAAAAAGAATTTGGGTTGTTATCAGATATCTTTGCTCAAAGTTTACCACCCACTTATCCCTATCTGGTTTCAGGTGGTATGAATGAGATAAAACAAAGTGATTTTGACGGGCGCATCGACATTTATCCTGTTAGCAACCCAGATATATTTTCTACCAGTCAACGTATAGTTATGGCCCAAGAAATGATGCAGTTGGTTCAATCTAATCCTCAAATACACGGGCCAGGTGGAGTCTACGAGGCTTACAAAAGAATGTACGCTTCATTGGGAGTAGACAACATCGACCAACTGCTTCTTCCACCGCCTCCGACACAACCTCCACCAATGGAGGCGGGTATGGAAAACAGCACCTTGATGATGGGTGGTACAGCACAAGCGTTCCCAGAACAAAACCATGATGCACATATAGCAGCACACGTGAGCCTTTTGAGCTTACAACCTGTTCAAACAAACGCCCAGGTACAAGCCAATATAATTTCACACTGTATGCAACACTTGCAGATGAAAGCAGACATAATCGCACAACAACAGATGCCACCTGACGCTATGCAACAGTTCCAACAGTTGCAACAACAAGCGCAACAAGTCTCACCTGTAGAAGCGCAACAGCTACAAGCGCAAGCGCAAAACATACTAGCTCAGTTCAGTGCGCCAATTATGTCAGAGCTGGTTATACAGTTCTCGCAACAGATTGGCACTCCTCAAGAAGAAGATCCTTTAGTAACGATCAGAAAGCAAGAACTTGCCTTGAAAGGTCAGCAGCTAAACCAAGAACAACAGCAGTTTATGCAGCGTGAAGAACAACGCGCTATGGATCAAATGCGTCAAGATCAGATAGATCGCGAGCGTATAGAAGCCCAACGTGACATCGCTGAAATGAAGGACGATACGACGAGGGATAGACTTGACCAACAAAAGGAACTAAAATTAATTGACCTTGGATTAAAACAACTATAAATATGATAAAAGTTACAAAAGTAAACGAACAGAAAACGCCTAAAGTTTTAGATGGCAAACAATCCTATTCCAACAAAGGCACTTTGCAAACAAAAAAAGCAGAGTCTTTTGATGCCAACACCACACCAAAACCAGGTATGGGTAAAGGCAAGGCTAGAGGTATGGGTGCTGCTGAATTTGGTGGCAAGTTTTCTGGTATTTATTAATGGATTTAATTTGGCTTGCCGAAGCCTTACAAAAGATTCTTAAAGAAAAGAAAGAATCTTTAGAAGACTTGATTATGAACGGCGCCAAAGATTTCCAAGAATATAACTATCTACGTGGTCGTTACAATGCCCTCGAAGACGTAGAGCAAGAACTTAGGGCGTTGCTGGAAAGGAGTGTAGAAAACGATGAAAGAGGTACTGGTACCTGATCATATCGCAAGAGAGGTTGAAGCTGAAAAGCAACAGCCAGAAGAAGACAAGTCAGAATTGGATCAAGCTTATGTCAACTCAGATGACAGAGTTCTCGACCCAACTTTATTAGAAAAATCCTACTTAGAACGTATGCCTCAACCGACAGGTTGGAGGTTGTTGATTTTGCCATACAAAGGCAAAGCCGTTACTAAAGGTGGTATTGTTCTAGCTAAAGAGACTGTAGAAAGAGAATCCCTAGCTACTGTGGTGGCCTACGTAGTGAAGATGGGTCCTCTTTGTTATGCCGATCAGAACAAATTTGGCGATACCCCTTGGTGCCAAGAAAAACAATGGGTATTAATTGGTAGATATGCTGGCGCTAGGTTTAAACTTGGCGACGATGCAGAGTGCCGTATTATTAACGATGACGAAGTCATTGCAACTATAGAAGACCCTGACGATATCGTTAGTGTCTAAACATGAGAGGAAATCATGCAAGAAAATGAAGCAATACAGACTGAGGAACAAGAGCCTACCGAAGTCGTAGAACTTGAGGAAGAGGTAAAAGAATCCGAATCTGAACAGTCAGCCGCTCCTATCGAAGATATCTCTGAACAAGAGACTAAAGCCGATGCAGAGCAAGACGAACTGGAGGATTACTCCAAGAATGTTCAGAAAAGAATCTCTACTTTGACCAAAAAAATGCGCGAACAAGAACGCGCGGCTCAATCGGCATACGAATACGCAAAAAACTTACAAGTTGAAAATGAAGCTTTAAAGAAAAATACGTCAGCGTATGCAGAAAATTACCAATCAGAGGCTGAAAACAGATTAAAAGCTCAAAGGGCGCAAGCCAACGCAGTTTTAAAATCTGCTTATCAAGACCAAGATTGGGACAAAGTAACAAAAGCTCAAGACATTCTCGACAAGATAACTGTCGAAGAAAGTAAATTAGCTAACACTAAGTTGTCTATCGAGCCTACTACTGAGTATCAACAAACTCAGATACCACAAGGCTTTCAACAACCTCAAGCCACACCTGATCCCGATCCAGCCGCTGAAGACTGGGCTAGTAAGAACGAGTGGTTTGGTGAAGATGAGGCTATGACTTTAGTAGCATTTAACATACATAGAAGATTGGTAGAGGAAGAAGGGTTTGATACAAACGACCCAACATACTATACTGAAATCGATAAACGTATAAGAGCTGAGTTTCCACATAAATTTAACGGTGTGGAAGAAGCCGAGCCAAAGGGCAAAATACAGCAAACTGTAGCGCCCGCTGGTAGAAGCGAAAGCTCTGGACGCAAACGACAAGTGAGGCTAACTAAAGCCGAAGTCGAAATGGCACGTCGTTTGAATGTACCGTTACAAGAATATGCTAAACACGTAAAAAGGTAGACAAATGACAAAAGAAACAGAATTAAACGAATCAATTGATGCTCAAGCATCTACTGAAAACAGAACACCACGTTCTGCTGAAACTCGAGCGAAAGATACTGCTCGCAAACCTTGGCGTCGTCCATCAATGTTGGAAACCCCTGATGCACCTGAAGGATATGAATACAGGTGGATAAGAGCTGAAATCGTTGGACAGGAAGATAAGAAAAATGTAACTGCTAGGCTAAGAGAAGGTTTCGACCTTGTCAGAGCTGAAGAGTTAGATGGCTTTGAAATTCCTACGCTTGACGATGGAAAGCACTCAGGAGTAGTTTCCGTGGGTGGTTTGCTTTTGGCCAAGATTCCTACAGAAACGCGAAATGAAAGAAACGCCTACTTTTCAGACCGCGCACAACTGCAACAAGACGCAGTTGACCATGACTTGATGAAGGAATCTGATCCAAGCTCTCCGATCTTACGACCAGAGAGAAAAACAAGCGTAACTTTTGGTGGTGGTAATCGTGATTGATTATCACTGTAATTAATTAACTGACTGAATAAGGAAAACTTATTATGGCAAATAAAGATGCACCTTTCGGGTTTCGTTCAGTAGGCAAAAAAGGCGGTGGCGTTGCTAATGGCGGCGTTACTGAATACGAGATTGCTTCGGGCGCGACTGGAAATATCTTTTCGGGCGACCCAGTTAAGATGTTGAACACAGGTACTATTTTAGTAGCTGGTGCTGCAACAACTTTATTGGGGATATTCAGAGGTTGTAAGTTTACAAATAGTTCTGGTGAAGTAGTTTTTTCATCACACTATCCAACACAAACTACATCTTCGGATATCGTTGCATTTGTTGAGGATGATCCTGACACACTTTTCGAAGTGCAATGCACAGGATCTTTAGCTCAGACAGCTGTAGGTAACAACGTAGAGTTGGCTTACACTTCTGGGTCTACAAAAACTGGTATGTCTGCGGCAGAAATTTCTTCTACCACAGCGGCTACTACTGCTCAGTTTAGAATCGTAGGATTCTCTACTGATCCATCTAATAGCACTACTGGATCTGCAAACGTAAATGCAATCGTATATATTAATGAGCATTTCTATACCACAGTAACGGGAGTTTAATAATGGCAATAAATAGAGCGCAATTAGCGAAAGAACTAGAGCCTGGATTGAACGCCCTTTTTGGGTTGGAATACTCCAGGTATGAAGCTGAACACGCTGAAATTTTTGATACTGAATCTTCTGATAGAGCGTTTGAAGAAGAAGTTCTAATTTCAGGTTTCGGTAATGCTGAAGTAAAAGCTGAAGGTACAGGCGTTAGATTTGATAACGCTTCTGAAGGCTACACTTCACGTTACACTCACGAAACAGTTGCTTTGGCTTTTGCATTAACAGAAGAAGCTGTTGAAGATAATCTCTATGACAGGCTTGGTGCTAGATACACTAAGGCGTTAGCGAGATCTATGGCTAATACTAAGCAAATTAAGGCTGCTGCTGTATTGAACAATGCGTTCTCTACAACAGGAGGCGATGGTAAAGTCCTAATTGCTACTGATCACCCTCTAAGTGGTGGTGGTACACTAGCAAACAGAGCTACAACTATGGCTGACCTTAATGAAACTTCATTAGAAGATGCTTTGATTTCAATATCAACATTTACTGATGACAGAGGCTTAACAATTGCTTTGAGAGGAATGAAACTAATTGTTCCACCTCAACTTCAATTCGTAGCTGACAGACTACTCAGTTCTCCAGGAAGAGTTGGTACTTCTGACAATGACATCAACGCAATCAGAAACACAGGAATGTTGCCTGATGGTTATGTAGTAAACCACTACTTAACTGATACAGACGCTTTCTTCATCAAAACTGATTGTCCTGATGGATTTAAGCACTTTGAAAGATCACCTCTTTCAACTGCATTAGAAGGCGACTTTGATACTGGAAACATGAGGTACAAAGCTAGAGAAAGATATTCATTTGGATATTCTAACTTTAGGGCTGTATTTGGTTCTCAAGGAGCTTAACGGCAGATAGTAGTCACCGTCACCCGACTACTAGGAAAGGGGGATGCTTCGGCATCCCCTTTTTTTTACTTTATTTCTTAAAAAAATGGATATATGATAGAAAAGTGTTTAATTAGCTTAATGAGGGCTGCGTGCAGTTTCCATTAATACAAATATAAGGAGTTCATAATGGCTAATCCACATTTTCAAAACTTAATACTATGGGCGGGTAATACCGAAGCTACCAAGCATAAGAAAAACCAACCCATGTTCGTTCCATACCCATCAGATCAAACGTACTACATGTACCAAAATGATTTTTTCACTTACAACTCTGGTGATTGGACTATAACAACTACAGAGGCTGGTAGCGGTAATGCTTCAGAGGCTGTTACATCATCAGCTGGCGGAGCTTTGTTAATTACAAACGACGATGCTGATAACGACTTAGACTTTTTACAATTAAAAGGGGAAGGTTTTAAGTTAAGTACAAGCAAAAATGCTTACTTTTCAGCTAGATTCAAAGTAAATGACGTTGATCAGTCTGATTTTGTTATGGGTCTTGGTATTACAGATACCACACCACTTGATACTACTGATGGAGTTTTCTTCATATCAGCAGACGGTGATGCAGGTCTTGATTTCTTAGTAGAAAAAGACAATACAAACACTACGACTGAAGACGTTGCGACTATGGCAGACGACACATTTATTACTACTACTTTCTTTATAGATAAAAATGCTTCAAAAGTTTTCTACTCTATAGATAACGCTGATCCAGTAGCAGTAGTGAATACCAATTTACCTGATGATGAAGAATTAACAATTTCATTCGGTATTCAAAATGGTGAAGCTGCTGCCCAAACTATGACAATTGATTACGTAGTTGCAGCAGTAGAAAGATAGGAGTAAACAATGGCTGATACAGTAACTTCCCAGACTATACAGGATGGTGAAAGAGTTGCTATCCTCAAATTTACCAACGAATCTGATGGAACAGGTGAAGCATCTGTAAAAAAAGTAGATGTTTCTGCATTGTCTTCAAATAATGCGGGTACAGCTTGTTCGAGCGTATCAATAGCTAGGATTTATTGGGCAACTAGAGGTATGGGTGTTGACATAGAATTTGACGCCAGCACCAATGTTTTAGCAATACCTTTACCAGCTGATAGTACAGGTGACGAATACTACGATGATAGATTCAGTGGCATACCAAACAACGCGGGTTCTGGCGTAACAGGAGACATTGATTTTAGTACCGTAGGTCATTCTGATGGTGATGCTTATTCGATCATACTTGTATTGAATAAAAATTACTAATGGCTGAATACAGAGGCAAAAAGGTAACTCTGAACAAACCAAGGAGAATCTCTAAGGGTTCTCCTGGGTTCGGTAAGAAAACTAGAGAAGTTTTTGTTAGAGTTCCCTCCTCTGGTAAAATTAAAAGGGTAACTTTTGGCGACCCAAAATTGGGCGCACATCCTAACAATCCTAAAAAAAGAAAAGCTTACTGCGCTCGCAGTAAAAATTTAGGAGACGACAGGACAAAAGCAAATTACTGGTCAAGAAGACAATGGAGATGCTAAATGGCAAAAGCTAAAAGTGGAGGTAAAATATGTCCAGCTGGAAAAGCTTGGGCAAAACGTACTTTTGATACATATCCTTCTGCTTATGCAAATATGGCCGCATCCAAATATTGTAAAGATCCAAACTATGCAAAAGGCTCTAAGAAAAAGAAAAGAGTAAAAAAAGCTGGGGGAGGATTGGTATTTAACGTAAGAGGACAAGGCAGAGTAATGCCAAATAGGTTGAGATAATGGGACAACTTAAACAGTGGCGAGAACAAAACTGGGTAAGAATAGGTACTGATGGTTCTATTAAAGGACCGTGTGGAACCAGTAAAAATAAAAAGAACCCAGATAGATGTTTGCCAAAAGCCAAAGCTCAAAGTCTATCTAAGGCAGAACGTGCCAAAACTGCACGTAAGAAAAAAGCTGCGGGTGCAAAAGGTAAAACCGTAGTTGCAAATACAAAAAAAGCTAGAGTTTCTGTAAGCAGAGGAGGAGAAATGCTAAAAAACAAATCAAAAGCTGATCTTAACAAAGACGGTAATATATCTTCATACGAAATGAAAAGAGGTATGGCTATTGAAAAAGCCATGTCTCAACAAAATCGTGTGAAGAAGAAAAACGGTGGATTCATAGCAAAAGGCTGTGGTAAAGTTATGAACAATCGTCGTAAAGTTACGACTATATCTTAGGAGATAATTATGCCAGCAAAAAAAGCAGCAGATAAAAAAATGGATGCCAAAATGAAGGCTAGACAAAATGCAAAGGTAAGACCTGATGAGCCTGTAGAGGAAACAAGGATTTACTTAAACATGCCTAAGAAAAAGGCTGCTCCAAAAAAGAAAGCACCTGCTAAAAAGAAAACTACTAAAAAATAGAGGTACACTATGTTTAAAAGAACAAAAGGGTATGCAGCTGGAGGAATGGTAAAATCCAAAGGCATGAAAAAAGGCGGTCCTATGAAATCCAAAGGGATGAAAAAGGGCGGACCAATGAAATCTAAGGGTATGAAGAAGGGCGGACCTATGAAGTCGAAAGGCATGAAAAAAGGCGGTCCTATGAAATCTAAGGGTTACAAAAAGGGTGGCAAAGTGATGAAATCAAAAGGATATGCTAGGGGTGGCAAGGTGATGAAATCTAAAGGCTATAAGAGAGGCGGTAAAGTAAAAAAAAGTAAGTAGTGGCTTACTTACAAAGCAACATCCCACATTTCAAATGTTGGGTCAGAAAAGAATATACGCATAATCACGAAAAATATCACGGTGAGTTCCTTCATGCTATGGCAGTTGCTGTCACAACGATGCCTTGTCGTTGTTTGAGTTTTCAAGTAATTTTTACAGGCATAGAAGCGGAAGGAGAAGAAGAAGACAACGTGCATGGTGGCGCTATGTGGGCCAGGATGCCCATAACAGCGCTTGTAGGCGATACTCCTTTTGAAGAATGGCCAGAACCTATGGCAGTTCACGATGCACAGCCTTGGGATTGTTCCTCACACCATCATGCCGTTTACGTATTAGATAGGGCCACACCTTGTCCTTGGCTGGCTAAAATAGATGGTAATTTTTACCCAGCTAAATATATGTTTACTGTTGATTATGCCGAAAATGAGATAGCTGATGATCCTGCTCAACATAAACAAAGTCATGTTTTAGAGCTACTAGATGCAGGAGAGTGGACAGGTAATATTGTAGCGTTACCAAACAATCGTGTGAGAGTTACTCATCCCGCTTGGTTTGAAACTGGATCAGGCGCACCTGATTTTAAACCATCTGCACATATACATTATTCAAAGTCTGATTTAGACTATACGTTGGATGTAAACAGAATTTTTGATAATCTATACGCGGAGGATGAATAATGGCTGATTTATCAATAGCACAAAAAAGAAAATTAGTTAAAGAATTAAAAAATGCTTCTAAACTGCACGCTAGGCAAGCAGCACAGATAGAAAGGTCTTTGAAAAATACTAAAAAGAAAAAGTAATGGCACTTTCAGGCAGTACAGATTTTGAACCTAATGTAACGGAGTTTGTTGAAGAAGCTTTTGAGCGTTGTGGTATTGAACTTAGAACAGGATACGATCTTAAAACAGCAAAAAGATCTATAAATCTTATGTTGGCAGAATGGGCCAATAGAGGTTTAAACCAATGGACAATCGAACAAGCTACCCAAACTGTAACAGAAGGAACTTCTAGTTATTCTTTGAATTCTAATGTAATTGATATATTAGATATGTCGTTGCGTAGAACAGTTAATAGTGAAACAACTGATACAAGTATGAGCAGAATCAGTCGCTCTGAATATTTGAATATACCAACTAAAGATACAAAAAGCCGACCTTCGCAGTTCTTTTTTGACAAGCTGACTACACCCGTAATAAAGATATGGCCAAGTCCAGAAAACTCTACGGATATATTGGTTTTTAACAAAATAGTCAGAATGGATGATGCTGATACAGCTATCAATACGTTAGATATGCCATTTAGGTTCTATCCTTGTTTTGCTGCTGGATTGGCTTACTACATATCAATAAAGAGAGCGCCTGATCGTATGCAAATGCTAAAGGCTGCTTATGAAGAAGAATTTAGACGTGCAGCTGACCAAGATGAAGACAGAGCATCATTTCGTATAAAACCATCTATGAGGAGTAGTTATTAGTGGCTTACGCTACTGGAAAGTTTGCGCGTGGCCTTTGTGATCGTTGTGGTTTTGAATACAAATTGCATGAACTCAAAGAAGAATGGAACAATTTAAAAGTTTGTAGCGAATGTTTTGAACCGAAAGCTCCTCAAATTGATCCAAGACCAGTAATTACAGACCCAGAAGCAGTTTACAACCCAAGACCCAACAATGATAAAGAAGTTGGTGAGGGATTTGTGGTTGTATCGGATGCTAATAATTTTACAGCTACAAGCATAAATTCTTTGTCTATGAACCCATCTATCTTGGGTACAAATTTCACCACCCCTGAAATGACAGGAAGTGTGGGAACAGTTACAATCACAACATGACTTATACTGAATTATATACTTTGATACAAAACTTTCTGGACAACAATGAAAGTACGTTCAATACGACAATACCTGATTTTGTAAAAAATGCAGAAGATCGTATATTTAATTTAGTACAAGAAGATTTCTTTAGGAAAAATGTGACAGGTAGTTTGACAACGGGAAACCGTTTTCTGACTTGTCCTACAGATTTTATTCTGAGTTTTTCGTTAGCAGTAATTGATAGTTCAAGTGACTATCATTTTCTGGAAAAGAAACACCCCAGTTTTATGCAGGAATATACTCCTGATATAACTGATACCAGTCTGAGAGGACTGCCTAAATACTACGCTGACTTTGATAAGGAATACAGCACTTCTGGAAGTTCTGGAACAACTATCACCGTCGCGCCATTACCAGATGCAAACTACTCAGTAGAATTGCATTATTTATACAGACCAACAAGTTTGGTTTCAAATACAGACGGCACTTGGCTTTCCGTTAATGCCAGAGACGCTCTGCTTTATGGCTCGTTAGTCGAGGGCTATACTTTTATGAAGGGTGAACCAGATTTACTCGCAACTTACGAAAATAGATTCCAACAAGAAATTGCTAGATTGAAAAATAGAGCAGAAGCTAGAGGTAGACGCGACGAATATCGCTATGACTCACTTCGCTCAAATGTAAGTTAAAAGGAGAAAGTATGAAGCCTATCAAGAAACTTGAGGGCAAGACTGTAGCCATCGTAGGTATGGGACGTAGTTGGTTTGACTACAATCTTGCTAAATCACACGGAGTACATTTTGACGAAGTCTGGGCAATAAATGCCGTAGCAGACGTCATATTCCATGATCGTATTTTTATGATGGATCCAGCCAGTCGTTTTTTTGACAGCGACGATGCGGGTGGTCAAACAGATTCCATGATTAAAATACTAAAAACGCATGAAGGACCCATATATACCTGCGAGCTAGACGAAAGGGCAAAAGGGCTTGTGTTGTACCCTATAGAAGAAGTGGTCAGAGAGTTAAACTGTTACTACCTCAATAATACAGTTGCCTACGCAATAGCTTTTGCGTTATGGAACAAAGTAGGCTGTATAAAAATGTTTGGTGTAGATTTTACTTATACAGGAAATTTATATTTTGCAGAGTCAGGCAGGGGTTGTGTTGAGTATTGGTTATCTAAATGTCAAGGCGCAGGTATACGAGTAGAAGTTGCTAACTCTTCAACCTTATTAGATACATCTATACCTGTAGAAGATAAATTGTACGGTTATCATCGCCTAGATGATCCAAAAATTATTGTTCACGATCAAGAAAACAAACTAAGAGTTTTTAACAAAAGCCAAGTAGAACAAAAAGAAGTAGAGCAAAAACCTATGCTTATGGATAGGTACGATACACATCTAAAAGAGTCAAAAGCAGGAGATCCAAAAGTATGGTAGATGAAATTACTCCAGGCGCATTGCCAAGTTTAGGTGTTATAGAAGCGCAAACCACTAACTTTGGAGGACACCCTCCTGAGTTTTGGGCAGATCGTTTGACTGAGAAAATAGTAGGAGTATCTGAGGATAACGAACCTCACGTTAAAGAACAAGCTAGAGCCTATAAAGAAGCAATTAGACAGGTGTGTTTAATTTATATAAAAAATGCTATAAAATCCTATAAGGCTACCTTGATTCAAGAGCTAATTAAGGCTGGAGAAGAAGATGTAGCTAAAATTGTAAAAAGGATATAAATATGGCTATAACATCAACTTTAACTACAAGTTTTAAGAAACAACTTCTTGAAGGTACGCACAATTTCAAAAACAGCGGCGGAGGTACTTTTAAACTGGCTTTATACACCAGTTCTGCCACTTTAGGTGCAACCACTACGGCTTTTACTACAACAGGGCAAGCTAGTGGTACCAATTACACATCTGGAGGGGCTAACCTAACTAGAGTGGATCCTACTTCAAGCGGCACTACAGGATTTACTGATTTTGCTGATTTGACGTTTGGAACAGCTACGATTACTGCTAGGGGTTGTATGATTTATAACTCTTCTGCAACTAACGCTTCAGTAGCTACTATTGATTTTGGTGGAGATAAAACATCTACCGCTGGAGACTTTACAGTAGTTTTTCCTGCGGCAGCAGCAAGTACAGCTATCATCAGAATAGCTTAGTAGCCTATGGCTAATATAACGGGCTGGGGTCGTGGAACCTGGGGTTCCGATACGTGGGGCGAACCCAATCCTGTCACGCTTACAGCGCCGAGTGCAGCAACGTCTGCTTTAGGCACTGTAACTCTCAAATGCGATAACAACATTACTGTTTCAGGCCAAGCAGGGACTGGAGCAGTAGGCACACCTACTTTTGATTGTGAAGCAAACGTAACACCTACAGGACAATCGGCAACCAGCGCACTAGGATCTGTAACAACAGATGCTGAAGCTAATGTCACACCATCTGGGCAATCTGCTACAAGTGCTTTAGGCACACCTTCTACAGATGCAGAGGCTAATGTAACGCCTACTGGACAGTCAGCTACTGGAGCTGTATCAGGAGTTGGAGTTAATGGCCAAGCAGTAGCTACTTTGCCAACCGCTGTAGGCACACTAGGATCTGTATCAGTTGATGTAGATGGAGAGGCAAATGTACCTGTATCTGGACTTTCCGCTACTAGCGCACTAGGTACCGTTACC
>Ga0080013_1003860_pt1 | contig 15241 bp, 16 predicted proteins | sample ETNvirenome_6_85_FD_69236 | JGI IMG/M metagenome (GOLD analysis project Ga0080013, IMG submission 69236) | Marine viral communities from the Pacific Ocean - ETNP_6_85 (SPADES assembly) (version 2) | ecosystem: Environmental > Aquatic > Marine > Oceanic | place: Pacific Ocean | collected 2013-06-19
AAACAACATGAATAAATAAACCCCCCTTATGGGGGGGAATAGTTATTTGGTTGCGTAGCCGTTATCAGCACACCAATCCATATGGATTTGATGTGCCTCAGCAGGCCACGAATGTGTGATGCACTGCTCAGCAGTTGCTTGATTGAGGTATGCAACATGATCAGTGACGAGCTGATTGCAGAGCAATGTTCCAGCAATACCAGCAACGACAGCAGTGCAAATAGAGATAGACATTCGGAAATTGAATGAAGAACACAAGTAAATAAAGCCCGCGTTAGCGGGCATGGTTACTAGAAAGGACTGTCCATTGGACAGATGGGACGACGAGGCCCAGCTAGAACTGGCGTCCAGTAGTAACAACCTAGTTGGTTATCTAGTTCTATATGAAAGCAGGCTTCATAGCCGCCCCAAAGCATCAAGATGCTATCGAAGTTTTTGCGATCGCATACTTCATACCAGAAATTCATGTGTGAATTTATAAAGAACACAAAGATTTAAACCCAGCGATAGCTGGGGGGTGGTTAAGGTGAGATAAGGGAACTAAGAGAGATATAGATGATAATAATTATCAATAAGCGAAGGTGAACAAGTATCACCTAAGAATACACATAAGTAATTGCGCACGGAATAAACTTCCGTTATGGTTTCAAGAGAAACATGCGATTACGAATGTGAGCGCGAATACGAAACTCAAGTTACAAAAGAATACGATACGAATTCGTATCATTAACTAAAGTTAACATTGGTAAAACTTGTGTTGATTCGCGTGAACAATAGATACTTAAGTGAACTTGCGTTAGCAAGTGAACATCAATTGTTCTCCTCAGTAACACTCAAGCTTGCAATGGCTGTTACATCGAGCGTGGAACACGCGAGTGAGCACGCGCAAGCGGGCGAGACAACAAGAGTGAGCGAAGCGAACAGCTGCTTCTACCTGTGTGTAACACCTCTATATTTTTTTGTTCGGGCAACAGTGTAGGTACTGAGGGTATTAGACGTGTCAAAAATTTCATATCACTTTTGGCCTACTATAGTTCGACTCTAGCAGTATGATACGAATTCGTATTGACGACATAAAATAGTATTACTAAATATCAAGTAATATGCACTAGAGTTATAGGCTTTGTAAAGTAAGATGAAGTTACTTTGCGCTATGCTTATATAACTAGTGCTTTGGAATCCAAGGTAAAAACTACGAAACTACATCAGCTACGTAGATTTTCTATATACCCCCTTTTTAATCCCCTTCTCCCTCTATATATTTTTTTAGAAAGGGTTAGCACAGAGCGTAGTTAGTGTAGCTTTGTAGTTTTTAGGTAAAATAGTGGAAGATTGAGCAATTTTGCGAAGAACTCATGGGAAAGTACAGCAGTTATAGGGCAAATCAGAACAGTATGCGTGTAGAGAGGGATCGTAGGATCTGCGGCCCCGGTCATAAGTACCTAGATTCCATCGGAAAGTGCGCGAGTTACGCTGGATTCGCTAATAAAAAGAAAAACAAGCCAAGAATGGCTAAACAATCGCCACAACCGCAGGATATTTCTGGAAATAAGCCAATACAACCTTCTCCTGAAGCGAAAGCAATGCAGGCAATTCAGAAAGAAGCGGTGGCAAGAAAGTCAACTAAGTAATTTTTGTAGAATATAAGGAATAGTGTTTGGTAAAGTACCAATGGCCGGTGTTTTTGATGTTAATAGTCCTCCTACAGGATTCCAGGGTTATAAAGAGCAGCAGCTTAATAAGATTGGACGTGATTGGCGTACACAGTATGCTGGGCAACTGCAGCCTGGTTCAGTACCCCCCACTTTTGACCTTGATAACCCCCCTGCTAGTTGGGAAGCACCTACTGCAAGAACAGTTAGGCAGATAGGCCGTAGATTTCGGGGAGAAGGTGGCCAACAAGGGCACTTTCCTGATGTAGGTGCTCCCACTTTTGATATAAAGAATGCGCCTGATGGCTGGGTGCCACCAAATGTGCAACAAGCATGGGACTCCTATCTTAAGTCAGGTGAAATTACACCTTCAGTCAAAAAGGAAGAGAAAAGTGATGGTGATCGTACTCGTAATCTCGAACCACCAGGAGGTGGCGATGGTAAGGGTACACAGACTTCACCAAGTATTTACCAAACTCGTTTAGACAAAACACTTGATATGCCAGGCGAAGAGGGTATACCAGAATGGGCTAAAGAATATTACAGAAAGGGGACGCAGTTTAATAACGAAAACAATAATCCTTATTTATCTCTTGGTGACTTTGAAGGAGGAACAGTCAACTGGAATGTACCTGACGATAGTAAAATCGATTGGGGTAAATTTCCTAGTCTCTCCAAGGAATCAGCTAAGTATAGGATAACTCCTGAGTCTATGAAAACGCTAGGTAATAGCTTTAAAGAGCAACAGGGAGAGGTTGGGGAATTGCTCAAGAACTACGATTGGAAGGATCCTGATTCGCGTATAAACCTGCCTGATACTTTACCGACTGGTGAAGGTAGTGTAGGTATTGGTGAGACTGACAAGATCCTTGCCGGAAAGGTCAGAGGCCGAGGCTTAAGGAATGATGGGTTACCGGTCAGGAGGGGCAGATCAGGCGTAAATGGCACCGACTTCAACCGTGATTATGGTGATGCTGATCAATGGGTGGATCCACAAATTGATTATCAAAGACGTAGAGCATTTTTAGATGCTGATGATCAGTTTGAGGGGATTAGGAGAGCCAAGGCTACTCAAGGTGTTATTCAGGATGGAAACATAGATCGTGCGATGGGTGCAGATGGTAAGTGGCATAATGTTACTGGAGCACCAACACGTCAGATTATGGCTGGTAGTCGTGGACTGAATGAAGTCCTTGAGGCAAATGGTATTGGAGTTCCTAAGGTTGATGATAAAGATTCCCCTAAGAGTGATTTTCCTACAGAGGATTTCATTACAGTAAGTCCTGAATCAATGAAGACCGGTAGGGCTTATAAAAACAATCCATTAGACCTTAGTCAAGTATCATCAAATAATGAGTTTCCTGAGGGATCCATATCTGTCCCTGACGTACCTTCCAGACTAAGAACAGACTGGAACAGGTTAGAAGATCTAAACGCTCCTCTTTGGTAATAACTAGTTATTAAAACTATCTACAATAGATTTAGGTTTATCCGTAAAGAAACATGTTCGGATTTGGTAGTAGGCAGCGTAGGCATGGCCTTGAAGGTCAACAATTAGCAGATAATAGAGAAATAGCGGGTCAATCAAACCTTTCGGCTAGTAATGACCCTGCTCAGGTTCCACATGATACAAATGAACAGCTAATTGAGGGTGCTCAGTCGATAATTGCTGGTCGAACTCTTGGATTAAGCGAAGAAGAGACACTTTCAGCAGTTTCTCGCCGCAATAGACGGCAAAAACAGCGTGAATCCTTTGCAGGTAGGGCAGATCGTCAAAGATCTTGGGCACAAAGTCAGAATACTTTAGTAGATGAAGGATTACCCGCTGAAATTAAAGGCGTAGGCTATGCAGATGAAGATATTGTAGATCCAAGGGGACAAGATCAGAGTGCTTTTCAGGAATGGGGTGCTGGTAATTTATCAGCTGGTCGATCTGAACGTCTTCAGCAAGGATTGATCGACAGATCAGAGATGAGTGCAGCTGAAGCAGAGGCATATGCTGATGCAACAGAAAGGTCACCACAAGGCACTGCTGGTGTACGTGAAGCATTGCAGAGATTACAGAAAGGTACTACACAATTCGGATATGAAGCATTCCCCGGTTCGGCAGGAGTAGAAGGTTCATTAGAACGAGGACTAGAACCAGGACGTTACTCAAAAGAAGAGGACCGTTCTTTGGCTCATGAACTTGTTTCAGCTGAATCCAGTAAACGTAATGCAGAAGCTGAGCAAGCAAGTTGGTTTAGGGCACAAGCAGATGCACGTAAGAGTTTATTAGGTGGTGGTGTAGGTGATGCAGTCTTTGATCAAATGGGTAGGAGACCTGCAGAGTTTCCGTATTCAGCAATAGAAATGGGTCCAGGTCAAGGTCCTACTTATGTAGATCCAAGTACTAATAGCCCATTAGGTGAGTATGGTCCAGCTCCTGTAAACATGTCACAAGGTGCAACCCTTAATGCTCCTGCACCTACCAATACAACAGCATGGGCAGCAGTAACGAAACCTGAAATGTTTGCTCTTGGTAAAACCGTTGGCAACTATCCACAAGTAGATATTGGTGGAGTAACTCAACAGTTCTCACAACGTGTTAGTGAAGCGCTAGGGCCTGATGTAGGTGTATCTCCAAATGTAAGAAGTTTGGATGAGATGCAAAGAGCAATCGATTTAGTGAAAGCGGAGCGTAGACGTAAAGGTGGAAAGTTCCATGAAGTTGATGCTTCAGGAGAACGAAGGGAAACTAGGGAGCCTAGTGTTCAAGCAGTGTTGAATAGCATGCGTTATCAGCCTGAAGAATCTAAGATGCTTGCTAATGCATTATTCCAGTTAGAAGCTGCAAAACGTTTTGGAGTAGAGAGCCAAGGTAAGCAGCAGTACTATACACGAACTGGCCCTGGTGGAACACCGCGCCCAGTAGAGTTCAGTCGAGGTGATGTTGCACTTGAGAAGAATCAAAAGTTCCAGAGTGGGGAAGCCGCTATTGCAAGAGTACCTCGTACTGCAAAGATTGCCTTAACAGATCCTCAAGGTAATAGAGTAATGACTAAAAAAGGAAACCCTGCTTATCAACAAGTCAGTGAAGCATTTAAATCACTTAAGGATCCACTTGCCCGTAGTGAAGAGATTGGTGCTGTAGCTGGGGAAGGAGAGATTCCTATAAAGCGTTCAACGATGTCAGGTGAAGAACCTGTTGATGCAGTAGGGATGCGTGATTTACGTGCAGGTCGCTACAATGCTCCTAAAGAAGCTGGTGGAATAATTAGACGTTTTACTGGAGGTAGTAAAAAAACACCTTCAGATGAGCGTCGTTTACATGAAGCCAAGTATCTACAAGGTACACGTGATTTGCAAGTAAAGAATTTTGTGGCTGAAGAACGTGGCAAGCGTGCTGGTGTTAGCCGTAAACAAAAAGAGCAGAATATAATCCCTGGCTCCCTTGCTAAATCCGCTAGTGATAATGCATTCATTGATAGTCATAGAGCCAGTACAGGTCCAGCACAATCATCTAAGCGTATGTCACCACAAGCTAGGATAGATATGATGAGGGAACGCAGGGAAGCAGAACGTCGCCGTGATGCAAACGTTGCAAGGTTCGGAGGTTAATCTAATGGCTAAGTGGAATCCAGAACAGGTACGGTTTGGTAATGGTGTAAAGGCGAAGCTTGCTGAGAATCCAGATTCATTCGGCAAGGAGAACGGTAGTTCTTTCGGGATGAATACTGGTGACAACCTAGATCGTCAGTCCCGTAAAGCAGGAGATGCTGTTGGCATACGTGCAGAAGAAATGGAGACGAACCCTCAAGTGCAGGATCAATCGGCTAAATGGTGGGAAGCATTTAAGATGTCCCCAAATGCCGCTAGTTGGAAGCAATCAAGGTTATCAAATCAAGGGGATAAGTTAGGAATGCCTAGTACCGATGTAGGTGCATAGACAATAGTTACAATATAATTAATCTGAAGATATTAGAATCATGCTTAGGTCAGCAGGTAAGGCTTTATTTAAACTCCCTAAGTGGCTTCTATCAGATCCAGATGGAAAGTTTATTGGTTGGGGTAATTCTGCAATGAGGGTTTTACCTGATGCAGGGTTTGCAGCCCTAACGATGTCGCAGGCTCCAGGAGATGTAGTAGATGCAGGGCTCATGGGAGGAGCACAATTTGGATCCAGTCTAGGTGGAGGTTTACTGTTAAGTAAACTTGGAGGACGTAATCAGGGTGTATCCAATATGCTTGACTTGGCTGGAAGTGTTGCTGGAGATTTTGCATCAATGCCAATTTCTGAGAAGGCTTTGCAATTAAAGAATAGTCTTCAAGGAGGACCAGGAGTAACACCATGGGCGGCTATGGAAGCGGAGCAACGTGCGCAGTATGCACAGCAGCTTCAAGCGAGTATTCTTCAACAGTATGGAATTATTCCAGGTACACGTGAACAATATGCACAGAGTAATGGAATAGCATAATGCCTACCAATAAAAGCTGGAGAGATTTTTCTAAAGGATTTACGGATGCCTATGGGGAAGGTCGGGAGGATCAGATTCTTGCACATCACCGTGAACGTAAATTAAGGAATAAAGCTATTGAAGCACCAAGAGGACAGAAGCTATTAGCAACAAATAGAACAGCAACCTTTCTGAGGGACTTATTAGGTACATCAACACCTGCTGCACGTGAGGTGCGAGAAGAGATGGGATTAGGCCTGAAGCCCACGACAATGGGAAAGTTAGGTCAAGGGTTAGGTGTACTGGCTGGAGACCTTACACAGGACCGTACACGTGAAGCATGGTGGCTATTAAATGCTCCTCAGGCTGTAGCAAACGTAACCCAAGAAGGTCTATTAAATAAGATACGTCCAGACTTGTTTGATACACATCAAATAATGCACGGGTCACCTCTTAAAACAAAAGCAGGTAAAGAGCTTCCCAATCAACCAAAAGAAAGAGTTCTTACAACTAGTCCAGAAGATATGGATATAGCCTATGCAAAAGGTTATGTAGATAATTATGGTAATCCCACAAGAGGTGTATCAATACAGGATGGAGAATTTCGACAGGTAAATCATGCTCCTGGTTGGGTCGACTCCTTAATGATTCCTAGTGGTATAGCGGTTAATGCAGGGATTGGGTTATTGAATCCAATGGGAGGTAGTGGAGGATATGACGCAGTGTTTGCAAGTGATGAGGATCGCACAAAGACTGACAATGTAATTGGTGAAATCGCTGCTAAGTACATCCTTGGTAGAACAGGTAATCTTGCTCCCTATGAAGAGTTCGTAAAACATAGACCGGATGTAAGTCGTGGAGAATACAATGCATATAAAGCATTTAAGTGGGATAAGGAAGGGGATATCGATATTAGGGATGGAGACTTCACAGTACCTACAGGTATTCTGAAAGGTTCGATGGACGGAATACATGGTCCAGAGCTTCAGTTCCTTGGGCGTAGTCTGCCAGCTACAACAGCCTTGATGCCAATAGCAGCTACGATTGCAGGAACCACCTATGGTGCATCACGTGGTAAGAAGCCAATACGTAATGCCTTTGTTGGTGGCATGACTTCCTTAGCTGCTAGTAGTGGTCTGGGTATGTTGATTGAGAATGAAAGGCGCAATAGAAATATGCGAGATAATGTACCTAAGTCAATGCCAATTGATCCAGAAGGTCCTGTGAATCATTATTGATATGATAGTAAGTACAAGTATTTAGAAAGTAACATGTCGAATTTTGGAGGAGCATCTTTTCTTAATCCTAATAAAACAGACTATACAAGTCTTGTTGCACCTGGCGTTACTGAGTACTGGAGGGATTTAGGTGCTGACAAGCTTTATGGTTCTATGGTAGATGCATCTCGTATAAAAGCTGATGCTGAAACGGATTATTATAAAAAAGCAATGGAAGCAAAAGGCGCTGCTGATAGTGCAGGTGATGCGCCGCGATTCGCTGGACAATTAATTGGTGCAGGGTTAACCGGGCTCACCACGGCTGCTGATGCTGGCCTCTTTGGCGGCGGTGGTGGCGGTGGCGGAGGCTTCTTTGGCAGTCAACACGGAAAAGACTTCGGCACTGAGAGATTGTTTGAGGACTTCACCAGCGGACTTCCTGTTTAATAGTTTTGATAAACTAGTGTAAGACTTGTAGAGTAATACAAATGCGTTTCGCTGGAGCCAAGACAAATCAGATACAGTTTGATGGATTTAATCCTTCAGGTAGAGGTGGTGAAAGCATAGGCGCTGCTGCTCGTATGTCTACGATGCCAGCTACTTATGCTGCACTGAGTAAAAGCAGATGGAAACCAGCGTCAGTAGCAGCACATGGTGTTAAGGGTTATGGTGATTATCTCAATGCGTCAAGAAGAGCGGGAGCTGCTGTAGATATTGCCCGTAACAAGGCAAGGGTTACAAAGGCTAAAACTAAAGCCACAGTTGATTATTACGATAAGAAAGCAACGCGAGCCAGTAATCAAGGATGGGCATCAACCGCTATTGGAGCAGGACTAGGTATTGCGAAACTTGCTATTGGGTTGAGTGATATAACAACTAAAAATACAGTTGAAACAATAGAAGATTCGTTGACGACATTAAGGAATCTAAGACCTGTCAGTTTTTATTACAATAAAGAATATAGTTTACAACCTGAACTTAAGCATTATGGGTTCGTTGCTCAGGAATATCAAAAGCATATGCCTGATGCAACTTACACTGAAAAGAGTACAGGTAAGCTGTGTATAGACACTAGTGAACTAATAGCACTACTTGTTGGAGCTATTCAAACCCTTGAAGGACGTATCAGACGATTAGAAGTTAAAAGCGTTCTTGAACCAGTTGTATCAGGTAAAGCCTAATGGACATCAGTAGTTTAAGTCCTCAACAGCAACAGTTGTTACTTCAGCAGTTATCCTCTGGTGATTTGGGAGGAGCAACTGGTCAGATAGGCTTGGAGCTTGCTGGACTCCTGGGAGAGAAAACCCGAGCATATCAGTCAGCAACGGATCCCTTTGTAAGAGGTGCTCAAGATTTACTATATAAACATGTCCCGAGTAAGACGGGAGGTATTTCTCCTGCTGCAATGAGGATGGCAGGTAGTGGGGCATTTAAAGGAGCCATGCGGGCATTACCTGCATTAGGTGCAGTAGGTGGTGTTTTAGGTGCTGCTGATGTAATTGCTGGTCCTGATAGTGGATGGAATAAAGGTATGGATACAGTAGCTATGGGCATTGGTGGAGCACTTGGTGCAGCTGGTGGACCATTAGGTATTGCTGCTGGTGCTGGTGCTGGGAAGATGCTTAGTGATGCTACTCAATGGTTGTTAGGAGATAAGATGACTACCCAAGAAAAAGACCAACGTATAATGAGAGAAGCACTTTTAGCACTTCAAAATAGAGGAATAGCATAATGACTACTTCACCGGTTCCAGCATTATCTCTATTACAAGAGACAAGAGTCCCTAAGCTAACAAAAGCTGGGGTGGAACATTATGGAAACATGGGTGGCTCTGAATTAACCGGGAGTAATAGAATACCTATTTGGATGCCAGGTGCTGTTAATGAAAAGAAAATAGCCAGTTATGCAAGTGATACTGATAATGTAAAATTTAATCCCATAACCAAAGAGCTGGATGGTCTCAGTGCGTGGGATAAAGCTATGTACCCTGGTTTATCTGGAGCGGTATGGAGTGCACGTCGAACTCAAGCTTTAGAAGCAAATAAAGCGAATGCTCCTCAAATAACAGTTAGAGATAGAACTGGAGATTTATACGAATTAGGTGATGAGTTTGGAGTGAAGAATGCCGGTAACTTAAGCCCAGCCGCTTATGAACAGGCTGTTAAAAGGTCAATTCTTGGAAAGGAAGCTGATGGCAGAGGGATTGATCGTATTAATCCTAATACAGGAGAACTAAAGACTACAGGTGAGTTGACAGCAGAATTAAGTAAGACCGATCGTTTTGATGAACAAAAACTTGTAACTGAAATAAATAAGATGAACCCTGAGCATGTTGCAAAATTAAAGCAGTATAGCGATGCATCAGCTTTAGCTGGAGCAAATATAAAGTCAATTAATGCAGGCATTACAAATAATGAGGCACTTTTAAATCTGAAAATTGATAGTTTAGAGCAAGAGGCGATTCAAGCCGCCGAGGCTGGAAACCGACAAATTAGCCTTGCTCAATTACAGAATGATGCAAATTATAGAGTAGCTGCATTACAGAATGCAGAAAATGCAAGACAACATGATGCTGAAATGGCTTGGCATAAAGATAAGGAAAAGGATGAATCATGGAATAAAATCATTGAAATGATTACTCTAGGAGCAATGTCAATGGCATAGATTTAATCGGGTATAACTAGATAAGGTATATAAATTAAAGTCATGTCTTCTAAAGTAGAGATCACAGCAATTCATAGTACATTGTTAAAAAAGAAGCCTATTCCAGGTTCTGAATTAAATGAAGATGAGATTTCAAGTATCAATAAAGGGGATATACAACGTATCGTATGGAGTGGTGATTCAATAGACGGTCACACGAAAATATCTCTTGCAGATGAAGCAGGTAACTGGTATGTTTACAACGCTCATTGGGACGGCCTGCCTGTAATTGAAGAGGAGATGAATGGCATTACACCTAAGAAACTAGATACTCCATACTTTTCACAGAGAGATAATTTTAGAGATTCAAATAGAACATGTTTTTCATCGTCATGTGCAATGATGTTAGAGACATTAGTTCCAGGCACACTCCCCGGTGCGCGTGGAGATGACGAGTATATTAAAACGGTGTTCAGTATTGGGGATACAACGGAAGCATGGGTACAGGAAGAAGCTTTGTCCAGGTATGGTCTTGAAGTACGTTATATCCAGAATGGAAGTTTAGAGACTTTAAAAGAGCAGATTGATAATGGTAAACCTGTACCAATTGGAATCCTACACCACGGCCCAGGATATTCCCCTACAGGCGGTGGGCATTGGATTTGTGTGTATGGTTACTTCTGTGATGGCTTCTGGGTCATGGACCCATGGGGTGAAATTGATCACAAGACAGGTCAGTATATTTCAGCAGATGGTGAAGCGCTGCGTTATTCCAATGAATTAATTAAAGCCCGTTGGACTGTTGCAAGTCCTACTGATGGTTGGGCAATGCTTGGTTAATTAAGTCTGACCAGCGTAGTGGTAGAAGTTACCTTTGTCATGGAACATAGGATCAAGTATTCCGTCCTTGTTCCCTCTGCTTGATCTGTTATGTAGTAGTGGTTGTCCTTTAAAATCTGTTCGGCCATCTAGTTTCTCTAGAGCCTTAAGGATTCCAGCTCTGCCAGTCTCAGAGGATAAAGATTCAACAAGTTCAGGTATATGGCTTGCACCACCATCTTTAATAGCTGCATACTGACCCTTAGAATGTATCACATCACTAATGGTGCTAGGGAATTGATCTGAAGCAACGCGATTAAGGACAGAAGCTGCAACACCATACTCATCATCTGAGTTAGGGTGGGCTTCACCACTAACAACGAAACCTAGGTCTTTCCAGTCTTGCTCACTAAGTTTGGATAGGTCAGTTGAGCCAGCACCAGGCGATGAATTAGTGCCTCCTCCTCCTCCTCCTCCATGGGAGCTTGCAGGAACCACACCAGTTGTAGAGCCAGATGCTGTAGTTGCAGAGGGCCTTAGATTATTGTACCTTTCTTTAAGTGTCGCCTTAAGCGCTTCGATATCTTCTAGAGGTAAGGTTGCTATTTCATGGGGGATAACTTTAGCTGGCTCTGTAGGTGGCTTTTTCTTTTTGAATAGTTTTAAACCCGCTCCAGTTGCAGCTGCTAATAATCCTGCCTTTTTAACAGCCTTCTCTGCATTAGATCTGGAGTTAAGGATATCAGCATCACTCTTGATTTGAGCATCAGATTTGATTTTACTAGACTTAACTTCGGCGTCAATCCTTAATTTGTTAGCTGCTACATCAAACCTAGTATCTTGAATTACATTAGCCAGGCCAGTGTAATCAGGAGCTGCAGCTCTGCTAGCTTCAAAGAATTGAGAGCCACCTCCCGCCATCCCTGCATTAATAATGTTAGCGCCTGTATTTTTTGCAGCAGAAGCGAATCTCATGGGTGTTTTCCATCTATCTTCTACTATTTTATAGAATAGTAATAACTTACTGTTCAGATCCAAATGGCTAATAAGAATAAGAATAAGAATAAGAGTGCTCAACAGCAAGCACAGGAGACTGCATCCTCTGTAATAGCAGGTACAAATAAGAATGAAGCTAGTACAGGTAGTGGTATGGATTTTGGTAAAAAGTCAGAGCAGGCCGAAACGCAAGCAAAAAAGGTAGGTGGTACTAAGGGTGGTCAATTTGGAATGGATCAGATTTGGAAAAAAATTGCTCAACATAAACCGAAGAGTGATGATGTAGCTGGTAATGCGCTAAAAGATACTTTTATGTATGATGCTGCTACCAAGCATATGGATCATGCTCAATCACAAGCTGCTGGTTGGCAGAATGCGGAGATTCAGTCTGGATTGATGGAGCAGACTGCAAATCTAGAATTGCGTAATACTGGTATGAATATGGATAAGGAGTTTGCATATGGTATGTCCAAGATGGGTGCTGAGGCTGATATACAAGATCAGTTTTCACAGAATGAATCTATTCGTAATTTAGCTACGATGTCCCATGCTGGTGATATTCAGAAAGGCCAAACAAAGGCTGAGGGTCAAGAACAAAGGAAAGGAATAGATGCTCAAGGAAAACAAGATAGAAAAGGTATAAAAGAGACAGGGTTACAGTCCAGAAAAGGTATGAAGACTCAAGGGGAAATAGATCGTTTAGCGATGAAGAAAGCTTCAGGCTATAGAACAACTGAACAGAAGCAACAAGGTAAGCAGGATCGTTTAGGGATTGAAAAATCAGGTCAGCAGTCTAGAAAGGGTATGGAGACTCAAGGGGAACAAGATCGTTTAGCGATGAAGAAAGCAGATGCATATAGAGAAAGAGAGCAGAAGCAACAAGGTAAGCAGGATCGTTTAGGAATACTTAAAACAGGTCAGCAGACCAGGAAAACTATTGGTAAACAATCAGAAGAAGATCGTTTAGCGATGAAGAAAGCTTCAGGATATAGAACAACTGAACAGGAGACACAAGGGAAACAAGATAGAAAAGGTATAAAAGAGACAGGGTTACAGTCCAGAAAAGGTATTAAGACTCAAGGGGAGGAAGATCGTTTAGGGATGAAGAAAGCTTCAAAATATAGAACAACTGAACAGCAGATACAAGGAAAACAAGATAGAAAAGGTATAAAAGAGACAGGGGTACAGTCCAGAAAAGGTATTAGGACTCAAGGTGACGTAGATCGTTTAGCGATGAAGAAAGCTTCAAAATACAGAACAACTGAACAGAAGCAACAAGGTAAGCAGGATCGTTTAGGAATAACTAAAACAGGTCAGCAGACCAGGAAAACTATTGGTAAACAATCAGAAGAAGATCGTTTAGCGATGAAGAAAGCTTCAAAATATAGAACAACTGAACAGCAGATACAAGGAAAACAAGATAGAAAAGGGATAGTTGAAACAGGTCAGCAGACCAGGAAAACTATTGGTAGGCAAGGAACAGAAGACCGTGAAGCGATGAAGAAGGCTGCAAAATGGAGAAAGCAGGAACAGGAGACACAAGGAACACAAGATAGAAAAGGTATGAAGCGGCAGGGGATAGAGCAAAGGGAAGGTATGAAGACACAAGGTAGGCAAGATAGGCAGGCAATCACCAAGCAAGGTGCGGTTGATGTTGAGAAGATAGAAGCTCAAGGAATCATTGATATTGACAGCATTAAAAAGCAAGGGCGGAATGATAGAAAGAATATTCAGCTTCAGGGTAAGAATACGACAGATGCAATTAAAGAACAAGCCATAGCAGATGCAAGCACTATTGGTGCTCAGGGTACTGAAGATGTTGAGAAGATCAAAGAAACTGGTAAGCAGCAAAGAAGAACAGATCGATTAACAATTACAACACAAGGTGATGTCGATCTTGAGAAGATACTTAAGCAAGCGAGACAGGATCGGAAGACTATAGAGACACAGCAAGAAGCAATATCTCTCCAGGCAGATGCTGATGAGAGAACGATCACTGCTGAAGGGTTGAAGGATGTAGGGAATATTGAAGCACAATCAAAGTCAGCTAAAGGAAGTATAAAAACACAGAGTAGAGCTGATATTAAAAAGATTGGGGTTTCTGGAAGGGATGAAAGGAAGACAATTGAGGCCCACGGTGAAGATGTACGTAAATCTATGAATTATGAAGATGAACTTGGAGCCAAGAAAGCAGGAAGACAACAAGCAAGACAGAAAGCACTTGCGAGGAGCTTCTGATGACAACTGCTACTAAGTCTGGCAAAGTATATCTCAATAGTGTAGATAAGTGGTTGGATACTCTTCCAGCTGCTGATTCAGAACACTTTATGGAATTTGCAGACAACTGTCCATCTGTAATTGAAATATGGGTATATTCAGGGGTATTGGAGTTTCCAGGTACGTTCAATGATTTAGTTCGTTGGGTGAAGATGAAATATAAAAAACTTAATAGACGTGAGATTCTCAATAGTGAAATAGCAGCACTACATGCAGATATTCAGGACCTACGTATGGCAATAACAAGTGGGGAGATTAAAGGTAGCGATGGCGCTGCACGTTTAGCAGCTCTTGAGAAAGAGCTACGATCTCATATTGAAACAAGTGAACGCATTAATAGGTCCACAGATAAACGAGGATTGATTTTGGCAGGTGCAGATAGAGTAATGCGAGAGCTTACAAATATTTTTAAAGATGATCCACAGTTTTCAGAGCCAATAGATAATGCTGTAAATGCTATTTGGGCTAAGGTCTATAGTGAAATAAGTGGTGGTTGATCATGTTACCTGAAGAGCCGCAGTTACCGTTACTACCGGAATCAGATATCAGGAACTTAGGCATCCAAATTAAACGAATGCCAAGGGTATTCCCAGCGGTGCATGATTTAGCAATGTCTAATACTCGGCAGATTGAAGCCGCTAATTATTCAAGAGCAGTTGGTGTAGCATTTGAGCAATCAAGAATTAATGATGCAATTAGGCAGGCACGTTTAAGGGCAAAGTCAAGAGCTACAGAACGTCAGTTAAAGGCAATGAATAATGCATATAGAAAAAATACAAGAGCAGCACAGCGAGCAACTATTCAACATCGGAATAGATATATTAAACAGATAGCTCGACATTATCTAGGGATGGGGCCTGAATTATACAATTAAGCTCGTTAGACTTAAGACATAACGAATTGAATTAATGGCAGTACCTAGTATATCTTTGGCTTATAGACGTAGCGCTTTAATGACAGCTACAAAGGTTACAAGTAAAGCTCCATCTGAAGAAGTCCTTAGAGCAAGGGAAGATTTCAAGGATTTTTGTACAGTAATGGGAAAACCTCCTGCTAAGCATATGCGGGAGTGGCATACAGAGTTATGCACTGGGAAAGATAGTGAATGTCTACTAGGAATAGCGGGACCGAATACTTCAATCCTTGCACCGCGAGGCTCTGCGAAAAGTACTGTCCTTGGTATGTATGCAGCTTGGATGAT
>Ga0080013_1003861_pt1 | contig 15237 bp, 15 predicted proteins | sample ETNvirenome_6_85_FD_69236 | JGI IMG/M metagenome (GOLD analysis project Ga0080013, IMG submission 69236) | Marine viral communities from the Pacific Ocean - ETNP_6_85 (SPADES assembly) (version 2) | ecosystem: Environmental > Aquatic > Marine > Oceanic | place: Pacific Ocean | collected 2013-06-19
ATCAATCTCAGCCAACTCATCTGCGTTTAGTTCGTCCAGCGTCTCCTCAACAACCGTTGTAGGGCCCTCAATAACTGGATCTTCTTCAATCGTATTCAATACGGCTTCAGTCCCATCTTCACACTGGAGAATGGTTTGGTTTTCTTCTACAACAATAGTACAAGAGGTTCCATCAAGGCCGTCAGTTCCATTGATCCCTGTGCTCGCAGGCGCATCAACCATCGCACTTGTTCCGTCATCACAAACAATCTCGGCTCCCCCGTTCTGTAGTTGTAAAACAGAACACGACGAACCGTCGTTGACATCACACCCGCTCACGGCCAAAGCCATGATAATTACTAAAATCTTTGCTCTCTTCATATTATCAAACCTCCCAAATCAAGTTTTATCGGCAACAGCGCTCAATAAAACCTGGACAATTGCGTTTTTCATCTCGTTGATCAATTCCTCCTTTCTTGGAGGCAGATAAACCGCGTCGGTGGCCTCAATCAAAGAAAGAAAAAAACCACCTTCATAATCAAAGTCATGATCGCTAACTAGCTCTTTTAGTTTGTTAGTCATATCTAGTAGCTCGTTTGCATCGTCGGCATCCCCATCAGGGTCAAGCTTTTCTATTTCTTCTTTAATTATTTGTTTTAGTTGTGATTTGGTGATTTTCACTAGGTTCTTCCTTTTAACTCGTTCCCCACGTTAACGAGCGCCAGCCGCCTTAAGTTTGGCGGTGGCATTTTTTATCATCTTATTAAGTCTACTCATTTTGCCTTGTTTTTTCAACATCGCACCATGGACTCTTTTAATATCGCGCAGGTGTTCTAGTTCTTTCATAAGCTCTTCTTTATCAGTTGACGGCGGGTTTTCTGTTTGTACAATTCCCTCTTCACCTCCACCGGTGGTTGGCTTGCCTGCGGTAATGTTTGTTGCATCAGTTTGAGTATACAATTCTGTATCCGCTGACTGGCCCTGGGCACGGCCTATCCTATTAGTAAGTTGTGTTTGAAGTTTTTCTAGAGTTTTTAAACTCGCCATTGCGCCCTTCCAGTCTTCGTCCGAATCAAACGTGCCCGCAAGCCACTGTGGATCCTCTTTGTAAACTCCAAGAATAGCTGCAGCTCCTTCCTGATATCCGGATTTGTCTGTGAAGTCCTGGACCAGCCCCGGTTTAACATGCTCTATATATCGTAGAAGTATATCGGCATGGTCGAAAAACTCTTTAGCTAGTAACGCTTGACCGCGGTGCCGCGCATTAAATCCAGGGAAGGCCTCTTCAGCGCGCCTTGCACGACCAGCTAGCCCCTGGGCTCGATATCCAGAGCCTATCGACGCACCAAATGCCTGTGTTGCAAGATTTGCCATGCGCTCCATTTTTTTGTTGAGCTTCTGCATTTCTTTAAATTCTTGTTCGCCAGACTCAGGATCTTGTATAATTTGTTTAACGCGTGCCATAATTCGCTCTACCTGGGCCTCATACTTTTCTGATTTACGAGCCATCTTTGCATTAACTGAAATCGCATGCGCTAATTCATCAGTAAAAACTCGTCTCTTTTTTTGGCGCGGGTCTTCAGTACCAACAGATCTAACTTGCTTTGCAGTTTCATCGCCGATAGCAATTTTTGATGGCTCCTGTCCAAGCTCTCTTCCGGCTGGCCCAAAGTTCAAGTCTTCGACCCCCACTGCGCCAAAACGACCGGTTAATGTTGCATATGCATCAGAATGCTTTTGGCCCCAATGATAGTCTCTTCTGCCTAGTTGCCTTCGGGCAGTGGAGTCTCCTTCCTTCGCAGCCTTCTTAACAGCAGCATAAAACTTCTTAAAGCTATTAATATCATCCTTACCTTTTGGTTTCCCATCATCGCCAACAGAAAACCTAGGTGCTTTATTGTGAGGATAAACATATTTTCGATAGTGCGCGCCGCGACGACGCGTTCTTACTTCCCTTAAAATATCGCCTAGCTCTTCTTTAATAATTTGCTTTAATTGCTTTTTTGTAATTTTCATTAAGACTACTCCTTAAAATTGTAGTTATTCCATCTTGGAGTCCCTTTGGGCCAGTGTTTTTTACCCTCTCTTAGTGGGGTTACGCCTCCCCGTGCCCCTCGTGGCTCCACATCATATCCTGCCGGGCCCGCCCAACGCGCATCTTTCAGCCCGGGCCTCAAGACCGCGGCCCCTTTGGCTGGAATCTTGCCGGCAGAGTCTTGGGCCATCGAGAGTTTTTCCTTTCCTCCAGGCAGTGCGTTTATACGTCTTAGGACTTCATATCCTAGTTCATCAAGATCTTCATGAAATAGCTCTTGTACAAGATCACCACGATCTTCTTGTTCGCCCTTCTCAAATAATACCTGACTATACATCTCGTAAAGGTTGTCGATATTGTTGCCGTCTAAGTGTTTTCTTACAAGCACCGTGAACCTTCTCTCTTCTTCCGCGTCCGTGTGGTCCTCTGCCAATTGGTAGAGCCTTTTCGCATCAATAAGGGCGACCTCTTTTCTCCTTCTTTCCGCGGCCTTCTTGCGATCCGCCTCTTCTCTCTTGCGGGCCGCGGCGGCCGCCTCTTCTCTCTTGCGGGCCGCGGCGGCATCGACGGACTCGGCCTCCTCCTCAGCCCCGGCCTCTTCTGGCGCTGCAGCCTTAAGTTCCTCGATCACACCAAGCATTTCACAATATGCTTTTCTGTGTTTAGGGCCCCATTTATAGTCTTTCCCCTGCCGTCCTAAATGACTAAGTAAATTATCAGGCCAATTCTCGAAGCAATAGTTGTCCTGGCACGCCCCGCCTTCGCCTCTTTCTAGGTCTCTGTAAAACGTTTCGTATTCTTCGTCGCCAGCCCGCGAGCGCCTCTTCGATGGGCTCCAATCTCGGGCGCCGTAATCTGTTCCCTCGGGCCCGTTTTCACACTCGCCACCAACTGATCCGCCGCGACGACCACCAGAGCAGCTCTGGTCAAACCGGATCCGTGTACCATCTGGGCAATCTTTCATACCACTAATAGGCCGGATCTCGTCTTCCTCTTCTTTTGGAGGCTCTTCTTTTGGTGGCGGTTCGGGAACATCCGCGGGCCTCACTCCAGGCGCGTCTTTATAAAGCATCGCCTTCAACTCTTTGCCTTTTGCAGCTGCGCGCTTCACAACCTTCGTGGCGCCCTTAGCCTGCATCTCGTTTGCCTGGTCCTCCTCCTGCATACTGTCTACCATAGAGCTTGCCTTGCTTACCAGGTCTATTGGAGCTGACATCTGCCTTCTCGACGTAAATCCGGATCCGGGCGCACTGGGGCCATGGATATACTTGGCGGCTTTTTCGAGGATTTCCTCAATGTCATCGACCTCTGCATCAAAGCTACTGTACTGTTTCGCGCTATTTGTCCTCTTGATCGCATCGTCCACCAGGGCCTTGAACTGCTTAAAAGCCTCGGCAATTTCCGGCGTCATTTTAACCTTGTCGGGCGCCGCACCACCTTGCCACCCCTCCTTGTCATCGCGCGGCCGCGTACCGTACTTCCCCAACCCGACAACAGCGCCCAACCCTGCGCCGGCGCCGAGGGTGGCCTTGAGGGCGCGCACGCTGGCTGGGGGCACTTCAGGGGCACTTCCTAGTTCTTCTTTGACGATTCTCTTTAAACGAGACCTGGTTATTTTAATTTTTTTCATTCTTGAGCGCTCCTCATAAAGTAATTAGTAATTTCATACCTTTTAAGTAGTTTTTTTAAAGTCGATTTATCGAGACCTAAAAAGCTGGCCATCTCACCTTTTGTTCTTGCTGCGGAATACACGTATTTCAAAACGCCGTCTTTAACAATTTCTGGAATTGAATGCCATATATTCGCACCGTATAATTTATAATTTACCGACCTAGCAGCCAACTCCAATCTTAAGCCAATAATCTCTTCGAGGGTGAGAGAAGACAGCATTGTTTCAAACTTTTCATTGATTTTGCCATCAGACTTAAGCTTATTAGAAATACTATAATAGTCTTGATCTGGTTTCTTAAATCTAGATCTTTTATTTTCCCACATACAACTCTCCGTTTAATATTAAAGAGGCGGCAACTTGTCAATTCCAATACCAGTTTCATCACCAGCAAACTTTTTAGCGCCAGACGCAACTACTGCGCCGGACGGAGGGTCAACAATCGTTTTATTAAAGGCCGGGGCCTGCCCGATTTCAGACGAGATCTTCTCTTCTTCTTTAACCAAGTGCATGTCAATGTTGTATAAGAGGTACTCTTCATATTTTGCTTTGTCCTCTGGGTCTGCCAACTTGGCCCTATTATTGATAATACTTGCTTTGGTGCTTTTTTCATCGACAGCATCCATAGCAAATCTTGCGCCTGTTTGGTTTTCAGTAGAAATCGCAAACGCCTTAAATCGATCTTCCTTGTCTTGTTCTTTGCTCATTTTCTCTGGTTCTTCTATATCGCCTTCAAGGGGAATAAAGTCTGGGTCATCATCAATATTGACAGTTACACGCTCTTCCTCTCTTCTCTTGTTAATCATATCTTCTTCTGCCGCAAAAACGTCAGACTCGCCAATAGCTTCACCACCATCATGTTCCAGTGAGTGTACAAAGTCAAGAACGTCCTTTGCTCGCTTTACAGTGTGCAAACGAAAGGATTTACGCTCTTCTGGCCGGGACAGGGCGCGCAGGCTGGTCTTGAGGTTGGTGAGGATTAATTCTAAGGTTCCAGCTACCACGGTCATATAAGTTTCCGTTGGAGGCACAGGCTTGGCGTCGGCATTTAGATCGGTGGCCTCTAAAATATAATGCTTTACAAGGTCTCTCAATTGAGATTCTTGTAAATCTTCTTTTTCTTTACGGCTTATTTCTTTTGCGCGCTTTATTCTGATGGCCTTATTGATAAGCCTTCTTAACTTAAACTCGTTAAGCATTTCTTCCTTAGTCTTCATCTTCTTCACTCCTTAAATTTGGCCATGGCCCACCGGCCGTACCTTCGACTGCTCCACCAGCCATGCTTGACATCTCAGCTAGCTCAACCGATTGGTTATTTTTAGTAGCGTCCATCAATTGATTGGTCAGTGCATCCACCAGCGTCGCCACAATCGCATTCCCAACTTCCTCTTTCTCTTTCTTTCCGCCCACTTCAGGTATATTATTTAGTATATGCGAAACAAATTGAATCATTGAGTTTTTTGCCATGTTTGCAATTTTAGCTCTTAGCTGGCTTTCTTGTTCTGGTGATACCGTCCCCGTCGCTGGTTTTTGCTCTGGTGCACCCGGCACAGGCGTAGGTACCGGCCCTGATAATGCTTCCTCAACCAAAGAAAATAGGTAATTCGTATCGGTAAAATTTTCGTTTACCTCTCCTCCTGTTTGGTTGCTTAGAATTTTCACAACATCATCATACAAAGCGGGATTGGGCAGTAGACTTTTAAATGTTTCCCAATCTTGTTCAACAAAAGCTTTCATCATACGAGAAGCCGAAGCCGGCTTACCACCAACCTCGTGGGCTTTCGCTTCAGGGTAAGCCCACACTTCTGCTTCTATCAAGTGAGGCCTCTCTTCAAAATAGTTAACAAAGTCTTTTATTCTTTTTTTGTCCTTACCTTTATCACTAGCGCCGATTGAGAAGTACGCATTTGGATATTGGCGAACAAATTCGGGTTTTTTAACCGTTTCATAACAAGCAGTAGTCGGCGAGAAATGAGTAGTCGGCGCAAATTCAACTTTATCAGAAAAACCCCCATATAAAGAGAAAATTTCTTTACTTTGGTCTAAAGTCACACCATTTCTTCCTTTCGGACCCGTAACTACAATAACCTTTCTAACGTCTGGTTGATCATCGTAGTATTTAATCATACTATAATGGCCACCAGTTGGAGGCTTAAAGCCGCCTGGAATTAGAATAACATACTCGCTTTTGCGTCCAGACTGCTCTTCTTGCTCTTGGAATTCTTTGATTAACTTGCCATATCGTATTTTGGTTTCGAACATTGCCTCAGCAGAATTAGAAGGTATATCTTCACCTTTTGGAGTAACACCAAATCCACCAGCCCGGTTATCAACAATAAACTCTCCAGTAAACTTAAAAGCAATACCATCACATATTTCAGTTGATTGTATAACAAGGCCTTCGTGCTTCTCATCGCCGCCCTCAACACCCATATCTACGTCAGCAACAATAGATTTTTTTATTGTGTCACCGATATATCGCACAGCATGCCAAAGAATGGTGGCGCTATTGATCGCTTTAGCATCTTCTGGACTATTACCTATATCAAATGGTCCAATTCCAGTTTCGGGACCGGTCACCATAACATCTTCATATATCTGAAGCGCGAACGCGCTTTGTTTTGGGTCTTTTATATACCCAGGTTTAGTTTGTATTCTTCCTTTTACAGACTCACCATCTTTAGTAAAACCAGGAGTGTCTGGATAATAAGCAACGTGAGCAGGGTTTTGATCTATTGATAAAAGAAGTTGCTTCAGGGTCCTACTTTCAACCTCTCCTGTTACTTCGTTGATGGCTGTTGGTCCAACACTTTCTTTATCACTAATTTTTAAATAATTATAGGGGACTTTCATATTGAGAGCTTCTTCAATTCTTGATAAAACTGCTTCTCTTGTAAGACCTTGTTTAAAACGCAAGCCAATTTTTGTATATACTTTAAAACCCATATCAAGTTCATCGGTATGCTCTTGTATAGCTTTTGCGAGTTGATCAAGTACTTCTTGATGTTCTTGTTTTTTTACTTTAAGTTCGTTATTTTTCTGCGCAATAAGTTGATCAATTTCTGCGGTGTCTTGACGCTGGGAAAGTAATTGGTCTTTTTGTTTAAGGAGTTCATTAATTTCTGCAACTGTTTCCCAATAGAAGCCTCTTGAAAGACGACGTTTCTTTATTTTTCCTGTTTTTGTTTCACTGGTTTCAGTATAAAATTCTGAAAGTCGATGGATTGCAATATAATTATGGTTATAAATAACATTATTTTTTACCGGCTTATAGCCTCTTTCTGCGTTTGGTCCTTCTTCAGGATCCGCATTTGCATAATATTCGGCATCAAAAAAGACTCCTTCCGGACCCATTCGCTCAAAGAGCCCCAAGGCTTCTACATAAGGCCGCAATTTCATCAAGTCATGGTTTAAAATCTTTGACATATGATTAACGACTTGAACCATCCCATGATCTTCGTTACCTTTAAACCTTTGGACCACATTATCAGGAGTGACCCCTTCAAAATCATATTTTGTCCATTGTCCGGGTGTCTTTCCACCTCTGTCTATTACAAACATAAATCCAGCTGGATTGTCTGCTTTTTGAAGACGAAAAGATGTATTAACACCATCTAACTTGATAGAAACAGAGCTTCCCTTCGATTCTTCTTCGTAAAGTGGTATTGCATTAACCGCTTTTACATAAAAATTGATTAAATCTTGGCCATTTCTTACCTCACGGCAATCAAATGGATGTGCCATATGTCCTGCGGCGCCGCCCATAACTTACTCCTTATTATTTAGTCCACTTTTTGATCAATTCTTCAAATAAAAGCTGATCCTTATTACCCTTAAACCAATTTTCGTTGGTTTCTTCGCGAACTTTATCTGGGTGGGGGATTGGGTTTCCCTCCTCAAGTTCGTCGCTCTCTTCCATACTATCTGGGTTTAAAATACCAGGCGGCCGCACACCGTCCGCACAAACCTCTTCCACTTGTTGCTTCTTACACCAGTTCTTGCAGCCCTCAGCCGAAAGGTCGCCCGGGTGTTCTTTTATACAATCGTGCTTTTCTTTTGTCATAATGTTGCTCGCTATTATTTGGTCCACTTTTCCATTAATCTTTCGAATAATACTTGATCTTTGTCGCCTTTAAACCAGTTTTCATTTAAATTTCCTAGCTGGTTTTGAAACTTTTCCAGCGTCTTTTTCCAACCGGCGACTGTTTCTCCACTAACATTGGCAAAACGACCTTCGCCTGAATTTGCCTTACTTATTCGATTCTCGTATTTTTTAATATCCGCTTGTAAGCGCCTGCGCTTTTCTGCCTCAGTGTTTTCTTTTACCGCCACGGCGTGGGCTTCCGCACAAGACTGGCCCGGGTGACTACCACCCGGGGCCTTAGCTTGCGCTTCGGTCTCTCCGGGATGAGGGTCGCTATTTTCTTCCACAACGTTTTCTTCTTCTTGTTGCAATGCTGTTGATTCTGCCATAACTTTATTCTCCTTTTTTAAGTTATCTTCCCAATCTCTCATGAGATATCCGCTTCCTTCTAAATAGGCTTCGCCTTCCAATTTCCTCATTTTACCATCTTCTTGAGCATATCCGGGGCTTGTATCGACGCCTCCGGCGAATTCGCCCCTACAATTTTGCCTATGGTGCACCAATTCGTGCGCTAAAGATCTTAAAATGTCCTTAACGTGCCTTTTATCGACGAAAAGTGTGATTTTCATCTGATTTGGGTCGTAATAAGCCGTTTTTCCTAATGGATCCTTCGCGTTTTGCGGATCTGACAACAATTGGATGTCGACAGGCTTGTCAAATTGCAGTTTTTTCTGTGCATAGGGCAGAAACTGCTGTGCAAGCTTATGAAACACATCCAAATCTTGAAAACCTTCGGGATTTCCGCTAATTTTAAAAATATTATGCATTATGCTCCTCCAAATCCAGCTGGAGCGCTCTTTGAGCGCTTATAACTAGGCTTATTTGGATAAGACGACCCCGGGTTTTGCTTCCCTTTGCCCAAAAACCACTTTTTGGCTCTTTTATGTCGCCTTCTTACCTTTCGCTGAAACTTTTCAATCTCATCTAGCCTATGAAAGCCCCTTTTCTCTTCTAGGGCCTCTTGATCAATGAAAATTTTGAATTTCTTTGTATAATCGCCCCCCAAAGACATCATTTTATCATAAGATTTGTTGCGAACATCAAATAGGCTCTTGATTATACCATTATTTCTTAAATATTTAAAGGCAAGGTTCTCAAATGAGTACTCCCCTCTTTCCTCCAAGCCGGATTGTCTGAACTTTTTAATTTTTTTTGCCAATTTTATTGAAAACGCATGCGCATCTTGAAAATTTTTATCATCATAAAGGTCCTCAGCCCTCTCAACCATATCAGAAAAGGAATTAACCTTCCTCATAACCATTGATGCATCAACATCAGGCTCTTTTCTCACCGGCTCTATTAACCACTCATCATCCATGATAGAATATACACCGCTTGAGATGTGTTCTTCATTAGAATCCTGGACATAAACTTCAACTTCATAGCCAAAAATCTTAATTTCATGCATTTTATTCCAATTTGAAGTTTTCGCACTGAAATATTCTCTAACAAGATCATAGTTTTCATCAATTTTCGAAAAATCCACAATCAAGTGGATATCGATATCGGAGTGTTTCGTCCAATTAAAGTTTGCAAGAGACCCAGTGAAGGTGATGTCTTCAATCTGTCCTTCAAAATCTTCACCAAAGCCCAAATTGTCAAAAAAGTCAACGGCAATTGCAACCAAATTTTGTTTAATTTCTTCTTTTAGGCGATCATTCTGCCAAAAAGCTGGCTCTAGAGTTTCGTTGATAGTTAAAATTCCGTCGATCTTCATATGATATAATCCTTAATGTAATTAGTTTCAAATATTTACATAGATGGAATTGTTTTTATATTATTTATAAGAGGAAAGTATGAAAAAATCATCAAAAAACATCTTTATTGTCCTTTTAAAAGTAATGTGGGTAATACTTTGTGTCGTTTTTAACGCCCTGTTTTATGGAGTAACCGTCGCCCTCGGCGCATATAACACCTCCGCAAACTATATGGCCGGCCAAGCCTTCGCGAAGGGGACAAAAAATTGGTACCAAAACCTTTAATTTTCTAATTTGCCTTCTAGCCTTCCTATAATTCTTAAAATTTCGTTGTTATTTACCCGAATGCCCTTAATATCCTCTTTAAGGACACTAATTTCGGACTCAATTTTTAAGAATTTGGGATCGTTAGAGGACTGAACCCAGAAAATAACGCCGGCGACACAGGCAACAACAGCAACTATAAAGGTAAACCACTCTTTCAGGTTTCCTATATTAACAGAATTGGGCATTGTTATCTCTCCAATTCTCTCGAAGACAGATTATACTCTATTTTTTCCAAAGAGTCAATAATCTGTCTTTGTTGCATCATACAATCAGTCGTCGGCTTTTTAAGTTCCTTTGGCCCTTGCGCAACATCAATTTGTGAAGCAGAAACAAAGACACCGTTAAAAAAGAAGCTAATACTAAAGAAGATTATTGAAAAAAATAAAAATTTGTTAAATATCTTCTTTTTGCAGAAAAACATCTTAAATTTAACCCCTCTTACTTGTACGAAAGTAAATAGTATCGGAGAACATATTATGACAATTATTGAACCAGGTGATATTGTGACCCTGAAGGGCCTAAAAAACCACAAAGAGAGACCCCTAGGTATCCTTAAGAGAAAATGGTCGAGGAGCAATTATGAAATAATTTGGTTAAATGAAAAAATTTCCATGAGGTTTGCCCTAGACAGCCATGTTGATCCAAATAAACTAGAGGTTGTTAGTAGAGCGAATTAATAATAGCTCGAATATCGAGCCCTGCACAATCAATTTTGCCCCTAGTTAAGTGATAGTGGGATACTATTCCTTGAAATCTTCCCTTCGCCGCTAGCGGCATCACTTCCGCTCGCACCGGCGTTTCAAGCTTAATCTTGTAGTGACCAGACAAAACTTTGATTAACTTTTTATAAGATTCAACTTGAATTGGATAGTATCCTAGGTGTGGCTTAAGCCTAACTCCATGCACCACACTATTTTTACAGATTGGCCGCGGCCCAAAGCCTTTCTTAACATACCATTTATCATATTTCGTATAATAAGCATTGCTAAAATCAATGCCAATCGACTTGTTATTGATGACCCGTTTTCCGGCATGCCATCCAATGTTATTTGTATCAACATATTGATAAACAACCCCATCATTATCAATACAAAAATGTGTTGATATTCCACGAGCTTGCAAGATTCTTTTACACTTTTCTGCTGATGTTGTAGCATCCCAATGAGTAACAATCATTGTGGGCTTCCTCATTGGTTTATATGTTTTATAACAATTGTCGGGGAGTAAATCAATTTTTACATCACAATCAATTGGAAGTCTTATGCCGTCGACGAGAATAAAATTTTCAGGTAACTCTAAATCCCTTGTCGACAAAAGCCTTCGATATGTTATGGGACCAACTTTGCCATCGATACCTAAATCGTGTTCTGCTTGAAACGACTCAACTGCTTTAATTAAAAAGGAATCAAATTCTTTAAAATTTTTTCCAAACCAAGACGGGTGCCAGCCAAGCTTCTTGGCTGATTTTTTATTATATTTTATTTTTAACCAGTTCATAGCGCTCACTCCTGATTACTTCATCAATTAAATTATTAATATAATTTAATATATTAGATTCAGATAAATGTTTTTGCGGAGCAATCTTCTTCGCCACTGATCGGGCCATGGTGTTGCCCCTAGGAGATTTATAAGATAGATGATAGCTCATGGCCCGGCCCCAATCCGATACGTCACCAGATACAATAGTGTCGATAAACTTAACTCCCTTTTCTTTAGCGATTCTTTCAGTGCCTTTGTTGCGTTGGTCGATCAACCTCTGTTTTTTTAAAGATACTTCCCCATCCTTACGCCTAGCAGTGTTGATGGGAGGAGTAGAGACAAAAATATTATCTTTTGATATTCCGCTATCTAATAAATAATCAATCATTGAGATTTGTGCTTCCGACTGATGCGTCACCGCGTTCCCTGCTATTAATAAAATTATATGCGAAAATTGTTTTATGTTAGGTGTTTGTTTTAAGAGGGGCAAAAGTTGTCTATCGTTTTTAGCATCATGGTTAACCCTCTCAACCACCACACCCCGGGCTTCTAGGGCATTTTCGAAAGACCCGCCATAACCATACTTTCCAGCTTGACTGTGGCCAAAAATTAAAACCTTATTCTCAACAATTGCGGGCCCTCCGGGGGCCGCGGAAGTAATATCACCCAATAATCCTACTTTTTTTGCTTTATTTACTCTTATTATAGATTGTTCTTCTTTATTTCGAGGCCTTTCGAAATAAATTGTAAACCATTTCGAGGCCTCTTCCCAGGATTCAAAATCTTTAGCTAAATATTTTTTCCCAACCCCTTCAGAAAAAGCAAAATCAACTTGCCCCCTCCAATTATTCTTCCAGCCCTTCGTCGCGGCCATCATGCGATCAGATCTGCTTTTGTGGTGCTGAAATAAACCATGTGAAGTCCCTCTATCTCCAACTGCAGATGGGTTAAATCTAGATTCAGCATATATATTTGCTAATATTCCCTTAGCGTGCGCTTCTGAGGAGCCTTTTGAAATTAAATAATCATATACTTCTTTTGGATCAACTCTTTTTTGTTTTTGTTTATCAGAAAGCTTTCCCCACCACGCTGAAGAGCCACTACTGGCCTCTGGCTTTCTTGATTGCTGCGAAAATAATTTTTCAAATATTGCTTCTGAGAATCCAACATAATATTCAGAATTTACAAAAATTACCGGTATTGAATTACGTGGATCATGCTTCGCTGTCCCCAAGCTTGATCTGCTATATTGGCCGCTGTCCAGCAAAGCATTTAATTTAGTCTTATCACTTTCGGTAGAAACATTATGTTCGGTATATTTAATATTTTTCTCTTCGAAATACTTCTTTGCTTTTTCGCAGGCTGGGCATTTTGGGCCAGTAAAAAGCAACACTTGGCCGGCCATCCCACGAGAGTCAACGCCGCTCCTCGCCTTATATATCTCGTCACCAACGCCGACTTCTCCATCAAGGGTCACAGAGATATCAGAATCTAGATTGGCGCCCATTCTTTGAGCTAAAATTTCTTCTGAATCTGTTAACCAGGCTCTGTCTCCACCGTTTCTCCAGTCTTTTGGAACAATAAAATATCTTATTTCGTCTTTCGGGATGTCAATGAATGGTGGCACGGGATCCAGTGGTGGTGTCACCGGTGGTGGCGGATCACCTATCGGCACCGGCCCGATAGGTGGAAAAACGTCTATGGGCACATCCGGATCTCTCGGCGCATCAGGTCCAGGCCCTGTGGGTGGAAACGGAATTGGTACTGGGACCGGCAGCGGCCCAGGGCTCGGGCCCGGCGTCGGCGCAGGCGGCGGAGTCGGTGCAGGCGGCGGAGTTGGCGCGGGCGGCGGAGTTGGCTCAGGTTCGGGCTCGGGCTCAGGTTCGGGTTCTGGCGGCACCGGCGTAGGCCCTGGTGGCGGCTTAGGTTCTCTCCGCTTCTTTTCATCAGGATCAGGCTCTTTTTGCGGCTCTGGCTCAACCAAGGGTGGTAGTGGCTCCGGATCCGTCCTAGGTTTTTCTCTCCGCTTCTCGTCGGGCTTATCACGGTCCGGCTCCCTTTGTGGTCCCGGATCCGGAGCAGGAGGCTCTGGCATGGGCTTTGGCTTTGGCCTCGCTGCCCTCTGTCTTCGAAGATATTCTTCATACTCTCCCTTAACGCGGAAGACCTGATCTTGGGGATATTTCTCTAACCAATCATCAAGTGGCGTCGGCAAACCATCAAAAAAATCTTTGATCAAATCAGCCGCCACTAAGGCAACTCCGATTGGGCCGGCCACCCGCGCAATCGGCCTCGCGTATTTTAAAAATTTACTTCCGTTGCCACCTGCGCTAGCTATTTTTTCCGCGACCCTTTTAATGGTATTGTCGTTTGCTGCTCTTAATTTCGGATCCCCCAGAGGCAAAATTTTTATTTTTGGCCCCGGCGGAGGAGCAGGCACGCTCACCGGTAACTTTAATGCCGCCCCTTCCTTTAATAAGCTTGAATTAGCCAATACATCAGATATATTAACTTTCAAGGCGGCAGATTCATCATCCGTAGTTTCCCCGTGCCCCGCTGCATCAGCATGCAAATATGTTCCATCCGGATGCATCACTGGCATCTCTTCCGGAAAATTTTGCAAGAATAATTGATTAAAATCGTATCTCTGTCTCACTCGATCAATAACAGAGGTGTTCTTCAAACCTTCTTGCGGGTTTTTAGCAGCATAATTTAACAAACCGGTTTGTCCAAAATCGCTATTACTATCAGTGGCGCCGAAGAATCCCCTTCTTTTTCCAATGATCTTTAAAGCGTCACCAGGCTGATCAAGCCATGATCCCAGGCCTAAAACTTCATATTCATCCGGATTAAAATTTTCAAAAAACTCTTCATAAGCATATGCTACATGAAAAGGGTGCACCGTGGGTGCATTGGTGACCTTACCTTTCTTTCTTCGTATATCCTTGGTTAGGTCAGTCCAATTGTCTTTCTTATATTCATTCCAATTTCTATATCCGAAAAGACGGCTTACTTCAGAATCAAAATCTTTTGTAAATTCTTTTCTTTTTTTCAGCGGGTCTTCTTCAGCATATGTAACAGTAAAGCTTCCATCAGTTTCTCTATACACAGTCATTCTCGGCGTTTGCGGCTTTCCACTAAAGGCCTTCACTTCTTTATCACCAATTTTTATTTTTTTATTATCAGCCATGCTTTGATCCTAGGATTTAATGGAAATTATCAATTTCTTTTTATGAAGCGAAGTAGGAGTGGGCGCAATATTTTCGCCTGCACACCTCATAATTACCTGCTTATAATCATCGTCTAAGTTTTCCATATTTGTTATATCTTCTATTTTAACAAATTTATATCCACTATGTTCACTACTAAGTGTAATATCATCATGTGGGTACGTGCCACAATAAAACCTTCTTAAGCCAGTGGGCCCAGTTATTTGACTAAGCTGGCTTGTATCAATGCTTAGTCCGGTCTCCTCATAAACCTCCCTTGATAAGGCACCCACCGGTTCTTCACCAACCTTTAAATGCCCGCCAGGCAGGTCCCACCCTTTTTCGTTTTTTATAAGAAGAACATGGCTATTTCTGATTAATACAGCCTTCGCTACATGTGAGGAGTCTTCATCTGGCAGATTACTATTATCTGCGGGATGTGAGTTTCTCGTTGTTCCGCTGTTCGCGCCCATAGTGCCAGCAAGACTAGGAACAACACCCCCAAAGTTTCCGCCAGTCAGGCCACCGCGCCCATGCATTTCTTTAATGAGGATTTTCAATTTAGATTTTTTACTTTCTGCAACCATTTGTTCTTCTGGTTCTTCAAATTCGGGCATTATATTTTTTACAACATCATTTATAACAATATTCTCATAGCGCGCATCTAGTTTTTTCACCATGGCATCGCTGTCTATCCT
>Ga0080013_1003862_pt1 | contig 15232 bp, 22 predicted proteins | sample ETNvirenome_6_85_FD_69236 | JGI IMG/M metagenome (GOLD analysis project Ga0080013, IMG submission 69236) | Marine viral communities from the Pacific Ocean - ETNP_6_85 (SPADES assembly) (version 2) | ecosystem: Environmental > Aquatic > Marine > Oceanic | place: Pacific Ocean | collected 2013-06-19
CATCAATGGTGTTGCAACCGGCAAAGGAGGATTCACCGAGCTTTTTAAAGCTTTGAAGAATGGTGCAGTCCTCCCTGCAGTGGCATTACCTATCCTTGGTCTGGGCCTGAGGCAGGATCCCGATGAGAGAAGCTGACCACATTGTCATGCCTCCGGTAGAAATCCATTTCTTGCTTCCGGGTTTTTAATCCCCCTTTAATTGTGAACCTACCACTTTTATCACGTCGGCAGGTCAGACCATCCTCACTCCGATAAAGCTGTTTCTTTTCATCGATAAGGGTGTACTTTTCACCCAGTCCATCAGTCACTATTTTCTCTTCCATGGCTTCCTCCGGTTGTTGAAATTAAGGACTGTTTTTACCTTTTCTGTATCTCCCTCAAAAAAAATGTTTATGCTGATTGTCTGGATTCCTTCCTGATTTTGATTCTTTTCTTCCTCCCATACTTATCCTTTGCCCCAACCTTTTCCCATGCTCCAGATTCATTGTAGTTATCTTGTTGACCACCATTTCTGTATGACATCCCTGGTTTGGTATGGGCGATATAGGCTGAAACCTTCTGTGATGAATCAATCATGGGTTGGGCTATTTCCTGAACAATGGGTTTCAGTTTGGTTTCCAGGGTTCTGGTGGTCCATTCTAGTGTTCCTTCTCCAAAATCCCTGAAAGCCAAATGAATGACTTCATGAAGGATAATGTTTGCCATTCCTTCAGGTTTTGATTTCTTGGAAAGTTCAATGGTGTTGGTTCCCCAGTTTGCAGTTCCACCAAGGCCCTTGGTGTCATCAACTTTGTTGATCCTTCCTGAAAGGTCCAGAATCTTGATATTCAGGGTTTCAATGTCCACTGGATAGGGACAGTTATGGTAATGGAGCATACATATTGAAGCATGAATCCATGCTCTGATGAATCTCAGGTCAACGTATTTAGCAGTTCCAATGATCTTCATTTAGCTTTCCTCAAAAAAATATTGACAACGCACTCATGCGTTACTAGCATGGATCTATGTTAACGTGTTAACATCAATCTACAACATAAATATGACAAAGGATAAGAAAATAATTTCTGTGAGTGAGGCTGCAAGGATTCTGGAAATCTCAGAAAGCAAGTTCAGACGATCTCACATATCTAAAATCGATCATGATATTTTGCCTTCTGGGCATTACGCATTCCTCCAAAAGGACGTGGAGAAGTATGCTTCAGAGACTGAATCAGACAGTGATGACGGGTAACAATGGGGTAACAAAAAGTATCCCAGAAGAACGCTACAGGAGGAAACATGGACAATAAGACATTTGAAATTACAGGGACCGTGCTGCATGTGGGAGAGACTCATAAGTTCTCTGAGAAGTTTCAGAAGAGGATATTGGAACTGGAGACAGGATCTGATTGGCCCCAGATCAATGAGTTTCAGTTCACCAATAACCGTACAGCAGCACTTGATGATGTGATTGAAGGGGATGTTATCAACATCAAATTCCAACTGAGGGGACGTGAGTGGATCCCAACCGATGGAAGGCCCCGACGGGTATTCAATGAACTGAATGGATCCTCAGTTGAAATGATCACCAAGGCTAACCCGGTGCAGCATGGAGAAGCATACCAGACCGTCCGAGGTGGAGTAACAGTTGAAATTGAAGGAGAACCCGTGGAAGAGAAACATTTAGTCACAGGACCTCCACTGGAACCAAAGGAGCCAATCAAGGATGACATCCCTTTCTAAACCATGAGAAACCGGAGAAGAAAAAGAAGGATTGTCAAGAAGCACTCCTTCAAGACCTACCGCAAACAACGGGCATTAAATTTTTCCTACCTCAAAGAGTGGGTCAAGGCACCGTCAAGGGCAGAGGATGGAATTGGAGACACCACTGCCATGCTGATCGGACGTGCCGTGCATGTCCTGGTCCTGGAAAGTGTCAAGAAGTTTTTAGACCTGTTTGAAGTTATCGATGTCGGTTCACGTAATGCCAAGGCATACAAGGAACTGGCTGCACAGTCCCAGAAAGACATAATCCTGCAGTCAGAGTGGGAGATGATCCAGGGGATCCATGATGCAATCAAGGCACATAAAATGGCACGGTCACTCCTGATGCAGGGGCACCGAGAATGTTCTGCATATTGGTCCGAGCAGTTTGGAGATGACTGGTTGGGAATGAAGTGTCGGATGGACTCGATGCAGCCAAACCGGAAACTGATTGTGGACCTGAAGACCACAACAGATGCATCCCCAGATCAGTTTCCCCGCGAGATCGCTAAGTTTGGATACGCACGGCAGATGGCATTTTACCAACGAGGGATCCACCAGATCACCGGGGACTTTTATGCTCCACTGCTTGTGGCTGTTGAAAAGAAACCTCCACACCTGATTGGAATCTACAGCCTTGATTCAGACTCGATGCAGTTATGCAGGGAATGGGTCCAAGACAAGCTCGTCCAGTACCATTCTTGGATGAAGGAACCCAAGTCTAAACGGAACATGGGATATGACCCCAGAATCTTTGAAGTGAGACTTCCTCAGTGGGCATTTTATGAATAGGTAAGGAGACAAATATGGCCAAAGTTGATTTGTACTGTGTGAACATCAAGGAAAATGAACAAGAGGGAGCAAGTATCCGGACCGATGCTGATGATGCCAAGGAGTTTCTAGATGCATTTGTGGGTGCAATATCCAGCAGATTCAGTATTCCAGACGGACCGAGTCAGGGTGATGCATTGCGGAAGTGGGTGGGGCAAGCGTTTGATATACACGCAAGACTCCGAGGATATAAAGCGGAGAAAGTTTATGAGAAACGCATCATGTGGTCGGGCGACATCCAGCCAAGTGTGTCATGGCATGTTGGTGGGTCTGGTGACGAGATTGCCGATGGGGTGGAGGACCAAAACAGTGCTTCATTGCAGAAGCTAAGTAAGCAGTGGGGTCCCATTTACAAACTGTGGGAAGAGGCAAATGAACCAGAGAATGATCACAAGTGGTTTGACCTTATAAAAGCAATTTTACCATTCCAGGATGCCTACGATGAAATAGTCCAAAAGAATCATTTAACCGGAATTTTTGGACCTGACGGTGAGTACAATAATGTGATGGTGGACCTGAATACGGTGAAGCATGAGGGGGTTCATCCACGATCAGGGGAGAGTCTCATGGACAACGGTCCGTTGCTGTTGGATATCGTCAAGATTTTTTCTGACAAGGATATCGAGCGCATCTCGTCTGTGGACCTGATTGAAGCACTCTGCGCTGATGAAGAAAGTCCATGGTTGACGTTTGACCAGGGTGCGAAGATCAAGGCAAAACAGATAGGCTACATGCTCCGTGGTTCTGGCATCAAGTCTAAACCCCTCAGGATCAATGGCATCGTTCATAGAGGATATGAACGACAGGATTTCTATGAATGAACTGATCAGCATTTTATGCCCGACCCGGGGCAGACCTGAGTTCATGGAGAGTCTGGTCCAGTCTGCATGGGACACCTCATCCTCTGATAATCTGGAATGTATTTTCTACCTGGATGATGACGATGGACCCTCCCTGTATAAGTCTTTTCAGATTACCAATTGTGAAACAGTCATCGGCCCCCGTATCAACCTCTCCGAGGCATGGAACAGATGCTATGAGAAGGCAGATGGAGACATCCTCTTTCATGCAGGAGATGACCTCATTTTCAAGACCAGGGGGTGGGATGCAATGGTCCGGATCCAGTTCCGGGAATCCAAGGACAAGATTTATTTTGTCGGAGGCCAGGATGGGCTGCATCCTCCTGAAAATAACTTCATCACCCATGGATTCCTGCACCGGAACTGGGTTGAGACCGTCGGGTACTTTCTCCCTCCTTATTTCTCATCAGACTACAACGACACCTGGCTGAACGATGTTGCAGATAGGATCGGAAGGAAGATCTATATCAAGGATCTCTTCATCGAGCATATGCATCCTCTTGCAGGAAAGCATTTCTGGGACCGGACTCATCTGGAGAGGTTGGAAAGGCACCGGAAGGACAAACCTCAGGACCTCTATGCAGAGAAGACCGAGGAGAGAAAGAGGGATGCAGCAAAACTTGAACAATATATAAAGGACAAGCAATGAAAATAGGATTCATGGGTCTAGGGAAACTGGGCCTGCCGTGTGCGCTGGCAATTGAAAGCCAAGGGCATGAGATCATCGGATACGACCCCGACCCAGTCGTTAATAAGATCCTCCGCACACGGTCCCTTCCCTACCGGGAAGAAGGTGCTCAGGCCCTTCTGGAAAAGACCCAGGCTTCTTTGGTCTCACTCCAGACCCTGGCCCATGACTCCGACATCATCTTTGTTGCAATCCAGACTCCACATGAACCCCTGTATGAGGGAGTGACCAAACTTCCGGATACCAGGGTGGACTTTGATTACTCCTACCTCAAGCAGGGTGTGAAGTCCCTGGTCCAGGAGATTACCAGTCCCAAGATCGTTGTGATCATATCAACGGTTCTTCCAGGGACCATCGATGAGGAGATCAGACCCCTTTTAAGTGAGCATGTTCGCCTTTGCTACAACCCTTTCTTCATTGCAATGGGCACCACCATCCGAGACTTCCTGAACCCTGAATTTGTACTCCTTGGAGTCGATGATCCTCATGCAGCAGAGGTGGTTGATAAGTTCTATGAGACCCTGCATGAGAAGCCTGTCTTCAAGTGTACAGTGGAAGAAGCCGAGATGATCAAGGTCAGTTACAACACATTCATCACGTCCAAGATCGCGATGGCAAACACGATCATGGAGGTCTGCCACAAACTGAGGAATATCGACTGCGACGTTGTGATGGATGCACTCGGAATGGCAGATGAGAGACTGATCAGTACCAAGTACCTCCGAGGAGGAATGGGTGACGGAGGAGGATGTCATCCGAGGGATAACATTGCATTAAGTTACCTCGCACGGAAGCTCAATTTGAGTTATGACTGGTATGAGAACCTGATGGTGCAGAGGGAAAGACAGACCCAGTGGTTGTCTGACATCCTTCTTTATCAGTCAAAGAAAACTGGTCTGAAACCAGTGATCCTGGGGCTCACGTTCAAGAAGGAAACCAACCTCACCGTCGGGTCTCCTGCAATGCTTCTGGCAAACCTCTCCTCTCATCCTGAGATGGAGATCTATGACCCTTACCTGGATAAGAAGGGTCCACCATTGGAGACCCCTGCAGTCTTTTTCATCGGCACCAATCATGACCGATTCAAGGAATACAAGTTCCCAAAGGGCTCCGTGGTGATCGATCCATGGAGGATCCTGGAACCCCAGGAAGATGTTCAACTCATATCGATTGGTTCTCCCGCGCAGCGGAAGGTCGCGGTCAGTAACCTCCGCAAGTTTCATGACACTACTCCCTCTGATGCAACTGAAGGCAATTCTGCCATGCAGAGCACCCCTGGAGGGAGGGTTCAGTCTCCTTAAAGCAGGAGGTTTCAGCGGACCTCCTGCTCCCCTTTGAAGATGAAAGGAAAAGCAATGGAAACTAAAATTCAGCACATCATACAGAAACTGGAAAAACCTTCATTAAAGAGCAGGTTTTTTAATCGTATGAAACGTATATTACCGGTGCAGAAATGATGTCATACGATACCTGGAAACTAAGCACCCCGGAAGAGCACTATGGGGTGATCGTACTAACCTGTGCGGATTGTGGAGATCCATTTGATTCTTATGATCCGGATGCAACCTCCTGCCCCACCTGTGAAGGAAGTGATGACAATGAATAAAGACGATTTAAGAACAGACCTGGTGAAGATGCAACCTCAGTTTGAGATTGCACTGCCTAGTCATATTCCACCTGATTTAGTTACAAGAACCGTCACCACAGAGGTGAGCAAAAATCCAAAGATTCTAGACTGCACCAAGGAGTCTATATTTCTAGCCGTCACCGAGGCATGTCAGATGGGTTTAGTTCCAGACTCCGTGCAGGGTCTCGGATACCTGGTTCCTTTCAACAAGAAGTGCACCCTTATTCCAGGATACCGGGGGTTGATCACACTGGTCCGGCAGTCAGGATTGGTGAAGTCCATCCACACCTCCGAGATCAAGGAGAATGATGCCGTGAGTATTGAGAAAGGCACAGCATGGAGACTGCATCATCCTATCGATATCACCAAGGACCGGGGGAAGACGATTGGGTACTATGCCTCCGCAATTCTTCCTGGTGGAGTTGTAGATTTTGAGGTGATGAGTGAGTCCGAGGTCGATGAGTTCCTGGTGAAGATCGGCAAGAAGGGGTCTGAGGTCTGGAAGCAGTGGAAAGAGGAGATGGCAAAGAAGACCTGCATAAGAAAGTTATGCAAACGACTCCCGATGGATCCGTCCAAACCGGAACACACCCGTCTGGCTGCAGCCATGGACTATGCAGAGGACAACACTGTGGGCATGAGGTTCAACCAGAGAGTCGGTGAGTGGATGTACCAGACGGGAGATCCTGATGCTGCTCCAAGCACTGATGATCTCAACCAGAGAGCAGAAATACCAGAAGTATCCATAAAGGCTGTTTAAACGCACGTAGAGCAATCTTTTTTCAAAGGGGTGTGAAGGCATGGAAGCCGAGAAAACTTTTAATAGCGACAGTTCTGAGAACTCCAGGAGGCATAAAGCTAATGACTGTGCACGGACATGGGGCACAGCAGACGAGATCGACTTCCTCCACTCATGCCTCCTCGGGACGGTAAGGATCACGGTTCCTCCACTTACATGGATCCGTCGATACCTCCTCTCGATGGACAAGCGGAAATGGCCGAGCAACATGAACCGGGACACCATCGAGCAGGAAGGACTGTGGCTGCTGGAACAACTGAAGATGAACATGCTGAATTCTACGACCTCCAGGTTCTCTCCCTACTACTCCAGATCTGAATCGAGGAAGACTGGGAGGAAGGGATGGTCCCTGGAGGATCTGAGATGAGTTATGGAAAGAACTGGGTTAAGTACTACCGTAAGTCCCTGGAGGACCCACTTTTCAGAAGACCACTCATCTGGCATTTCTTCCAATATTGCCTCCTCAAGGCAAACCGTGAGGCTAAGAAAGTCAACCATGGAGGCAAGACCATGATCATTCCAGAAGGGTGCTTCATCTTTGGAAGGAAGAAGGCTGCAGAAGAGACCGGACTCTCTGAGCAGAACATACGGACTGCATTGGTTGCACTAGGGGGTGCCAAGGCCCTAGCTAAGGTACCCCGGTTATCAACCAACAAGTTCTCCGTCCTGAAGGTCTGCAAATTCCCAGAGCATCAAGCCAAACCTGATGGTTACCAACCAGCAGATCAACCAGCAACTAACCAGCAACTAACCACAAACAAGAATATAGAGAATATAGAGAATACTAATCCTGTCACTACGTTCCAGGATTACAAGGCTGAATTTGAGGACTGGTGGGCACGGTGGAAAAGGAAAATTACACGGGGACCAGGGAACAGAGGGAAAAGCCTGGGTCAGTTCCGGAGTCTCAGGGAAAAGTTCACCTATGAACAGATCATCACTTCAACCACACACTACTTCCAGGTTTGTAAGAGAGACACCATTAATGGGAGTCCAACTGCAAACAAGGATGCAGAACGATTCCTCATTGAGGGATTGATCAAACAACATCTGAATCCACCAGACAAGGTTGCTCAACCAACCAAGGAAGGACAGTTCAACGCGGAAGACCAGGGATGGAAACCTGCTGAAGAGCATTATGGGAAGGATACTGACCTGATGAAGGATTACAACGACTCACTCAAAATAGATGGAGCACCCTATGCCAACTGAAGAACTGAAACCGGGAAAGGACCGGGACTGGGATCAAAAGACTCTCCAGCTACTACGTAAAAGAATCCTGACCAACTGTTCACCACATGCCCAGGAAGCATTTGAAAAGTGGTGGAACCATGGGACTCCCATCACAGGATTCATAAAAGCAAACTACACCGAGACGGATCCGGATGGGAATGAACTGACCTGGGAGATTAAAGATGGTTACCAGTACGTCAAGATTGAACCCTCTGAGGATGCATTGATTGACCAGTGGAAGAATCAACTGTCACTTGCAGATCTCTACTCATTCAGGGATGTCACTCTTGACTCACTCAAGGATTTTAAATGGCAGGAAGGAAGGGTTCCGTTGAACTATGTTCTGCATTCCTTCAGTGAGAAGAACCGTAATGTGACCATGTATGGACCTCCTGGGACTGGGAAGACGGCACTTGCATGTGCTGTTGGACGAGAAGCAAAACTGCAAAGACGGAACCCCAGACTGATCAGGTGGCACAAGTTCCTCTCAAGGATGAGAACATCTGTACGGTCCTCGGAAAAAGAAGGGCAATTCAATCTCCTGAACAACATCACCAGGGCACCTCTGCTCATTATTGATGAACTCGGGATGGATAGGAAGATGAAAGCATCTGACTTTGAGGCAGAGACACTGTTTGAGATCGTATCAGGCAGACATGGGAACCATCTGCCGACCATGGTGACTACAAACCTGACCCGTGATCAGATCGAGAGACTCTATGGACGTTCTCTTGCCGACAGACTCTATGATACTGCAAACGTGATCCTTAGCTTTGAAAAGGAAAACAATTACCGACAGAACACTGCATGAAGGAGTCCAGGATCCAGTCTGATGTCCTGAGATGGTTGTCACTGCAGCCAAAGCAGGTCTTTGCATGGAGACAGTACACTGGCCCAATAGTCCGTGGGGAGAAGGGGCAGACTTTCTTCACCAAGAATCCATGTCCAGGACTTCCGGATATTGTTGTGATCATCAAAGGCAGGTTCATTGGACTGGAAATCAAACAACCAAAAGGGAAACAGTCTCCTGAACAGAAATCCTTTGAGGAATCCATCAGCAAGGCCGGTGGGTTCTACTTCATCATCAGGTCACTTGATGATGCAATAAAGGCTATTGAAAGCATTAAACAACTCACTGAGATCGACTGTGGAAAAGGAACAAGTCAGACCTATTGATTCCGAGTTGGCAACTCCTTGGATACTAAAAAAGCATTATGCCAAGAGACTACCTTCCATCAGTTATGCCTTTGGTCTTTTCATAGGGGCAGACCTTTCAGGAGTCATCACCTATGGATCTCCTGCATCACCCCAATTGACCACAGGAATAGCAGGTCCAGAAAACAAGCACCTTGTTATTGAGTTGAACAGGTTGGTCCTAGAACAAGGAATTCCTTCTATGCTTATTTCTCAATCTCTCAAGATGTTGCCAAGACCTAGAATCGTGGTCTCTTATGCTGATACGGGTATGTCTCACATTGGTTACGTTTACCAAGCATCTAACTGGATTTATACGGGTTGCTCCAAGGAGAGGACTGACATGCTATCAGATGGTCATGCTCGGCATAACAAAGGGGACAAAACACTGAGGCAACATCGATCTGCCAAGCACCGGTATGTCTATCTAGTGGGTAGTCATAAGGTCAGAAAACACTTGAAAAAGTGTCTTAATTATCAAACTGAACCCTATCCAAAGGGGGACGTTAAGCACTACGACACAAGCGTATCAATACCCAAACAAATGCTTTTGATTTAAGCGAGTCAAGTATCAGACGGAGATACACTGCTACCAAGCAGAAGGTCAGGTTCAATCCCTGAGACTCGCTCCAAGGTAAAAAGGAACTATGGCAGGAACCCCTAAGAAACGTGCTAAAAGAGCACGGATCAAAGAACTGATGGAGAAGGAGGCATTCTGGGAGCATATCTTCTCACAGGTTGCTGATGGGGTCTCTCTGCCTAACCTTGCTGCTGAGATTGCTGTTCCATACAAACAACTCTGGACCAGGATCCACACCACTCCTGAACTTGATGCTGCCTTCCAACAGGCACGTAAAGCACATGCAACATGGCAGGAAGCTCAGATCAACAGAATTGCAAACACTGTTGAGGTCGGGATCACTGATCCTCAGGCTGCAAAGGTATCGATTGATGCAAGGAAGTGGCTTGCTTCAAGGAATGACCCGGGGACCTATGGTGAACGGACCCAGCATGATGTGAAGATTCAGTCGATCCACACACTGCACCTGGAAGCTCATGCTGATCTTGCTCAGAGGATGAAGGTCATCAGTGACGAGGGTGAGACGATTGAGCATGAAGAGGAGGATGAATGAGGGATGAAGGATGTCCTCCAAAAGAACTCATGGATGAACTCCTGGATTACTGGGAGGACGTTCAACGGAGAAGAGTTGATAATGCTTATGAATACAAGGTGCCTGAGTGGGTTATGGAACGTGCAGTGGGGGAGCATGAACGGAGGGGGAAGAGGTTTAAGGATTACTGGTGGTAGGGGGATGAGGGAGGAGAAGGACTATCCTCCTTGAACTCCGAGCGCACACGTTCAAATAAAGCAATTGGATGTTATTAACAACACTATTCCGGGGTACAAATCGGGGTATATTCTCCACTACAGGTTGTGTATTTGAGTATATTAGCGCAACTGCAAGGTGGATGTGGCTCCTTGTGTAACAGCCACACGCGTATTTATAGCAACATCATAACACGGTACAGGATTACGGTATAAATTGACCATGCGCTTGCCATCCGTTGCAAATACTACCGATGTGAATGACCTAGCCTCGGTCATATCGCCCGGAGCCCCCCCGGACGGTCCAGATGGACGGGCAGTGCTAGAGCCACCCCCATCCCCCTCCCAACCCTCATGGAAAAAATAAAAAATGAAATTAAAGGATCAGGTGATTTTAAAAGACAAGCAGAACGAGAATGTGATGAGAGCATTGACTGAATCAACCGGAAGGGTAAGAAGGATCATTGAGATGAGGATAGTACAAGGTCTCACTCAAACAGAGATTGGTCGAGAACTCAATTTAAGCAGGGAACGGATCCGTCAGATTATAGTTGCAGTACGAGGAGGTGATTTTGATCTAGGAAATGGTATTAGAGAAGCCCCCCGGGCTAAGGTTTTGAAACGTCTTCCTTTGGTGAAGGAGTTGATTAATAAGGGGTACAAATTAAGAGCAATCGCAGAGGAACTTGGTGTTCACCACCATACGATACAGGGCGATGTTCACCGTCTCAGAATTGGAGCACCAACAAAGAAGATTTCAAGAAAGAGGAAGAGGAGTGGGGTTAAGGACTATTACGGGGTCAGTCTATGATCTGGATATTAATTTTTCATTTCACAGTCTCAATTCTGGGCTTGTGTTGGGCATATCACTTCATGAGGAAAGCAGATGGACAAACGGATAACTAGGATAGTTGGGTGGCTTAAAGATTATGCAGATCAGGCAGGAAAGGATGATTTGGTAGTCGGAGTTTCAGGAGGAGTTGACAGTGCATTAACCAGTGCGTTGTGCTGCATGACGGGTTTGGATGTATATGCGTTGAGTATACCAATCAGGAACCAGAAAGAGGACAAGTCCAAGTCGACATTACAGCTACGATGGTTGAAGAATCGTTTTCCCATCACTTGTTATGCACTGGTATTCCCTTTGGAGGAGACATTCACTGCATTCCGTTCAGGAGTAGGGTCGCAGGGTTTTGAGAGTCCCCATGCCGATGCAAACACCAAGAGCAGACTGAGAATGACATGCCTCTATCACCTGGCAGCCTGCATTGATGGTTTAGTAGTAGGAACAGGAAACAAGGTGGAGGATTTTGGAGTCGGCTTTTTCACCAAGTGGGGTGATGGAGGAGTTGATTTGAGTCCAATTGGAGATTTGATGAAGTCTGAGGTCCGTGAGTTGGCAGCAGAGTTGGAGATTCCAGAGGAGATCATCACTCAGGATCCAACAGATGGGTTATGGGAGGACGGAAGGACCGATGAGGATCAGCTTCAGGTCAGTTATGAGGAGATTGAGAGGTGCATGAGGGGTGAGGAGGTCAGTAAGGATGTTCAGGGTCGTTTTAAGGCCCTCCAGGACGCATCAAGACATAAGATGGAACCTATCCCAGTGTGTAGGATGGATGATGGGTGGGAGTTCTGATGACAGGAGTATGCCGGAAGGAGGATCGTCGGTTGACCTACATCAGGAGTGTGGGTTTGAAGAAGCATAAGAGTTATGCCTTGTATCGATGTTCTTGTGGGACAGTGAAAGTGCTGCAGAAGTACCGTGTTGACAGTGGAGAAACACGGAGTTGTGGATGTCTCAGGATTGAGAAGGCATTGGAGACTCTTTCAAAGATTCCGAGGGAGAAGAAGGCAGAAGGAGGACGGAAGTCGAGACCAAGTCGTGGAAATGGACTCAAAGGAACAGTAAGGATCACAGATCCTGAGACAGGACGTTTCAAGTATGTGTCTCCAGGAAAAGAGGCAGCATTATTCTGGGGATTAGATGGAGAGGTGGAACCAGCACGGGTGCAGCCTCCTCCATGGAATAAGGGTAGGAACACACACAAAGGAGAATCATGAAGAGGATCAAAAGTTTCATCAACTGGTTGGGAGGACCTGACCACAAAACAGGCAAAATAATCTGGAGGAAAGGCCATTGGAAGTATTATGGAGACAAGCACCGGACATGGGTACGTGGATGTTGGATCAAGAAGCCAAACAGAAAGAAGAAAGAGGAGGACCTTGGATCAGACCTTCAGCAGGACCCGTGGGAAGAAGGTCTCCCCGGTCACCCATGAGGAGGTTGAGGATGCAACGGTACGGTTTTTAGCTCAGGGAGGAGTGATCGAGCAGTTGCCTGATCTTTGGAATGCAATCCGAGAGGTAGATGTGAGATTTCAACTATGAAGGATGCATCCAGTCACAAGATTTTTTTAGATGCATTGGATGCAAGTCAGGAGGCAGTGTTCAAGGTTGCAAGGTTCTTTTATGATAAAGGAATCCCATGTGCAGTAAACCCGATCCAGAGGGCACCTGATCCTGACCAGTGGAAGGATTTCAAGGATTCAGGAGATTTGACCATTCACCAGAGGGTCGAGGTGAAAGGAACCTCAAAGGATTATACAGGACCACATGACTGGCCTTATCCAACCATGATCGTCTGTACCAAATACACCTATGACCAGGCATTTCCAAAGCCTTACGCCTATTTGCGGTTAAACAAGGCCCAGACAGTCGCAGCAGTTATTTATTCCAAGACTGAGGAGTATTGGACAGAGAAGACCATCAAGGATCCACGTTATGAGGATTATGAGCAGGTATCCTATGTCTGTCCGGTGGAGCATATCGAGTGGAGGAATTTGTGCTGACTCACCTCGATCTCTTTTCAGGGATCGGAGGATTTGCACTCGCTGCACGATGGGTTGGAGGAATCAGAACGATTGGTTTTTGTGAGATCGAGGATTATGGATGCAGGACACTAGAAAAGAACTTTCCAGGAATACCAATATATAAGGATGTCAGAGAACTCCACCCAGATGAGCTTATTTCCAGAGATGGAAGGATCGACTTCCTCACTGCCGGTTTCCCCTGCCAGGACCTTTCAGTTGCAGGAAATCAGGCAGGAATTGAAGCAGATAGAAGTGGACTCTTTTTCCAGATTACCAGGCTTTCCGACGAGATCTACGCCTATTGCGGAACTCGACCGTCACTTGTGCTGGAGAACGTCTCAAATCTCCTTGCTGGAGCAGGGGGAAGTTGGGCAAGAACCGTATACGGGGAGTTGGCCTGCAGAGGGTATTGTATTGAATGGAAAGTTGTGGGGGCAAAAGATGTGGGAGCACCTCACCGGAGGCTTAGATGGTGGTGCCTCGCATATATGGCCGACGCCAGTAGTGGGAGAACCTTATCAAGGGAAAGGGGAACCACCAGAGAGATTCCTGGAAAGGCAAAAAGAGAAAAAGGAGAAGGGGATAAACCTACACTTCCCATTATCAACAGCAGTGAAGATGTGGCCCACTCCCGACACTCAGAACCACCGGGATGGGACCAAGGTGAGGAAGGACAACAATCTGGCAGAGGGAGGAAGGCATGGGGTGAGTCTTCATCATGCAGTGGTTCAGTGGCCGACTCCGGTTTCAAGTGCCTCGATAGCCTGCACGATGAAGGCAGCAAGAAAGGAGGCAGCAAGACTTCATCCAAGGGGGCAGGAGACTCTGGCTACCAGAGTAGCAACTACATGGCCGACTCCTCTGGTAGACGATGCAAACAACACCAACCCAAAAGCAAACAGGTTCCCTACATTGGTCTCCCAAGTGAAGAAACAGGAAGGATCGGGCAGCCTGAACTGCAACTGGGTGGAAGCACTGATGGGATACCCCCCGGGCTGGACTTCCCTCGACGATGGAGAGACGGATCCTGGGAGGAAGGAATCCCCAGAGTGACCACAGGACAGAAGAACAGAGTGGCCCGGTTGAAGGGTCTTGGAAATGCCGTTGTGCCCCAGGTTGCAATGATACCCCTGATGAGATTGAAGGAGATTTTAAAATGAGCAACATCTTCTCGGAGATGCTTCAGAAATATTCCAAGGATCCTGCAGGATGGGTCCGGGATATGGTAGGAATCAATGTGGACGGATGGCAGGAGCAGGTCATGGACCAGGTTGCTCTGAGATCAAGGCAGATTGCAGTACGTAGTGGACATGGAGTAGGAAAAACCAGTTGTGCATCATGGACTGCACTTTGGTTCCTGTTCCATCATTTCCCATGTAAAATCGTGATCACCAGCCCCTCTCAGAAGCAGATGGATGATGCACTGATGGCAGAGTTGAAGTCCACGATACGGAAACTTCCACGGAGTCTCTCAGACCTCCTGGAGGTTTACAAGGAACGGGTTGAGTTGATAGGTGCCCCCCAGGAAGCATTCATATCCTGCAGGACTGCACGTTCTGATGAGTCAGGACCCCAGGCCCTTGCAGGAATCCACTCAGAACACTGTCTGATCATTGTGGATGAAGCATCTGCATGTCCTGAAGTGATCTACCAGTCCGTTGGATCCTCAATGACCTCTCCCCATGCAACCCTGATGCTCATTGGCAATCCAATCAAGGCCCAGGGATATTTTTACAATGCATTCCATAAGATGCGTGAGGACTGGTGGACCCTCAAGGTTTCCTGTTTTGATGTCAGGGAGGATCGTGTTGACTCCGCCTATGCATCCAACATGTCCAAGACTTATGGAGACACAAGCAGTGTCTACCGTGTACGGGTTCTGGGTGAGTTTCCAACCTCTGATTCAGATTCCTTGATTGCACTTGACCTGGTGGAGTCTGCACAGATCCGTGATGTCGCACTTCATTCTTCAGAACCCATTGTGATGGGAGTCGATGTCGCACGTTTTGGTGATGACTCAACTGCAGTCTGTCTGAGACAAGGAAATCATGTCCTGG
>Ga0080013_1003863_pt1 | contig 15231 bp, 17 predicted proteins | sample ETNvirenome_6_85_FD_69236 | JGI IMG/M metagenome (GOLD analysis project Ga0080013, IMG submission 69236) | Marine viral communities from the Pacific Ocean - ETNP_6_85 (SPADES assembly) (version 2) | ecosystem: Environmental > Aquatic > Marine > Oceanic | place: Pacific Ocean | collected 2013-06-19
TCAACTCAGGAAGAATTTTAGTATCTTGATCAACGTCAATTACTCCACCTAAGCCTGTCCAAGTACTATTCGCGTAACCCTCAAATTGACTAAGAGAAGTATTAAGACGAATGAACCCATCGGTGTCCGGTGGGCGTTGTGCTGTTGTTCCTACAGGTACTCTAAGACCTCCGACACCAGTAAAGTTACCAGAAACTGATAATAAAGACGTAGCACTTAGGCTTGTTGAGTAATTACCTACTCCTGCAGTAATTGTGCCAGCATTATCTGATCCAACAATTAGACCATTTTTTATACGAAAATCCTTAAGGACAGGCATATAAGTATTTAATATCTAAACGATCTATAAATTAAGTTATGGCATATAATTATTTATCTATTAATATCCAGATAAGTCGCCATAATCTTTAATGACCCATCCATGACTATTAGTTAATAAATTAAAAACAAAATCATCTGTCATAGGTTGATCATAATCTAATTCATATACTTGTACATTGGTATCCGCTAAATATTCACGCTCATTTATACCAATCCCTATAAAATTTTTTACGGCATAATTAAAGGTAGGATGTGTAATTATTAGAAAATCACCATTTTCTAAATGACCTTTAAAAACAGCTACGTCTCTATGAGACAATTTCATCAGAGATGTAACAATTAAATTCTGAGGGAAATTTCCAGATGCCTGTCTTTGCTGATATTTTTTAAGATTATTATCCCAGAAATTTCCAGAGTCTGCACTCGAGTCAAATCTTATCATTATACTCGTAACTCAACTGTTTTCTCATGGCCTAAAATAACATTTGGATGGACATGTATATCAATATTTTTTTCTTTTAATTTAAGACATAATGTTACATCTTCCATGGAGAAATCTTTTGATGCTTTAATTTTTAAATACGTAGGCTCAAACCACGGATATTGTAATTGTTCAAATACTCCATATTTAAATAAAATAAAACCAAAACCAACATACTCTACTTTAAATGGCATATATCTTGTACGTATATCAGTCCTAGCTAAAAACTGAAATGATCCATGTTTTTGAAAATAGTCTTCATCCCAATATTCTACAGCAGCAAACTCTTTATCATTTGCCATAATATACAATCCTGATATTACATCAGCCTCGTGTTTATATAACAAATCAAAATCAGAAGGAGAAAATACCATATCATTATCAATCCATAAAACATAATCATACTCCATACCGTTAAATGGTTGTTGATTAGAGCCTTTAACTGGAGATCCTAACATACATTTATTACGCACTTCGTATATATTACGTGAATAAGCACTACAAAAATATACTTTAAATCCTGTAGTATTTAAATGTTTAATTAAATAAGTTAAACATTTAATAAAATTTCCAGAGAAACAATCACCCGGGCAGCATACAATTATAGTCTTATTCATCTATCTTTATAAAGTTAAAATTACCTCCTCGTAAATCAATTGTTTTATCTATTAACAGCTCTATATTTTGTTCTTTTATACGACGACAAATATCAATATCAACAAACTGTTGTTCAGACACTGACGTACTTACATGTGGTCGAAACCAAGGATATTCTAATTTCTCAAAAACTCCATTTTGTATAAAAACAAAATCAAAATCCAAATAATCAGCTTTAATAAAAGTATCATCTTCTATAAGCGGTTTATACCTACCATCTACTTTTCCAGATATAAATTTATAATCAGAAGATTTATTATATAATTTAATAAATTGTGCTGGTGTGAATGTGATTTTATTACTTAAAAAAACTAATATATCATATTTAATTTTTTTTTGATATGGTATTTGTTTAGGGCCAGACAGTACGTTACCGCCTAAGCACATTTGTTTTGCATAAAAGGCATTACAGCTGACATATTGAGAGATATAATAACGTACACCAGTTTTATTTAAATATGTAGTTAATGTTATCCAAGATTTTAAAAATTCAGCACTATAAGCACTATCAAAAAGATTTAATACAATAGTCATTCTCGCTAAATTATTTACAGAAATAATTTAAGAAACCACTAATTCTTTTTGAACTTGCTATCTTTATCAATAGCAAAATTAGCTCTACTAAACTCTAAACGATCTACAAACTTAACAGCATTACCTGTTGCATCAATAGCAACATATCCCTCTGGGTCCGTTACTACTAAATCACCATTAGGACTAAACAAATAATTCTTCATCCCAACTTCACGCATCATATTATTATACTTTTGTATGAAAATATCTTTACATTGTTTTACTGCTTTTTGAAATTCAAACACAGTATAAATATCCTGACTAGCATCTTGTATTAATGATAATAATTGTTCTTTATTTTTAAGTGCTTTCTCTTGGCCTGTTGAACTCTTAAGAGTTGCTATCTTTTTATCTATTCTACCTGTAAACCATTGTACGAATCGCTCAAAGGACGCAGCAGTATCACTCAAAAACTCACCAGTTCTGATTTCAGTATTAATATAAGTGTTTAAATTAGCTAATAACTTATCAGTTAATTTATTAAAATCCATACTTAATAAATTTTCTCTAGCAACACCTATTAAAAAATTTACATTTTTAGTTTCTTCATCCGTTAAAGTAATATACCCTGCATCGTTTTCAAAATAAGCATCCTTAACATACACTCGAGGACCAGGATTTAAATTTGTAACATCTACTCCGAACTTTTTAGTTGAAAATCTAACATACCCTTCTTGATCTAACGTAGCGTCATATTCTGTATGAAATACAACACCAATTTGTGAATTTAATATTCTTTGACCTTCTTCACTAGCAGTAGGAACAGCATACACTATAGTATTAGGTTTAAATATTACATGCTCTTCACCATCAATATCATTAACTTCTTTTATTTCATCATCAAATAAAAAATCACCTTGATATGCAGAATCAAACCTTAGATTCTTAAAATGCAGAAATGTTTGAACTAATTTATCAACTAACCCGGGAGCGGCTGCATGGTTTCTTTTAATATCATTAACTGAATAATTCATTTTAGGTATTTTATTAAAAACAGATTTACTACCAACAAAAAACTTACCATTAGGATCTGCTCCTAGTATTACTGCCGGGGCGCCATCATACTTTACAGTTGCGTTAACAGCGCGTGGTGTATTACTATCTAATATTTCTGTAAGTGCTTCAAGATAATTAATAGCTCTCACAGCACCGTCTTTTTGATCAGTAAGAATAAGCTCCTCTAAATGAGTCAAATGTTTATTTGGACCAGCAGCTTCATATAGCGGAAAATATTTCTTATAAGTTAGCATTTCCTTGTCTGTATATATTTACTCTAATTCCAGCATTGTCATTTAGCCATGTATCACAAAAACCTTCTTCAATTAAATACCGTACAATCTTATTTGGAATTCTATCTCCTTCAATCATATCATTATCATCAAAAATACCAATAACATAAGGCATAATCTTTACCCTATATCCCATTATCGTTGTATCATATAATCCTAATACCATTAGTTTTTTGTACCTAATCTAAATCTAGTCGCATCACCGTCTAACATAAAATTATAAAAATTTTTATTTATCATCAATTCAATAGTTCTTCTCAATCCCATTTTTTTTGGATACGCATATCTAGTTTCATATAAATCTATACCTCCTTCTGCATATCCTCTCTTATACCTGCTTGTTCCATAATTTATAGACATAATTACATCATCTTTATGACCTACAATATAATCATATAAAACCAATCCACCTATAGTTCGAGTTAATTTTGAATTTTGTTTCTCTAATTGCTTTGGATTTGGATCCTCTTCGCTGTACTCTAGTATTAAATCTCTAACAAGAGTCAAAAGAGTGTCAGCTTCTAGAACTTTATAAGAAAGTAACAGCTCATCTAGTTGAGGCCAAGTGTTGTCCTGTATCTGTTGAAATTTTTTAATGTCTTTTATTATTAAATCTCGAAGAATCCTCCCATAATTTTTTCGGCCAGCTTCACGACTCGAAGCACCTATTATTTTACCAGCAGTACCAACTTCTAACACTGTCCTACCAGCTATCATCGTACCTCCTGGTTGGCCTTCAACAACATCAATATCTCCTTTATCCGATCCTTTTCTCGCGTTACCTATTATACCTAATAAAAATTCACCATCACCAACACTAGTTCCTGCTATCTTATGACTAATTGTAAATATTTCTTCAAACCAATCCTCAGCATTACTTTCAACAAATTCTTCAATCCTAGGTAAATATTTCTCTAACATATTCCAATCACCATTAGTAGGCGAAATATCAGATTGAATATCATACTTATCAAATCTATTATTAACATGATTCGCAAAATTTGTCCAATTGATTCTATATTTTGCATCAGCCATTACTGCTCTAAAAGATCGCAAATAATCATTAGTTTCTTGCATACCAGTCTTTGTGATAAAGTTTGAATCTGCTACTAACGTATTAATTAATTCATTACCACCTTGATGAAGGTTATCTATATATCTCTCTATATCTAGTTTTCCAGCTGATGTTACCTGACCGAGTGGTTCTGCTCGCTTCCGAGGCTCTTTAGCAAAAATATTAATATCTCTGTCGTTATCGGCTTCAAAAAAATGTTTAAATGGTTTCATATTCCTGCTGGGTATCTTTGTGGTTTAGGGTCATGTGATGGATCAGTTGAAAATAATGCATGTACTAAACTTAAAATCCATTCATCTACTCCTTTCTTATCTTTTTTCTTTTTCTTCTCTGCAATTTTTTCTTCACCAAACATAAGATCATATGATTGAATAATCAAGCCATTTAATTCAGCTATTGTCTCATCGTTACGTAACTCTTTAAAGGCTAAATTCTCTACAGAATATTCACCCTTACGAGCTAAACCATCCTGACGCATTCGCATTAACTTATCTTTTAATTTTTTAGCTCGTTTATTAATTAATGCAAGGTCATCTGTATCGTCGACTTCATTTAAAGCCTCCTTCATCAATTCTACTTCTGCGCGAAACTGCTCAGCCTTCTTTTCAACATCACGCTGATCTATTTCCGGGGGGTCGTGAACAGGCTTTTTAATCCATCTATTATCTTGTATACTAAATAGACCGGAAGCCACATGAGGTTCGTGAATATCTTGAAAATATAATTCAATTTCATGATTGTTAAATTCGATATTGTGTCTTAGGTTCCATATAAATCTCTTACCATCTAATGCTCTCTTTACTATAGACTCGTCTTTATTTATATTAGCAAAATCTAATAATATATGTACATCGAGATCAGAATGATCAGAATAATTAAAATTAGCTAATGAACCAGTCAATTGTATATCTTCGATCATTTCAGGAGTGATATGATCATCATCCTTTATAAACTCATCTACGATTTCAATTACAGAGTTTAATACTTCTTCGTTAAAATTATCATCAGTCCAAAATTTAGGATGAAGAGTATCATTGTAATAATTCTTTTGTTCGAAAAATTGTTTAAACTTCACTAGCATCTATTTAATTATTTATTTAATGTCTTTAAAAATGTATTATAAAATACATCATTTCTGCCTAACAGCTTACCACGAGAATATCTATGATACTCAGCACGCATCACTGGTATATTATTATCAATAACCGCTCGTGTAAACTTCGGAAATTCTTTTTTCCATATGTTACCTAAATTAAACGCAAAATCTATTAACATTTGTTTTCTATTAGTATCTAAACTATTATATACATCAATGCCTATATCCCTTTTAACTAAATTCTCATGAATCTTTAAATCTTGAATAAGAAGATCGTATGCTTGTTCATCAGTTAACCCGTCAGGGAAGGCTTCACCTCTCTTTAATTTATGACCCCAACCAATAGTATCGGCGCCACCTTCACGGTAATCATCTCGGGTATCGGTGCCATATTGGTACCACTTTTTCTTTATATTGTCCCACCCACCAATATGTTTGGGATTACTTTTACTGTTCTCAACACTCTTTACATAATTAATAAAACGTACATCCATGATAGGATCAACAGCGGCTGGTTGAGCGGCTGGTTGAACTATAGCTGCTGGTTGATCTGTTGTTGGTGGTGTATTAATGAACTGGCTTCCTCCAGCTAATGCCGCGGCCGCTGCTCCAGTCGCGGCCGCGCGTTTGCCCCAACCAGACCAATCGGCTTCTTGTAACATATAAAGATCGTTATAATCTGACAATTCCTGAAACGTCATTATAATTATTTATACAGGTATGACATGTGGAATTGGATGGTACTCCTCTTCTTTGTCACATTCCCCATAAAAATAATTATCTAACTGCTCTAACAGCCTGACCTTAGCTACCTGTAAGTCAACTTCATACCATTCGTTCTTTATTTGTTTAGCAAAATGCGCCATTTGCTTTTTTATATTCTGTTCAGCTTGAATATATTGCGGATGCCTTATAGAATATATAACTTCATAGTCTCTAAAGGGAGAACTTGTTTGATAAGACTGTAAGCGAGTTTTTAAATTACGAGTAGTACCTACTTTTAACCAACCAGGCCAGGATTTATTAGTAATAATATATAAATATCCTGAGGCCGTGACGAACACATAAATATTTATGTATCCAGAGACGTTTTGCTAATTAATAATTATAAAAAATTAAGCGTCTGGCTTGCTTTCCCAAGCTTTTTTCTCTTCATTAAAGTGACGAGTAACATCACCTGTAACTGGGTCGGTTGCAAATGCAGCTTTTACCTCTTTCTTATGTGAAGCTTTATTAACAAACGACCAGCCGGTACCAACAATACTTGAAGTACTACCTAAAATCATAGTAAACGTATCTGTAGTGAGAGAACCTTTAGCAATAAGAACACCACCAGCGATAGTTGCTGCATGACGCAATAAGCCACCTATTTCTTTTTTGTACTTAGCAATACATCCTATAACTTTCTTCATATGTAATTATTTATACTATATAGACGAATTAAATACTTATATGGAACAAAGGGGAATACAACCATCTGATATTGAACAAGCTGTTCAACAGCTTGTGGGAGAGTATGGATGGATGTTTATCGCTGGATTAGCAATATTATTGTTTCAATCAAGTATTAAGAAACTAGCTGCAGGTTTATTTGTGTTTTGGGGTAATGATTATAAAACAGATGATACAGTATACGTCGATGGAAAACCTGGACGTATTATACGAGTGGGTATTACTAAAACAGTATTCTTCATCTACGACGTCATGGATGGTCAAGTAATTGGTGGTAGCAAACTTGTCGTACAAAACGAATATTTAGGTAAATTAAAGATAGAAAAGCCTTTATGTCAATTAGACTTAACTAGATACAATGGAGTAAAGAAAAAGCACTAATATTAAGCCATTGCTACTTCTGGTTCAGATACTTTAACTTCTTGTAACTTAGGTATCTCGCATGCACCTCCACCACAAGCAACTGTCTCTTGAACTTCAGTTGTGTCTTCTTTTTCTTTTAAAATTTTATAATTCACAGATATATACTTATCAACAATACTATTCCATCTCAATTCATCTTTTTCATCGATTATTGACTCTAAAGGTGCTTGTTCATACAATTTATCACCGATTTTAGGTAATAATGCCACCGCGCCAAAATATTTCTTATTATCATACAAGAATTTAAACACCCTATCCCATTCATCATCCTTTACTACCACAGTACAACTAACATTATGTTCAATATTGTTAGTATTCGCTTCGGTTGTACCTGGAAGCACCCAATTCTGTTGAGTCGACTTAATATATTTCAAATGTTGCAAAGCAGTTATATCATCCTTCACTAAAGCCTTATCTGAAATCTGAATAGGGAATGTAACTACATCATCTGTCTTATTTGCTGACCATACGCTCTCTTCACACATATGTTTATTGCTTTTCTTAAAGTGCTTATACACAGGATCCAGTTTATTACATTGAATACGTCGAAAATACCTTTTACTATGATGAGGATGTATTCCAGACGCACTGCCAAGCACTAATGATGATGTACCTTCAGGTTTAATGCAAGTAATCCTAGCAGCTTGATTAACATTTAACTTTTTAGCCCAAGACTTATTAACTTTAACAGCGTAAGTAGCACCTTCTCTCTGATAATCTGGATTTAAAAGAATCTTAGGGTTATCCATTATGCCAGTAATAGATACACCCAGCAACGCCTCTCCTTCTGTTAATTGCTTAGACGCAGGTCTCAAATAATCAAACTCAGAGTATGCTGCTTGTAAAGTACCAACAATTGTTGACGCCTTTACAGCATCTAAAAATTTAGACTTAGTATCAATCTTAGCTCCATTAATGGAGGTTAGATTACAGAATTGAACACCACAAACACCGTCTTTGGTAACAGGTATAAAGCCTATTTCAAAACAAGGGTTATATAATTGCCATCGATGGTTACCAAAGACAAAGCCGGGCTCTCCAAACTGTTTTGTCTTATTGAGAATATCTGTAAACTCTTCAAACGTAGTTTCATCTCTTAAAAGTAATACACTATTATTACTTCTAGCACGTTGAGGCTCAATATGAACCCAACTGATACGTTTATTCTTTAGTACTTCATTATATTCATATTCAATTAACTCAACCTCATACTTCTTCTTATTAACTGTAATCTTACCTACGTATAGATCAGTTTCATCATCATGATAAAATTTAGTATGACGAGTAACATCAAAGAATGTCTTTGCATTCATCATCTCTTCATCATCTTTATCAAAAATAAGAGACGTAGCTGATCGTCGAATACCTCCAGACAATACTGCATCAGCACAATGCATTAAAATATCATATGCGTTAATTGGCTTTAATCTAGTTTGTTGTTGCTGTTCAATCATATAATCAAACAACTCCTTTACCTTTTTATGACATCGTTTTAATCCTCGATACCCTGGAGCTTTACCTCCAGCAGTTTCGAGTGGAGTACCTTTAGGCCTAATCTTACTAAAATCAAAAACAATCTTACGACCAGAAAAAGCAGTATTACGAAAATAAGAATTCAATAACGCTTCAATTGAATCAGACCACCCTTCAATACTATCTTCAACAACATAAGTTACAACGGTACCTGTCTTATCTTTTGCAGTAACTATATCAGGAAATCGATCAATAAAATGTTTTGATACTCCAATACCTACTCCACAGCCACAAAGCAATAAATAAAATATCTCCGCAAAAGATCTTATACTATCTACATGTCTTACTGCACAGTTATATATACGTGCATTATGAGCTAATACAGCTTTACCACCAAACTGCATTGATCTCATTGACGGGACGATGTGTTTATCCTTTACTTGTTGGAATGCCCACTTAATTGTATCTATATCTTCTGAGGGTAAATGCCTCTTAAACCGATCAACGTGCATCTTTGCCACCCGGTTTATACATTCGTCCCACGTCTCTCTTCTATTTGAATTTTGATTAAATCTTGCGTATTTACTTGTAAATGTAAAGGTAGATATTTCGTCTAGATAATTAATATCTTGTGGCATTCGTATATGTATTTATGCTTAATTTATGCGATTGATAGGTACCATACAAACAAGCACTTTGCATATAAATATAATGGAAAAATTTGAAATTCAACTTATCGTTTGACTGTGGCTTGGCCAAAGTAAAAACCAATAATAGCTGTTAAAGCTTGTCTAATTTCAGGTACTAATAAATACCCTTGTACTTCTATGAACACAGGTTCAGTCTTCGTACCGAGTAATCCCCATAGTATCTTCCTGGTAATAAGCTCTTCTACTACAATAGGATGATTAAGAAATGTAACAACAAACGGGGCTAATATAACACCAAACAAAACACTTACAACAATTAAACGTCGAACCCACTTACCAGCATCTACCCCTACACGCTGAACTGCTTTATCGGCTGATGCATCAGCAAATTCCTTCTCTTTCATAAACATCTCAAAGCGCTTTTGCTCATTCTCTGCACGCTTTGCGACTAATTTAAAAAAGAAGCCTACTAATGACCCACCAGCCATTGTCATTATTTCCGCGGGTATCACTATAAGTATTTAATAAAAAGTTCCTCAAATAAAAGCTCTTCAAATACTAAATAATTATATGCTAACACATACGAGAGCCTTCAGACCATCTAACAATACTGAATTTACTGGAGCATCTGCCAATCCAAATGGTTTTTTTGTTACATCAGCTACTACTGGTAAGCTTACGTGTACTCTCTGGAGACAAGACGACGCCGAGTGGTCTGTGATCCTTCAAGCAGGAATCGAACCCGCTAGCGGATTTATCCCAATAGCTGTTAAGAAAATTGTCGCTGAGAATGCAGGCGATTTAGAGAACGTAATAGTTGTTGGAATTTAATCCCCAGCTGGGCTTCTCTCATTACTAAAAGCACTTACAATCTCCTTACAATGTCTAGCATGCTCGATAACTTCTATTAGTATTTTTTCTCCTGTATTATTCATTAGTCTAAAAATCCTTTTCTTTTATCGTAAACTAATCGATCATATACTGGAGTATCTTTTCCGGATACATCGACATATAGCTTCTCAATATCTTCTTCGAACTTAATCTGCCTCATACCTTCCTTATGGACCGGGCGGGGGTCTTTATCGTTTGATGTGAGCTCAAACTCCCTATTCTCATTCGTATAAATATCTTTTACGATAAACTTATAAGCAATCATTATGAAAATGATAACCTACCTGCTTTTAATTTGCAAGTTATTTTTTTTAGGTTAGTGGTATTTTTTATCAATAATGTAGCTATTTCTGTTTCGATATGTTTTTCAAAAAATCTCCGTAAAAACCGAGCACCATATTTCTTACTATATCCTTGTTGAGATATATAATCTCGGGCTTCGTCTGTTAGTATAAACTCTATATTATTAGTCTCTTCTAATTTTTGCGCAAATAATTGTAATTGAATTTGAACTAAATTATATATATCTTCTTTAGACAAATGCTCGAATCTAATAATTTCGTCTAGTCTATTTAAAAACTCTGGTTTAAAGAATTTTTGACAAGCATTCTCTAAATCAATAGAACTTATTGCAGTACTTCCAAAACCAATAGAATCTTTAGTAAATAATTCAGAACCAATATTACTCGTAAATACAATAATACAATTTTTAAAATTTATTTTACGACCTACACTATCAGTTAATTCACCTTTATCTAAAACTTGTAAAAATATATTAACAACATCTGGGTGCGCCTTTTCAATCTCATCTAACAAAAGTAAACTATAAGGATTATTTTTAATAAAATCGCAAAGTATCGACCTATCACCATAACCAACATAACCTGGAGGAGAGCCTATTAACTTACTAGTAGAATGAGGCTCTATAAATTCAGACATATCAATCTTAAGAAAGTTCTGTTTATTGTAAAAAAAGTATTCTGAAATTAATTCACATAAATAAGTTTTACCAACACCAGTCGGACCTATAAAAAGAAATGAACCTAATGGTCTCGTCGGATCCTGTAATCCTGTTTTAACTCTCTTAAAATGATGTAATAATGATGTAATAGCTCTAGTCTGAGAAATATATCTTTCTTTTAGAGAGGCTTCTACCGTATGTAAATCAGGTAAACTACTCCCTCTAATATTGCTTATAGGTATATTTGTTTTAACACTGAGGATGTCTCTTACAATATCACTTGTAATGACCTTATCAAACTCAACTGCCTTCTGTTTAATAATCTCTCTTTTTAATTTATTAGAAAACGTTGTTTCTTTTCGTCGTAGCTTAATACCTTCTTCAAAATTAAATGCTTCTACAGCTCGAAGTTTTTGTTTTTGTATACCATCTATTTTTTGTTGTAATTGCACAATCTGTTCAGATGTATTAGATATTTGATTCTTTATATGAGAGCCACACTCATCTAATAAATCTAAGGCGGCGGCGGGCTGACTCTTATCAACAATAAACCTCGATGACATCTTAACAATATCTTCTATTATATCTCTATTGTATTTTACACTATGAAACTTCTCATACATAGGAATCATATTATATAAAATACCTTTTGTTTCTTCTAAGTCAGTTTGCTTAACAACTATATTTTCGAAATTAGAACTAATGGTTGTAATATCATCAATATACTTTTTATAATCATCTGATGTGCACGTACTTATAAAATTGATATCATCACTGTTAAATAATTCGCTAAAATATTCTTCTATATTAGCCGAACCATCAATACGAGTTATAAGAGCAATATCATTAATAAATAAAATTACATCAGTATTATTTTTAAGATAGTCTTGAAGTACATCCATCCTAGCTTCAAAGTCTCCTCTAAACTTTGTACCACCTATAAGGGTTTTAAGTTTTAGTTCTAATATTCTTTTATCATGTAAGTGATTAGGAGTAAGTTTTTTAGTTATCCTTCTTGCAAGTTCATATACTACAGACTTTTTACCGACACCTGGATCACCAGTTATAATAAGATTAGTATTATGTTTTTTACCTAAGACGAGATAGATTTTATCAAACTCTGCATCTCTTGAAAATGTACTTTGTAATTCATCTACGGAAGCTTGATATGTTAAATCAATAAAATATGGTTCTAAGCTTTCTGGAATGATTGATTTAAGGGCACCGCTCGTACCTGCAATATTTCCTAGTTCTTTTTGTATGGCATTTTTAACATTATCAAAATTTAATCCATACTCCATAAGAATGGAAGTCGCGACACCGTCATTTTCATATAATAGAGATAAAAATAAATGTATTACATCAACTGTACTCTTTTCAAGCTTTAGAGCTAAATTTTTTGCAAAATCTATTATACGTAAAACCCGGGGAGTAAATGCAGGACCGGTATCAGCTTTAAAAAGTTTATTAGTCTCCTCTATATTTAAAATACTAATAACAACATCCTTAAGATGATCTCTATCTACATCTAATCGATGAAATGTTTGATTTAAAACATCATCATGACTTTCGATTAAACCTAAAAGTAAATGCTCTGTACCAGCATATCTACTCTTAAATTCTTCTGCATATGATTTTGAAGCGGCAAGAGCATCTTGTGCTGTTGAACTGAATTTCATTACTAATACTTATTACATTTATTAGTAAACACTAGTATTAAGCAGAATCAAAATTACCCGCACCATGGAATGAACCGGAGCCTGCAGTTACAGGAGCCTTTATGGTTGAGTTACTAGTAGTCCATTGCAATGGCGTTACAATATTTCCTGCAGCACCTCCAACTCTTAATTTATAATTACTAAGTACATTATTCCAAGTACCATCATCCCCATTTATAGGGTGTAATAAACTCGAATCTAGTGTATGATAATTAGCAACACCATCACTCTTACCGGGTTCACCAATATTACCTCCAGCGTTCCCTGTCATTGCTGGATAATCAGTCACCGTAGCAGATATTCCAGGGATGGTCGTCGCGTAGTCGTCTGTACCAGCTGTAATTGATTTTTGTAGCTCAATTACCGGATGATTTGTTAAACTATCATCCCACGTACCTCCAGCGCCACCCTTACTTGTTGATGACCCACTAGCTGTCCCAGCGGACCCATCCTTTAAATATGCTTTAGTCATTGCTCCAGTGTCTTGAGAACCGAAATGATTTACAGCTGCAAGACCACCAGCACCAACATTCTTTGCGTGGATTCCGCCGCCACCTCCACCACCACAACCAAACCATAATGGTGATGCATATTCTGGCATTTCGGCTGCACTAACACCAGGAAGCCCACCACCACCGCCACCCGCACCACTATATACTTTACCATTATTAGTAATTAAAATCTTTTCTTTGAAATATGCATCAAAACCGCTTAACGCTGGCCCGCCAGATGTTCCAGTGTGTGTGGTTACATCGCCGTCTCTGCCCGTTTCGCCTATATGGACTGGATCTTCCTCTCCATCAAACCTGGTTCCATAACCGTCATCGTCTTTAGCAGCTAAACCATGTCCACCTTTACCACCCTTACCTACTATTGAGTTGTTACTATTTTTAATAACAATATCAATTTGGTTATTGTAATGTTCAAATATAAGATTGTTAGTTGGTTTAAAATATAATGCTGGTAATGTATCATCGGTTGAAATAACAGAAAGTGGAGCAGCTGCAGTCGCTTCGTCAATAGTAAAAGAGGCACTAATAGGATAAGTAGCGGAAACTGCAGAAAATGCATTACCATTTTCTGCTTCAGTACTAGCAGATAAGGCTTCCCATACATTAATACAACTTAATAAAGTCTGATTAGTAGCATTATGACTGTCAACTCTATGCATAGCAGAAATACTAGATACAAATAAATTAATTGTTTTATATTCCTCTTTTAAAGTTACTTTTTTTGTATTGTTTAATGGATAAGATTTATTAATTATTGCGTTAGCAGAAGGACGCTGAATTATAATATCAATCGCCGAATCGCTCTTAATATCACCAGTGTGGTCAATTTGCTGTGCACTGAGATCAAATACTATCGAAGACACACCTGGTGTAAAAAATATTGTACTAGTGTTTGGTAATTGTGCAGCTGATACTTGATTCGGGACATCTGTTCCACCTGGTACTGGCGGAAAATCAAGATCGACGTCGAGTTTTCCTGTTTTGTCTGTTGAATAAACACCATATGTAAGTCTATCTGGAACTTGTGGTGTAAAGTCCATACCAGTTGGCCAGTTAACTGGATTTGTCCGAATATTACAAGCTGCCGATAAGCTATAATCTCCATCACTTGCAAACCTTTGAACACCTACACGAGCCGTATAACCATCGCCTGTTGTTTTTCGATTAGTGAAAGAATCAACTTTGACGTCACCTGGGCGATCTCCAATAAATGTGATATCATATTTTTCAAAATCCGGTTTAATTATAACTGCACATTCTTTAACTGAATTAATATCATCTTCATCAATAATACAATTCGAACCGGCTTTAATTTTAAACGTAAAGGTTTTATCATGAGCTAGTGGATTGGCTATTTGATCAGTCTTATATTTTTTTTCATCGATAACGTTACCAGCCCCATCTTTAGCAAAAAATTTCTCAGTACCTAGTTCAATGACTATGTCTGTAACTCCTGCAGCAAATACGGCAGTGCTAGGATTTTTGGAGTCTATATACTCAAAACTATATGTATCCGCTGTATCAGTTCCATCGATGGTTGTATAAAAGTAAATTGAACAAGAATTATTTTCTACACTAATAAGATTTCGTCGTGAAATTCCTATACTTACTAGATCTCCCCCTGTTACAGTAACACTAGTAGTATCTAAACTTACAACA
>Ga0080013_1003864_pt1 | contig 15227 bp, 42 predicted proteins | sample ETNvirenome_6_85_FD_69236 | JGI IMG/M metagenome (GOLD analysis project Ga0080013, IMG submission 69236) | Marine viral communities from the Pacific Ocean - ETNP_6_85 (SPADES assembly) (version 2) | ecosystem: Environmental > Aquatic > Marine > Oceanic | place: Pacific Ocean | collected 2013-06-19
TTTGTTGGAGCAGTTCTGCAACCTTCAAGGCTGCAGCAGGGGGTTGAACATCTTCGGGAATCTGGATTAGAGCCCTCTAAGCGCACTACAGCAGAATATCTCCGCTGGGTCATCAAAGATGTCATGAAGGAAGAGTCAGACACCATGGAAGCCTCCGGTCTTCAGCCCAAGCAGGTAAACAAGCATCTATCTACACAAGCTCGAAAGTGGTATTTCGAGTGGCTAAATCAGAACCTATAAGGATGAAAGCTGACATGACATTCAATAAGAACGAGATCAGTGGAAACTATCGCAGTGGAAGTGGGATGAGCTTGGTTGGGCTCGTTTTGTGTGGCCTAGCAGGCTTCTGTTCCTACACCCTGGGCAATCCACCAGGATGGGTTGCTATTCATGCCATATGTGGGCCTTGGTATCTGCTCTATCTATGTGCTGGCTGTGGGGGTGGTTTGCCACCTGAATTATTTTAGTTGCTTGACAAATTGAACGACATACGATAAATTAAATGTAGAAACTGAAGGAGTTTCCGATGTCTAAGAAAGTCTACCAGATTGTAACTGACCGTATTATTGAGGCTCTCGACCGTGGAGTTATGCCTTGGGCGAAGCCTTGGAAGGGTGGATACTCGCTGCCTTACAACATGTTCTCCATGAACCCTGACGAGGGGCGCTTTTATCGAGGGGCCAATGTACCCTTGCTGTGGATGAGTGGGTTCTCGGACCCCCGATGGATGACCTACAGTCAGGCTAAGAAGAACAAGGTGGTTATCAAGAGCGGCGAGAGGCCATCTCCGATTGTCTTTTGGAGATTTATCGAGAAGAAGGATGATAACGGCGAGGTTGTTGGGAGCTTTCCTTTGCTTCGATACTTCAAGGTGTACAACGCAGAGCAGTGCGAGGGAGTCGAGAAGCTACCAGACTTCAAGGAAGTGGACCCTTCCGAGAACTTTGAAAATTGCCAGGCAATGATGGAGTGTTATGGGGTAAATGTCCAGCATGGTGGTCATCGAGCCTGCTATAGTCCCAACAAAGATTTGATTAGAATGCCGGAAGCAGGCCTCTTCAAGGACAAGGAATCCTACTGGGCTACAATGCTGCATGAGGCGATTCACAGCACTGGCCATGACTCCCGCCTCAAGAGAAACCTTGACAGTGCCGACAGAGCTGGTTATGCTTTTGAAGAGATGGTGGCAGAGATGGGTTCTGCATTTTTGTGTGCCCACATGGCTATCGAACGAGAAGACCTCACTGCTAACCACGCCAGCTACATTGCTGGGTGGAAAGAGGTATTGACAAATGATCCGAAAGCCTTTATGAGAGCGGCCAAACTAGCCCGACAGGCTTCGGACTATGTTCTGGAGAGTAGTGGAGTATATGATCGCACTTTTGATAGAGAGGCAGCATAGCAATGATTGAATATAGTGTAAAAGTCTACGAGAACGGCGACAAAAAATGGTACCTCAACGGTAAACGCCACCGGGAGGACGGCCCTGCTGTCGTGAAGGCTAACGGCGACAAATACTGGTACCTCAACGGTAAACGTCACCGTGAAGACGGCCCTGCTATTGAGTCTGCTAACGGCACCAAAGAATGGTACCTCAACGATAAACGCCACCGGGAGGACGGCCCTGCTGTCGTGAAGGCTAACGGCGACAAATACTGGTACCTCAACGGCAACCTGCACCGTGAAGACGGCCCTGCTATTGAGTATGCTGACGGCGACAAATCCTGGTGGCTCAACGGCAACCAGCACCGTGAAGACGGCCCTGCTGTTGAATCGTCGTATGGCTTCAGACAATGGTATCTCAATCACGAACGGTTGACAGAAGACGAGTGGCGTGCTAAAGTACAACCACAACCAAGCTGTGATGGTAAAGTCGTCGAGATTGACGGCAAGAAATACAAGCTGACGGAGGTAACAGACTCGCCAGCCTATGAGTATATGCCGGATGGGTTTTGTGTAACAAACTAAACAACCACTGAGGTGGCAAATGAGAGTTGAAGTTTATTGGAATTTGCATAAGCACTTGTTTAGTGTTAGGTCACTGGAGGGAGAGAATAAGGGACGTGTTATCGAACATTCTTTCGGCATTACGCTTACTAACGCTAAGTTTGTCGTCCAGCCCGCTGGGCGTGAGCGAACAAGGCGGGAAAAAAGGAAGAACGTTCATGCCTTTGTCAGGGGACATGTGGTCATACCGTTCCCAGAGCACCACCCACATCTCTATATCAGCAATACAGCCCTAGCGAGGAAGGTTGTCTATAATCCCTATAAATACAACACCTTTGTTGATGCTGAAACGAAGTGTCCAGTGTTCAAAGGTGATATCGTAGAGATGGGTATATTGTATAGCGATCGAATTCGCTTTCCTCACATTTTAGTCTTAGACAAAATTTCAACACCCAGTTAAGTAGAAGACACAAGAAGAGAGAGGTATAGAATGGTAGAGTTTGATTTTCAAGCAGATGACTACAATTTCGTGGGGTCGGGGGTGCAAGCTCTTATTGAACTGGAACGAGAGAACGCAAAAATGAGAAGCACAATCACTCGACTGAATAAGACCATCTCTGAGCTTCGCCGAGAGGTCTTGGACCTAAAGAGGAAGCTCCAATGACCATGACAAAAGAACAGATTAAAGAGATGATGACCAAAGTCAGCAAGAAGGGTGACCTGACAAAAGAACAGATTAAAGAGATGATGACCAAAGTCAGCAAGAAGGGTGACCAGAATTTTGCCATGGCGTATTTTAAGATTCAACGTCGTATTCAAGATTGTCGAAGAACATTGGCTTGGTTTCATAGGACTTTTGGCGAAGAAACTGAAAGATTTAGAGAATTCCTAATCCATAAGCCAGATGGTTTCCGTTTGCTCAATACTTGGTTCGTTGAGTCTAGCTATTCAAAAAGGAAAAAGCGCTAACAAAACCCTTGACACAAACCCAGCAACCAGCTAAATAGGTGACACAACAAGCAGGAGACAACATGCTCTCATTCACTTACATCAATGGCGAGACTACTGAAAGTTGTGTGACTAGGTATGCAGAAAAGTATTTAGCTGGCAAACCAGAGAGATACTTGGTGATAGAACAGTATAAAGAGTTTGTCGATACTGGTATGGCCGAACATGATGCAGCTTGGAACACTTTGAGGATATGGGGTATTCTAGATGATGACGAGCAAATTATAGCTAGATGGAATGAAACTTTTGGAGACTCTCAATGATTGAATATAAAGTAAAAGTCTACGAGAATGGCGATAAAGCCTGGTTCCTTAACGGCAAATCACACCGTGAGGACGGCCCAGCTGTTGAGTATGCTTTTTGCGGCACCAAAATCTGGTTCCTCAATGGCAAACGTCACCGCGAGGACGGCCCTGCTATTGAGTATCTTGACGGCACTAAATCCTGGTACCTCAACAATGAAAAGTTGACAGAAGAAGAATGGCGTGCTAAACTTCAACCACAACCAAACTGTGACGGTAAGGTGGTTGAGATTGACGGTAAAAAGTATAAGTTGACGGAGGTACGATGATTGAATATACTGTAAGAGTCTACGAGGACGGCATCAAACAATGGCGCTTCAACGGTAAACTCCACCGTGAGGACGGACCTGCTGTTGAGTTGCCTGGCGGCACCAAACAATGGTACCTCAACGGTAAACGTCACCGTGAAGACGGCCCTGCTATTGAGTATGCTAACGGCACTAAAGAATGGTACCTCAACGGTAAACGTCACCGTGAAGACGGCCCTGCTATTGAGCGTGCTAACGGTGGCAAATCCTGGTACATCAACGATGAATATTTGACAGAATATGGATGGCGTGCTAAACTTCAACCACAACCAAGCTGTGATGGTAAGGTGGTTGAGATTGGTGGAAAGAAATATAAGTTGACGGAGGTTTAATGATTGAATATACAGTAAGAGTCTACGAGAGCGGCACCAAAATCTGGTTCCTCAATGGCAAACGTCACCGCGAGGACGGCCCTGCTATTGAGCGTGCTGACGGCACCAAACAATGGTGGTTCAACAACAGACACCACCGTGAGGACGGCCCAGCTATTGAGTATGCTGACGGCGACAAATCCTGGTTCCTCAACGGTAAACGCCACCGTGAAGACGGCCCTGCTGTTGAGTACGCTAACGGTGGCAAATCCTGGTGGCTCAACGGTAAATACTTGACAGAAGATGAGTGGCGTGCTAAAGTACAACCACAACCAAGCTGTGATGGTAAGGTGGTTGAGATTGACGGCAAGAAATACAAGTTGACGGAAGTATGATGATTGAATATAATGTAAAGGTCTACCCTTACGGCACCAAATCCTGGTTCCTCAACGGTAAACGTCACCGTGAGGACGGCCCTGCCATTGAGCGCTTTAACGGCGACAAAGAATGGTACCTCAACGGCAACCTGCACCGTGAGGACGGTCCTGCTATTGAGCATGCCAACGGCACTAAAGAATGGTGGTTCAACGATGAAGAGTTGACAGAAGATGAATGGCGTGCTAAAGTACAACCACAACCAAGCTGCGACGGTAAGGTTGTTGAGATTGACGGCAAAAAGTATAAGTTGACGGAGGTTTAATGATTGAATATACAGTAAAAGTCTACGAGAGCGGCGACAAAGAATGGTGGTTCAACGACGAACGCCACCGTGAGGACGGCCCTGCTGTTGAGCGTGCTGACGGCACCAAACAATGGTACCTCAACAACAAGCGCCACCGTGAGGACGGTCCTGTTATTGAGTGTGCTCGCGGCACTAAAGAATGGTGGTTCAACAACAAACGTCACCGTGAAGACGGCCCTGCTATTGAGTATGCTAACGGCACTAAATCCTGGTACCTCAACGGTAAACGTCACCGTGAAGACGGCCCTGCTATTGAGTATGCTAACGGCAACAAATCCTGGTACATCAACGGTAAACGCCACCGTGAAGACGGCCCTGCTATTGAGTATGCTAACGGCAACAAATCCTGGTACATCAACGGTGAGGAGTTGACAGAAGAAGAATGGCGTGCTAAACTTCAACCACAGCCAAGCTGTGATGGCAAGGTGGTTGAGATTGATGGAAAGAAGTATAAGTTGACGGAGGTACTATGATTGAGTATAAAGTAATGGTTTGCGATAGCGGCGACAAACATTGGTACCTCTACGGTAAGCGCCACCGTGAGGACGGTCCTGCTATTGAGTATGCTAACGGCAACAAATCCTGGTACATCAACGACGAACTCCACCGTGAGGACGGCCCTGCTCTTGAATATACTAACGGCGACAAAGCCTGGTACCTCAACGGCAAACGCCACCGTGAAGACGGTCCTGCTATTGAGTACGCTAACGGCAACAAATCCTGGTACATCAACGATGAATATTTGACAGAATATGGATGGCGTGCTAAACTTCAACCACAACCAAGCTGTGATGGCAAGGTGGTTGAGATTGATGGAAAGAAATACAAGTTGACGGAGGTTTAATCTATATGAATATAACTGGCGGAACGAGTATCGGGGGGTTCGAATCCCCTCTGGAAAATGCAGGCGTGGTATAATAACCCGTATATACTCTGTTTACCTCTTCCTTTGCTCGCGATAAAGGAACTAGTGGGAAGGCGAAGCAATCGCGAGTTGCTGTAGCTACGCCAGTTATATTTTTTTTATTGACAGCCTGGCCCGGTCAGGCTATAGAGAGGAGATATAAGGTTGCAAAGCGCCGTGTGGTACACGGAATGTTGTGACCTCCACCATGGCAGTTGTTCTCTGTTGTGTTGTGGCCCGAAGTCAAGCGGGTTGCCATGGTGGTCTTGACACCTCTTTATCTTTTTTCTTGACATTTGGGGCTCGACTTATTAACTTAAAGGCAACAACGGAGAAAACATGGAAGCGTTTGTAGTATTGATTCTAGGCGTAATGCTGCTCTGGGGGGCATGGGGCTTGATTAAGTTCGTGTTCAGTAACTTTGCAGCTATCTTTTGGACCACACTGTTCTTTGTGGTCCTTTTTGGATTTTACTTGATTGAAACAGCAAACTAATAGGAGACTAAATGTCCAAGAAGCACCCCACTTTCCAGATGACCACTTTTGTGGATAACACTAATGTTGAGACCTTTAGTGACGGAACCAAGGTCACACGTAATCTGCGCTGCGGACAATGGGTAAAGCTCCAGTGGTTGAGTCGTCGTTCACGCTATATCGGCACCCTTCCGAGCGGCGTTGTGATACTTGACCACACTTCTGGCGGAAACTTTGTTCGATTTGGCCAGAAAGTCCAACAGTTTAAGAAAACACAGGCCCAGAAAGCTAAGAAGAAAGGCTGACAACCAGCCAGCAACACGATAAATAGTCTACACAACAAGCGGAGAGAGCACATGATTGAATATACAGTAAGAGTCTACGAGGATGGCACCAAATCCTGGTACCTCAACGGTAAACTCCACCGTGAGGACGGCCCAGCTGTTGAGTATGCTGACGGCGACAAATTCTGGTACCTCAACGGTAAATGTCACCGTGAGGACGGACCTGCTGTTGAGTCTGCTAACGGCACCAAATATTGGTTCCTTAACGGCAACCTGCATCGTGAGGACGGACCTGCTGTTGAGTCTGCTAACGGCGACAAATTCTGGTACCTCAACAACGAACGCCACCGTGAAGACGGTCCTGCTATTGAGTATGCTAACGGCGACAAATTCTGGTACCTCAACGGTAAATGTCACCGTGAGGACGGACCTGCTGTTGAGTCTGCTAACGGCACCAAACAATGGTACCTCAACAACAAGCGCCACCGTGAAGACGGACCTGCTGTTGAGTTGCCTGGCGGCACCAAACAATGGTACCTCAACGGTAAACTCCACCGTGAAGACGGTCCTGCTATTGAGCGTGCTGATGGTGGCAAATCCTGGTACTTCAACGGTAAACGTTTGACAGAAGACGAGTGGCGTGCTAAAGTACAACCACAACCAAGCTGCGACGGTAAGGTTGTTGAGATTGACGGCAAGAAGTATAAGTTGACGGAGGTATGATGATTGAATATACAGTACGTGTCCGTGAGGACGGCACCAAATATTGGTTCCTTAACGGCAAATCACACCGTGAGGACGGACCTGCTATTGAGTATGCTAGCGGCACCAAATATTGGTTCCTTAACGGCAACCTGCATCGTGAAGACGGTCCTGCTATTGAGTTGCCTGACGGCACCAAACAATGGCGCTTCAACGGCAACCTGCATCGTGAGGACGGACCTGCTGTTGAGTTGCCTGACGGCACCAAAGAATGGTGGCTCGACGATGAAGAGTTGACAGAAGAAGAGTGGCGTGCTAAAGTACAACCACAACCAAGCTGTGATGGCAAGGTTGTTGAAATTGACGGCAAAAAGTATAAGTTGACGGAGGTACTATGATTGAATATACTGTAAGAGTCTACGAGGACGGCACTAAAGAATGGTACCTCAACGGTAAACGTCACCGTGAAGACGGCCCTGCTATTGAGTATGCTAACGGTAGCAAATCCTGGTACCTCAATGACGAACTCCACCGTGAAGACGGCCCTGCTATTGAGCATGCTAACGGCGACAAATCCTGGTGGCTCAACGGTAAACGTCACCGTGAGGACGGCCCTGCTATTGAGCATGCCAACGGCACTAAAGAATGGTGGCTCAACAACAACCTGCACCGTGAGGACGGTCCTGCTATTGAGTATGCTAGCGGCAACAAATCCTGGTGGTTCAACGATGAAGAGTTGACAGAAGATGGGTGGCGTGCTAAAGTACAACCACAACCAAGCTGTGATGGCAAGGTGGTTGAGATTGAGGGAAAGAAATATAAATTAGTGGAGTGTAATAATGGAGCCGATTGTATTTAACGTCGCATTTACGGGTGGGTGTCGAGTGGTCACTCTTAATGCCGACAACAATTATACCTATGAGATAATGCTACATGAGAAGACGGATGAAGGGTTCCACCAGCGAGAGGATATTTACTGGCTGGAAGAAGGCGAGGTCATGTCCCTTACAATAACGAGTGGGAAAGACTGTGATGGCTCTTATGGGTCTCGTGATGTGTATATAAAGACAGGTGAGCGTACCCTCCCCAGGAGTGGAGTAACTATAGCTATGTGGAGGCATTTTAAGTGACAAGACGGCGAAATATGACTACACTAAATAAAGGAGTTAACGATGGGTGCTGATGTTTTTATGACTACTTCGACGGGCTGGTGTGCCCGTGATGCTTTTACTAATGCTCGCCAAGATGCTCTGGATGACTACGGTCACCTTGGTTACACTGGTTCTATCGCGGAGAAACATGACTTTATTACCATACCTCTGAAAGAGGGATATCAACCTTATGAATACGCTGAAGAGCTTATCGACAACTGTGACCGTCGAATCCACGATAAGTGGGGTCCAGCCGGTTGTATTGTCCTTGGGCGAGGAAAATATTTCTTCTTTGGTTGGGCAAGTTGTTGACAGTTTAGACAAGACCAGTTAAACTGTCTTCATAACAAGGGGAAAGACGATGACAGTAAACGCAACAGACTGGTGCAAGAAGAACAGAGTTACACCTCTTGATTTAGAGGAGATTGCGGCAAATGCTGGAGTTGGTTTTTCTACAGAGAAAGGGCTACCGGCTCAGCTTGAATCCCTAAGAGGTTTAGGTTGGACCGAGGAAAAGATTGTAAACGCTATCCAGAGACACATTGGGGCAATGATATTTATGGATATTTTTGGTTGACAGACGAGGCAGCTTGTGATAAGTGGCCTACATAGAGAGAGGGAAATCATGGCTAAAAAGAAAACACAAGCTCCCAAACGGCGCAACATCATTGCTATAGTAATGAACGAGCGCCATTCCAATGGAGGGAGCGCAGGTATCCATGCTGACCAGAACCGACGACGCTACAGTCGTCGGGGGAAAGACGCACAAAAGCGCAAACAAGAACTTCGGAGGGGAGAATGGTAGCCCGTATCCTCACCACAGGAACACTAGTGGAGCGCCTTGGGTTCAACCATGCCCAGGCTGGTATGCATCCACGCCACAAAGAGAGCCGAGAGTACATGAAAGGATATAAGGCAGGAAAGATTTTACTTGACCACGCTATTCCAGTGAGTTAAATAGCAAACACAACAAAGGAGAGAACAATGGAACCTGCTTGGGATATTCAACTTACGCGAAGTGAACTAGAAAACCTTATTGGAGCACTAGAGTTCCGAAAGGATGAGGGAGTGTACCATAACCATGAGAACTACCTAACCTCCGAGCATACGTCCAAAGTAGACGGGCGATTGTTGGAGAAACTAGAAGACCTTTTGTATTCATTGCCTGAATGGGCTTGACAGTTAAGTCGCAGTTGGTTAAGCTGACTGCACAACAAGCGGAGAGAGCACATGATTGAATATACAGTAGTCTACGAGAGCGGCACCAAATTCTGGTACCTCAACGGTAAACTCCACCGTGAGGACGGCCCTGCTATTGAGTATGCTAACGGCGATAAATCCTGGTACCTCAACAATGAAAAGTTGACAGAAGAAGAATGGCGTGCTAAACTTCAACCACAACCAAACTGGGTTGGTAAGGTGGTTGAGATTGATGGAAAGAAATACAAGTTGACGGAGGTATGATGATTGAATATACAGTAAGAGTCTACGAGGATGGCACCAAAGAATGGTTTCTCAATGGTCTCCGACACCGTGAGGACGGCCCTGCTATTGAGCATGCTGACAGCGACAAATCCTGGTGGTTCGACGGCAACCTGCATCGTGAGGACGGCCCTGCTATTGAGCATGCCAACGGCAACAAATCCTGGTGGTTCAACGGTAAACGTCACCGTGAGGACGGCCCTGCTATTGAGCATGCCAACGGCACTAAAGAATGGTGGCTCAACGGCAACCTGCACCGTGAGGACGGTCCTGCTATTGAGTATGCTGGCGGCACCAAATCCTGGTGGTTCAACGATGAAGAGTTGACAGAAGACGAGTGGCGTGCTAAAGTACAGCCACAACCAAGCTGCGATGGTAAGGTGGTTGAGATTGAGGGAAAGAAATATAAATTAGTGGAGTGCCTTGACAACTAGACCAAGCCACGATAAATAGTCTACACAACAGAGAGAGAACAATGAGTTGGGAAGTACAAATTGGTAAGTGGGAAAAGAATATTACTTTTAACTTTAGTCCTTTGTTTCGGACTATGATGCCTGGTGGATTAGGCCAACTACATGGCTGCACAGCAGAGGAGGCGGCTACTATCATCTGGCATGGCTTCCGGTCGGTATCTACAGTAAGGAATGGAGAGTGTGGTTTGGCGCTTTCTAGCCCTGGACCTACGGGCCTCACCAGAACCCTTGTGAGAGGCTCTAACACTGTCGAACAGGGTCTAGGCGTACTCCGTGAGCTATGGCAGGTGTGTACCGAAGCTAACCCAGCAGAAAAAGTTCTAGTGTTTGGTTGACAGCCTAGTCCTATCCAGTTACATTACAATCACAACAAACAACAGAGGTGAAACATGGAATTTATTGATTGGCAGCCTGGTAACGGCTCACGTTACCCGCTTATGTTCTCGGACACTACGGACGAGCGTGGTAATAGGACGTGGTTTCTCGGCTACCTCCGCAACTCGGACGTGGGTGGTCCGTGCTTTAAGTGGCACAGTGACTTTGTTTACCTTGATTACATGATGGGCAAGATGGGCCTTACCAATGAGTACGACGCCCAAGCTATCGCTGCCTTCCTATACACTAGGGGAATTGTAGTAGAGCTTGGGTGGGATGAAGAGTGGCATCGTTTTACTAGAGCAGAGGAGCTTGGGTTTGACAAGCTCCTCATAGCAAATTAAGTTAATTACACAACAGAGGAATACTAGAATGGCTCTTGAAACAAATTGTTTGACTTCTGGGTGTACCTATCATACATATGTAGGAGAAACGCACATTGAGGTTGCGGTAGACCTTCCAGTAACACTGGACCTAAGCGAAGAGGAGGCCGAAGAAGTAGAAAAACTCTTGCACAATCAAGTTGAACTTGTTATAGCTTATGTGTTGAAAGGGCGTGGACAATGAACGAAGCAATGATGGCGGCGAAAATAATGAACGATATGGTTGAAAGGCAGAGTGCATTGGAGAAAACAATGATGGCGGATAAAATAATGAGTGAGATACTCTACTGTTCCGTGATTATCCTCATAGGTGGTGTCTTAGGTGGCGTGGGGGGGTCGGTAGCTGGGGCCAGTAGTGTTCGTAAGCTTTATGAACACGACACCAGAAAGGGTACCATTGTATGCGAAACTGCAGAAAGCATAATCCATGAAGGACGGGTCTATTGCATAACGTCTGAAGACACAAGCGATAGCCGAGTTGAGAGTATTTATTAGTATGTGGCTTGACAGACTAGTGGCGACCCGTTAAGTAGTGGACACAGCAAGGGAGATATAATGCCATCACAAAAGTTCAAAGACATGTTCCGTGAGCCACCCAGTTTCCAGATTGACTTGGACGAATACTGGTACATCCCGGACACTGAAGGCTGGCGAAACAAGCCTCACCGATACCTTTACCATTGTTTGCGAGAGATACACCATCTCCGAATGGCACTTGACAGACAACCCGAACCACGATAAGTAGTCTACACAACAGAGGAGAGAGGGCAATGCGTCTTACAATCGAAGAAGCGATTGCGTTAATTAAATTTGTCCGTCATGCCGACCATGAAGAACAGTTGGATTATATTGAATGCTACGGTGTCGGCGAACGGGCTTGCCACGGGACATGGGAAGACCTTTATGAATCGGTTATTCTTTCTTTCACAGATGAAAAGGGCGAGGAGCATAAAATAACTTTCTCCGATACAACCTGTACCTTGGTTCGTGAGGCTCTATGGATGATGGTTGGTGTATTAGGCGCTGGCCTATATTAGTGAATTACTTGACAGATAATCCAAACCACGATAAGTAGTCTGCACAACAGAGGAGAAACAACATGGGACTTGACCAATACGTATTTGCCAATAAGGGTGAAGAAAGAATTGAACTTGCTTACTGGCGTAAACACGCTAACCTTCAAGGTTGGATGCAAGATTTATTCGAGGAGAAAGGCGGTACAGGGTTATTTAACTGTACGCCAGTTGAGCTTGACGAGGATGACCTTGATAGGTTAGAGAAGGAACATAACAATCTAGAGACACGTACAGGCTTCTTCTGGGGAGCCTCACGTCCAGAAGATGTTGAAGACACTGCCAACTTCATTAGTGTGGCGAGGGAATATATTAAAAAAGGTTATACTATTGAGTACGATTCTTGGTGGTAGCCTTGACAGACTAAGCACAGCCCGTTAAGTAGTCTACACAACAGAGGAGAAAAACAATGAAGCTTTCTATCGATGAAGTTGTCCACTTCGCGGCCTTTATCCGACACGCAGCTAGCGAAGGGCAACTGGACTCTATTCATATCTACGGCACCGACATACAGGGCTGTTCTAGTGACGAAAGTGGAGAAGACCCTTACTATGACTATGTTACGCTGGCTTTTGAAAATGAAGACGGAGAGGAACATGAAATAACTTTTTCTGATACAACTATGTATCATGCAGACCAAGCCATGTGGCGTCTGGTCGGTGCTTTGCTGATTACTTGACAGCTAGACCAAACCACGATAAGTAGTCTATACAACAGCGGAGAAAACAATGCGAAGAATGCTTAAAGAGTATCAGAATCACATGGGCTGGGATAATGAGGAAGCCATCGCTATCCTCTTAGACTATATTGGAGAGATTCACCTTGAGTATGGTAAGCACGATGAGAGTAAACACCTACAGGAATACTTAGACTATGCTGTAGAAGAAGATATGAGGGTTGTTGCTGAAAAGCATGGCAAAGAACTCGCTACCTTGTTATATAAGAAATGAGACTAGAGGAGAGTACCATGGGAACACTTGAAGACCGATACCGCATCTACGTAGAAGCCATGAAAAGTATGGGGAAAGATTACAAGACTTTCGATGAATGGCTTGACAGCTAAACCAGAACACATTAAGATGTAGTCACAACAGAGGTGAGGACAATGACCGTATATTGGAAGATTGTTGAAGAGGATGAAGCTGGAAGGATTAAGACTTTGTTTCACGGAGTGCAGGGTTCGAAGGTTATGACACTTGGGGAATGGATTACCGCAGATAAAAAGATGGTAAGAGATGGAACTAGCAATTCGTGGTATCTCTCCGGTTTTCACGTCCTACCTACTCGTGAAAAGTGTGAAAAGTATCTTACACGCTTTACTAAGCGACTAGACCGACTACGGATTGTGCCGTGTTATATCCGAGGAGAACTGCGTTCCAAGGCTCACTCTCGGGCAGATGTATATTTGGCCGATGAGATTTTATTCCCCTTGCATTGTAGTGCTTGACAGCTAAACCAGAACACATTAAGATGTAGTCACAACAGAGGTGAGGACAATGAATACAAAAGAGAACATGTTACACCCAGGGGAGTTGCTGAAACACTATCTGTGTATCAGTGTAGAGCACCAGAAGGCTTTGTTGCTATTGGCAGAAGGCGAAGATATAATCAGTGGGCTTGAAGCTGAAGCTGACAACGCAGGGATTGACCTAGAGGAGGCTAGGCAATGGTGGTTATCAGTAGAAAACTTTTTCCTTGACATTAAGGGCGAGAACGATTAAACTGTCTTCACAACAACGGAGAGGAGCGGCTATGCCATTCACAATAGAAGGTTGTCGAGTTGAGGGCGATGAACTTGAAGTTTTCAATATGTTTGGGTCTATGCCGGATGGCGTAACTTACAAAGGGCGTGACTTTGACACTCCTCCGTATCATGGATATAACTTTGAGTACCGAGGCGGTACATTTACCTTTAATTCCGAATGGTATATTGATGGGTATAAGTTTGGAATGGTCTGGCACTGCTTCGCAGAAGCTAGTCGTGAGAAAGACCCTAAAGAACTACCTGCAATGACCAAGGTTGTTGATGAGATTATGGCAACTGGACGGCCCCCCAGTGGGTTTTGGGGTTGACCTTGACAGCTAACATTCAACACGTTAAGTAGTCAACACAACAACGGAGGGAACATGAACGAAGCACATAAAGACCACTGGTACTGGGAAGGCGATGCGCGTCGCTGTCCTGTTCACTCTAACGTTAAGACTAGTAGCCCGTGCGGTATGTTCGACGCTCCATGCGGACAGTGTGAATCGGAGATGTATGAAAACGAGCAAGAGAGTCTGTGGGGTGCTGTAGTCTCCAAAGAAGAACCGGCTATCGCCGAGGAGAGAGAAAATAAAAAAGAATACCTTGACAACGACATCCCATTCTGATAAGTTACAGACACAACAAACGGAGAGAAGGATGAACACTTTCACTACTAGCAGCAACGATGTTAGAGCCATGGTCAAGGCTCTAAAGAAAGCAGGCTTGCCTATTGAGAAGACACCAACATCACGTCTTGTGTCCATTAACGGCATGGATATCTTCAGAGCTATGAAGGGTAGCGATGGTTCATGGCTGGTTAGCCATCACGAGAAACTATTTGTTTGACAGCTAAGCCAGAACACATTAAGTTGTTTACACAACAACGGAGGTGAGGACAATGAAGGGCAGCGACGAACAGTGTGTTGGTAAGTTTAAGAACAGTAAGTTTAAAATCTGGATTCATATTGAGGAGATTAATGAAGAGGAGAATTCCTACCAAGACGTTGGGGAGCCTATCTCTATAGGTGAGTTTAATAGCCTACGCTTTGCACTTGATATGAGGGATACTATTTATCACGCTGTTTATCAGGGTGCGCTAGATACTTTAATTGACATCTAAATCAGAACACATTAAGTTGTCTACACAACAGAGGTGAGGACAATGGAAATAAAAGAGAACACGTTACTGCGTATCTTAGCAGACCAGGGCGTTATTAAAACAATGGCGTCTGGTCGGCGACTACTGAAGAGCGGAGCGATTAAGGTAGACGGAGTAAAGGTTACAGACAATGTTTCCATTAGTGGAAGTGAAGTTATCTTAGTGGGCAAGAAAGAAATAAACTTGACAACTTAACCCAAACACATTAAACTATAGACACAACAAAGGAGAGAACAGATGTTTCCCGACGCATTTCCACGTATTATTTGTAACGATGGTTTCACCCTTAGTGTTCAGGCACGAGCATTTAACTACTGTACCCCACGTTCTGATACGGGTCCGTGGACCGAAGTAGAAGTAGGCTTCCCTTCAGAGGTAGAAGACCTTCTACTTCCGTTTGCA
>Ga0080013_1003865_pt1 | contig 15218 bp, 14 predicted proteins | sample ETNvirenome_6_85_FD_69236 | JGI IMG/M metagenome (GOLD analysis project Ga0080013, IMG submission 69236) | Marine viral communities from the Pacific Ocean - ETNP_6_85 (SPADES assembly) (version 2) | ecosystem: Environmental > Aquatic > Marine > Oceanic | place: Pacific Ocean | collected 2013-06-19
AATTTTTGTTAAGAGAATATTATGCACTATGTGAAGGTGGCGTATGCCAAGATATGCTTACAGAAGAAGAGAAGCGCCAAGTGCGAGAAGAAAATGTGGTTTTTCTTACCGGCAAGCTACAAGAAGCGGACCTACAAAATGGTAATGGCAGAGTATACCCAAAAACGATTTTAGAAAGAGAAATAGGAAATTATAAAAAATTAGTAAAAGAAAACCGCGCACTCGGAGAATTAGATCATCCTGAGTCCTCTGTTATTAATCTTCAAAATTGTTCTCACATGGTTACAGAAGTTTGGATGGACGGCCCATCAGTTATGGGCAAGATTAAAGTATTGAGTACGCCGGCGGGAAAGACTCTCACTGAATTAATTAATTCCGGAGTTCAGGTTGGTATTTCATCTCGCGGCTTAGGCTCTGTAAAAGAGCAAAATGGAAAAACTATGGTTGAAGATGACTTTCAATTAATTTGTTTTGATGTCGTAAGCGATCCTTCCACCCCGGGCGCTTTTATGAATTTGACAGAAAATAAAGATCCGATTGAAAAAGTTTTTTCAAAACAAGATAGAATCTATCGCGCGCTAAATGCTGTTTTGAGCGATTAAAATGAAAAAAAACGAACTTAAAAAAATCTTAAAACCTCTAATTAAGGAGTGCGTTAAAGAAGTTATATTTGAGAAAGGCGTGCTCTCTGGTATTATATTGGAAGTGGCCAACGGCCTTAACGCGGCCTCTTTAACAGAAGCACAAAGGAAGGAGCCCGTTGAGGTAGAAAAAGCACCTAAAAGAAAAACGAATAATAAGCCTTCTAAAAGGTTGCACGAACAAAAGCAAAAACTTTTAGATGCTATTGGCAAAGATGCCTATAAAGGAATTGATATTTTTGAAGGTGTCGAACCAATGAGTGGTGAAAATTCATATTCTTCTTTGTCGACACAAGCCCGCGATGATCGGGGGGTTGACATAACCAGTATTCCTGGGATGAAAAATTGGAAACACTTGGTGGATAAATAGGATAAGAAATGTATAGCAATAATGTTGAGGTGGTTTTACGTAGAAACGAATCGACTGAGGCTTTAATTAAAAGGTTCAGTAAAAAGGTTCGCAGAGAAGGAATTATTGAGGAGGCCAAAAGCAGAATGTATTATGAAAAGCCATCTGATAAACGCCGCCGCGACAAAGCTCGATCGAAAAGAATTTTAAAATCTTTGAAAAAACAAACTAATTAATATATGAACTGGAGAAGAAAATGGCAGTAGATCAAGCAAATAGTAGAATGGCGGATAAAAGATACCAAAGGCACATCCCGGGCCTAGGTAATGTTGGCTCATATCAGGCAAGCGCGATTCCCTTTATTACAGCGTCATTACAGATTAAAGCAACTCCCCTCACAGTTAAAGTAAATTTTAGTGCCGGCGATCATTCTCCTTCTGAAGCCGAAAGTATTAGTGGCTCCCAAATTTCGAAATGGGTAACAGTGATTAACGAATCTTCTGGCTCAAATGCCCCATTGCGTGTCGGATTTAGTTATCTTGGCACAACTGGTTTAAATGACGAGGGTTTTAATCGTTATTTTGTTCTAAATAATGGAGAATCTTATACTGGCGAATGGCGTGTAACAGAAGTATGGCTAGCCGGTCATAACAACACAACGCCAGTCGCGACAGTTATTGCCGGCCTAACTCCTATTTTTGTAGAAGTCGTTGGCCAAAATACGAGCGATGGAACGCCACATGGTGATGGTTTCAGCAATTGGTCAGGGTCATTCGGGGTTCTGTAGTGTTGTGTTGCCGAGCGCCTTTCATGAACATAGGTCATTTTACTTTTTAGCTTACTAATTATTGTTAGCAAATAATTTTTATTGGGAGAAGATTTATGTCATCAATGTTAGAGCAAGCCATTATAGATGCTGCCGCTCTCCGCAACGCCGCCATTCAAAGCGCAGAACAAGTTGTTGTAGAACAGTATTCAGAACAAATTAAACAAACGGTGGAGCAGCTTCTGGAGCAAGAAGACCAAGAGCCAAAAGATTCAGACGAGGCGCTAACTAAAGATTTAAATTCGCAGTTACCAGAATCTTATCATCCTGAAGTTGGTGATAATCAAGTTATAGAAATTGATTTACACAGCTTAGAGCCTCGTGATGTAACAAAAGAAGATATTAAGTTTGCATCAGATGAAAAAATAGTAGAAGAAGATGAAGAAGCAGAGCTTGAAGAAAATGAAGAAGTAGAGCTTGAAGAGGATACTCTTGAGGAGTTGTCGGAAGCTTTAAAGTTTGATTATAAAGCGCAGCCGGATGGCGGCTTTGCCAATGGCCAGATGAAGCCCGTTAGCTCTGTAGATGATACTGCAATGGTTGCAGAAATTGCCGCTATGGTTGAAGAATATAGCGAAGAACTAGAAAAAGAAAATAAAGACCTTAAGAAAGAAAATAAACAGCTTAAGGCAAAGAACAAAAATCTTATTGAAAAAAGCAAAGTTTTGTTTGGATCGATAAAGGAAATTAAAGAAAAATTTGATGAAGTACAGCTAATGAATGCTAAACTTCATTATACAAATCTTGCATTGGTGGATGCCTCTTTAAATGAGCGACAAAAAAATAATATTGTCGAATCTATCAACAAGGTTAGCTCGATAGAGCAAGCGAAGATTGTTTATGAAACCCTTCAGGGCGGAGTGGGCGCATCCAATAAGTTGGTGCCAAAATCACTTCGCGAAGTAGTCAGTAATCGATCGTCGTCGTCTATTCTTTTGCATTCTCGCAAAGACGAGGATAAAAAAGAAGATAGTGATTTTGCTAAACGCATGCGTCGTTTAGCAGGCATTAACAATTAATTAAAGGAGGATTATATAATGTCAAATATTGTTGAAAAACTAACAGAAAACATTGTCGAACGTAATCTTCAGAGAGACGGCGTAGCCTTACTTGATAAGTGGGAATCTACTGGTCTTTTAGAAGGACTTCACAATGAGCGTGCTAAAACTGATATGGCGCGCATGCTTGAAAACCAAGCAAAGGAGCTTCTTCGTGAAGCTTCAACTATGTCGGCTGGTGATGTTGAGGGCTTTGCGGCCGTCGCATTTCCAATCGTTCGTCGCGTGTTCGGAGGTCTTATTTCCAACGAACTCGTTAGCGTTCAGCCAATGAGTCTGCCAAGCGGTCTCATTTTCTTCCTCGACTTCCAGGCCACAACTGGTAAGCGTGGTGGTTTTGAAGAGAACGATTCGCTGTACGGCGGCAACGTGGTTGGCCAGCAAATCACTGGTGGTGTTGATCTTACCGGTGAAGGCGCAGAAGAAAGTTTCTACAGCCTTAATTCAGGGTATTCCTCGCCAACGGCCTCGGTCGACGGCGTTAGAAATTCACTAATCGTTGTTGGCGAAGGTGTTATGGGCAACAACTGGGACGGAACTGGTCAAACTGCCTATAGTGGTACGTACAGCTTAGAGCAGCTATGTCTCTTTGATCCGGATCTTGAAGGCAAGAACGTCGCGGTCGCAACTATTGATGTTGCCGATTTGGGCGCCACCGGCTCGACTACTGGTGGTTACTTGAATAAGAAAAACTATGTGGGAATCGACTTGCGAGTAATTACGACCCATGCGAAGGTCGAGAATCAGGTTCGTCGCTTAACTCGCGAGGATCCTGTTTCTGGTTCGTCAAAAATCATGGTTGTCTTTGCCGCTTCTGGTACGGCAACGCCTGCACAGGTTTCGCACAGTATTGCTGGCGGCGCCGGCGGTGTTGATACGGCTATTATTCCGATTGAAGACAATTTCCGTGGTACGCCGACTGCTGAAGACAGCGCTGGTGGCAATGCACTTGGTGCTGTTGCTGGTACTGCTTTGTGGGATCTTGAGAATCAAACCGCTATCCCCGAGATCGACATCAAGGTCGACTCAATTAGCGTTACTGCGATGACCAAGAAGCTCAAGGCTAAGTGGTCGCCAGAATTAGGTCAAGACCTCAACGCATACCATAACTTGGATGCCGAGGTTGAGCTTACTTCAATTCTTTCTGAGCAAATTGCTTTAGAGATTGATCGTGAGGTTCTTAACGACCTTGTTCAGGGTGCTACGGGCGGCAAGCTTTACTGGTCACGTCGACCAGGGCGATTCCTGAATCGTGAGACTGGTGCCGATATTAGCAGCTACTCAAATGAGTCGTTGCTCGGTGCTGACTTCACGGGTACGGTTAGCGAGTGGTACGAGACTTTGCTTGAAACTATTAATGATGTTTCGGCTCGTATCCATCGTAAGACCATTCGTGGCGGCGCGAACTTCATGGTTTGCGGCCCCGAAATTGCCAGTGTTCTGGAGATGACCGCTGGCTTCCGTGCTTCGATTGCTGTTGACGCTGATACTGGCACTGCTGGCGCAACTAAAGTTGGTAGTGTTTCGAAGAAGTGGGACGTTTATGTTGACCCCTACTTCCTGAGAAATGTTATCTTGGTTGGTCGCAAGGGAGGCAGCTTCCTTGAGAGTGGCTATGTATATGCACCATATGTGCCATTGCAGGTCACGCCGACTATCTTTGGGCCAGAAGATTTCGTGCCCCGTAAGGGTGTCATGACTCGCTATGCGAAGAAGATGGTTCGTCCTGATATGTACGGTGTCGTATATGTCAAAGACCTTCTTGGCTAATTTGTAGTCAATAAAAGTTGGGCCCCGCTTTAGCTTCGGTTAAAGCGGGGCTTTTCTTTGTGTTTCAAACTATTTAAATAAGGGGGTGCACAACATATGCCAATACCAACTTTAACACCTATTAGCACAACAAGCAAAATTGCATTGCCGTCTATAACAACGGCTGAAGCCGCTGAAGCTGCTGTATATCCATTTGGAGTGTACAACGTAATAACGTTTTATCAAGGCGCCGCGGATCAGGTTGCCTATACATATAAAAAACTTGGCGGCGATGTATTAGATGTTGAATTGACCAAAGAAAATGTTTTTGCTGCTTATGAGGAAGCGGTTTTAGAATATTCGTATTTGATCAATGTTCATCAAGCTAAAAATTCATTGGGAGATTTGTTGGGCCATACAACCGCATCTTTTGACAGCGACGGCGAAATAAAATCAGGCGACAGCTTAGAAAATAAAAATGTGGAACTTAAATTTCCCAGATTTACTTTTGAATATTCACAGCGCGCCAACAGCGGAATCGCCACCGAGGCAAACGCCGGCGGCGATCAAACACTCTATTCAGCTTCATTTGCAACATCGTCTAGTCAACAGGACTATGATTTGCAAAGTATTATTTCAAGCAGCGCCGCGTCCGGAGACATTAATATGGACTCCGGAGATTCAATTGGTAATAAGAAAATAACAATTAGAAGAGTTTATTATGTTACTCCCCGTGCGCAATGGAGATTTTATGCATTTTATGGTGGCATAAATGTAATTGGTAATGCTACCACATATGGCCAATATGCAGATGACTCAACTTTTGAAGTTGTTCCGACTTGGCAAAATAAATTGCAAGCTATTCAATATGAAGATAGCATTAGAACGAGAATTTCTAATTATTCGTATGAAATTCATAATAATAAAATACGATTATATCCAATGCCTTCCGCCCTACAGGATGAAAAATTTTGGGTCCACTTTACAATATCTAAAGACCCATGGGAAGAATATGCAGATCGAAGAACAGGCGCTGAAGGTATTAATAATATGAACACTTTGCCGTTTGTAAATGTTCCATATGAAAATATTAACAGCATTGGCAAACAGTGGATTAGAAGATTTTCTTTAGCTCTTTGTAAAGAGATGCTGGGACACATACGTGGTAAGTTTGGGGGCTCAATACCAATTCCCGGGGAAGCTTTAACGTTAAACGCTTCAGATTTGTTGGGCCAAGCAAAGGAGGAGCAAGATAAACTTAGAGAAGAATTAAAAACAGTTCTTGATGAGTTGACATATGCTAAATTAGCTGAAAGAGATGCGGCAATTGCAGAAACAACTGCAAAAACACAAACATTTGTGCCTTTGCCTATTTTTATGGGATAAATAAGTAATGGCAGATAAAGGTAAAAAAAACGAATGGACACAACCAGCTAATCCGCCGCCGCCTTTATTTGTAGGCAAAAAAGAAAAAGATTTTATTAAGCAGGTTAGTGATGAAATTATCGAGCGTGTTGTTGGACAAACAATCCTTTATTATCCTATAAGCGCTACACATACAAATTTTCATGAAACTTATGGCGAAGCAATTGAAAAAACATTTTTGCCGCCTATTAGAGTTTATGCTCTTATTGCCTGGGAAGGCTTGACAACTGAAACTGGTAAATTTGGCGTAGATAAAAAGTCTTCTTTGACTGTTCATTTTCACAAAAGAAGATTAACAGAAGATCAGGATCTTTTTGTGAGAGAAGGTGATTTTGTTTTATATGGTAATATTTTTTATGAAATTGTTAAACTAGATCAGCCCCATCAGCTTTATGGCCAAACCGATACGAAATATGAAATTGTAGCCAAGTGTGTGAGAGCTAGAAAGGGTAAGTTTAATGGCAGCTAAAATAAAAAATTTAAAACCATCTACTTTTGAAACAATTGATGCTGCTGTACTTTCATGGCTCGACGATATTATGAATATACATGCAACTACAAACGAAGGGTGGAAGAAGGTGCCGGTTTTTTGGTTGACGGCGGAAAGAGCAGCACAAAGAGAAGTTAGAAGAGAAACGTTTTCAGAAGCTCTTATTTTTCCAATGATTTCAGTAGAAAGGACCAAGGTGGCAAAAACAGATGTTGGCAAGAGGCCAATACCGGGAAATATTTTTCCAAAAAATGACTATAGAAAAGGCTCATTTGAAATTCATCGCAGAGTGAATCACATTAAGACTAAGAATTTTAAAAATGCCGACACATTAAAAACATATAAACAAATAAATTTTCCATGGAAAGATAAATTTGGAAAAAATATTCCAAATAAGAAAACTGTATATCAAACTATAACAATACCCATGCCAGTATATTATGATATGACATATACAATAAACATGCGCGCTGATTATCAGCAACAAATGAATGAGATGTTGCAGCCAATTATTGTGCATACCGGGGGCATTAGTCAATTTATCATTGAAAAAAATGAATATTCATATGAAGCATTTTTGGATGGCGGTTATAACTTTGATAACAATGTGGCTAGCTTAGGAGAGGAAGAGAAAAAATATGAAACTACTTTAGAATTAAGGGTGCTGGGATACGTTGTTGGAGCAGAAAAAAATCAAGACACCCCGAAGATGGTTATTAGAGAAAATCAGGTGGAATTTAAGTTTCAGCGCGAGAGAGTTATATTGGGAGATATTAATGAATATAGCATTAATGATGATGAAGAAAAGGAATCACTTGTTCCAAGACACAAAAATGATAAAAACCCATTTAAGCCGTAAGGGTTTTTGACTTTGAAATAACTATTTACTATGTAAAATAGAAGCAGACTCAGGAGAATTATTAGTATGAGCGTAAAAAGGTTTAAATTTGTTTCACCCGGCATTTTCTTGAATGAGATTGATAATTCGCAATTACCTCGCGAACCAAGACCGACCGGCCCATTGGTTATCGGCCGCACTCTCCGCGGCCCGGGCATGAGGCCGGTCAGAGTCGAATCCTTTGCAGAATTTGTTGAAATTTTTGGTGAACCGCAAGCTGGAGCAGAGAGCGATGATCCGTGGCGAAACAATGATGTGTTGTCGCCCACATATGCTTCCTATGCTGCACAAGCTTGGTTAAAAAATTCAGCGACGTGCACCGTTATTAGATTAATGGGGAAGGAACATCAAGATAAGTCTTCTGGTGGCGAAGCTGGTTGGAAAACAAGCGAAAATTTAGGCACCAGCACCGACAATGCTGATGGTGGTGGAGCCTTTGGCCTTTTTGTTTTCGATGGCCAAGGGTTTAGTGGCTCATACGCCGCAGTAACACATGTTACTGGCGCCCTGGCCGCAGTTTGGTATGTTGATTCCGGATCAATGGCTCTTGTTGGTCTAGACGGTTCAAGCGGCTCGATTCTAGTCGACGGCTCGAACTTCTCCACCCCGGCTAGCCACCCACTCTCGGGGTGCGCCGGCGCTGTAGAATCTGATAGCAACGGAAACTTTACAGCGGTCATTGCCCAAGGCGCCGCGGCCTCAACTAAAAAATTCATAACTTTTAATTTGTCTCCGGGCCACAAAAATGATATTCGCAAGGTTTTTAATACTAGTCCAACAAAAACCAACAACACTATTACAGATACTACGGAGATATACTGGCTTGGGGAAACTTATGGAAACGTCATTGACATGCATGTTTCTGGTACTGCACATGCAAATGCTGACAAAAATGACAAATATGGAACGACAAATTCGAATTTTTCGAAAACTATAAGAAATATAGAAGCCGGTGGCACTACTTCTGGAGCACCCAAATATGTAGGTGTTATTGCTGGTTTGGGCCCGCAAGACTCCTCAACGGCTAATTTGCAACATGGCCATCGTCAAATTCCATATGTCCAAGCAAAGGACGCCAATGGCAATCCCCAGACCGGTTGGTTTTTCTCACAAACCTTAGAGGGCGGCGGCGATCCAACGAACTATTTTGATTATAGCACTTCTACACAAAAGTTATTTAAATTTCATGCATTGGATCACGGCGAATGGGCCCAGACCAATTTAAAAGTGTCAATTACTAACATCAAATATACTAAAGATGAGTGGTATAAATGGGGAACATTTGATGTCCTGATTAGAAGAATTAGCGACACTGATAAGTCTCCGGTTGTTTTGGAAAGATTTAGTCAATGTACATTAGATCCAGATTCACCAAATTACATTGCAAGAAAGATAGGCACACAATATGTAAACTTTGACACCTCTGATAGGCTGCTTGAGCTTCAGGGTACATATCCAAATCGTTCGAAATATATTCGTGTGCAAATGAACCCGGATGCTAATTCTAATGCTGAATACTTACCATTTGGAGTTTATGGCCCAATTAAGTATCTGGATGTCAACTTGGCTGCTGCAACAGCGGGCGACGACGGCCATGACGATGGCACACAAACTTTCGACTCCACCGGAAGGATGTTTCGTGGCGCCTCTGGCAGCTATAAGATATTTTCTCATGATCTCGACAACCACCCTAGGAAAGACGGCCAGCATGCAATTGTCTCCGGTACCACCGGCAAAAACATGAGATTCATGTATCCTAGTGTTCCACTGCGTCTTTCAGCCTCCCAAGAGGGGCTGGGGAGTGTAAAACAGGCATTTTTTGGAGCTTGGACTGGACAATCTAAAACTAATGCTACATTTAATCAGGATATTAAAGATCTTGTTAAATCAAAGGGCCTAGGCCATGATCAGTTTTCGCCCGCCGAGTATACTGAATATATGTGGTCATTTACCTTAGACGAAGTAATTTCTGGTTCGTCGGGCGATTATACATGGGTTTCAAGCAGCCGCACCCAAGGTACTGCACTTACAGCCGCTACCGGCGCTTCTTACAAAGATATTTTGGACAAGGACATTGATTCCTTTACCACACTTCTGGCCGGCGGCTCTGATGGGTTTAATATAACAGAAAAGAACCCATTTAGACAAGGTTCTGGCGGCAAGGTCAACGGTAAAACTGAAAAAACTGGATATGCATTTAATTCAATCAAAGAATCGATTGATATGTGTGCTGACCCGGAGTTTGTCGACTTTAATTTAATTTCAGTTCCCGGTGTTTGGGACGAAGGGCTAACAACTCATCTCATTGAAACTATTGAACCAAGAGGAGATGCTCTTGCGGTTATTGATCTGAATGGAGATTTCCAGCCGATTGATGAGTCGACCGCAGTGTCTTATGGCAATGTTACAACCACAGTTGATAATTTGAAAGGCCGCGGCTTGAACTCAAGTTACGCGTGTACTTATTACCCGTGGGTTCAGATTAGAGATACTATTACTGGCAAGTGGGTGTTTATGCCGCCGTCAGTTGCAGCTCTCGGCGCCTTCTCATATACTGATAGAGTTAGAGCGCCCTGGTTCGCGCCGGCCGGCTTTAATCGAGGCGGGCTTTCAAGTGGTGTCGCTGGACTACCAGTTGTGAATGTTACTGAGCGATTAACTGCCAGACAAAGGGATAAATTATATGATGCGAATATTAATCCAATTGCATCGTTCCCAAATGAAGGTATTGTAATCTTTGGGCAAAAAACACTACAAATAACTCGCAGCGCCCTTGACCGTATTAATGTGCGTAGATTAATGTTGTATGTGAAAAAGGGAATATCAGCAATTTCTTCTGATATCTTGTTTGAACAAAATGTTCAAGAAACTTGGGATAGATTTATTGGAAGGGCTAATCCATTTTTACAGGATGTTAAGGCTCGCTTTGGCTTAACTGATTTCAAGCTGATACTTGATAAAACTACAACCACCGATGATTTAATTGATAGAAATGTTTTATATGCGAAGGTGTTTTTGAAACCTGCCCGCGCAATTGAATTTATCGCAGTTGACTTTATTATCACAAATACTGGAGCAGCATTTGAGGATTAGTACTAATTACTAGGAGAGGTAGGAGAGTAACCAATGGCTAAACAAGGAAATGCAATTCCGCAGTGGCTAGCGCCAAATATTGAACCGAAGCGTAAATTTAAATTTATTCTTAGTTTCGGTGATATTCCTGCGTGGGTTGTCAAAACTGCCGGCAGACCCAACATAACTGTTTCAGCCGGCGCGACACATCATTTTATGGCCCACCAGTTTAAATTTCCTGGCAGAATTGAATATAATGACATACAAATTGCATTGGTCGATCCGATAGAGCCAGATATTGCATCTGTGATGTTTCAGATGATTAAGGATGCTGGCTATGTGCTTCCTTCAGATTGGAACCAAGGAAATGAAGGTTGGAAAAAAAGTTTTTCAAAGTTAAACTCTGTCAACGCAACTAAGGGCGACATCTCAATTAAAACTATTGATGCTGCAGGCCGAGATGTTGAAAAATGGACTTTGCACAACGCTTGGGTAAAAGAAGTTAATTTTGATGATGTCGGCTATGACAGCGAAGACTTAATGAGTATTACTGTTACATTGACTTATGATTATGCAAAACATGAACTTTTTTCTAATGAATAATAATTATTAGTAATGCCCACTGAAAATCGAAAAATAGAGTTTGAAGCTCAGCAATCATATAGATTTATATTAAAGATAAATGATTTATACGCGGCCTATATAAGTGATGTATCAAGGCCGTCGTATACGATTGGAACACAACCTTATAAATTATTAAATCATTATTTTAATCACCCAACAGATATTAAGTGGAATCCGGTAACCTTTACAATAAGAGAAGTTTATTCACGAGACGTGTTTAAGTCTGTCGGTGCTGTTATGATAAACAAGCTTAGAGAGCATGCTTATGATTACCCAACAGATATTGACGAAACATTGTTAAAAGATTTAAGTAAGACCGATTTTATGAGATCTTTGGGCCCCGTTTCTATTCAAATGTTAACGCCAGATGGGGAAATACACGAAGAATGGAAGCTTCAGGGCGCTTTTATATCAGATCTTAAATTTAGTGAATTGGCATATAATCGCGATGACTTAACAGGAATCACAGTTACGGTACAATATGATTGGGCGGAACTTTCTTATAAGCCCAAACTGTAAGAGGAGAAAATGAGAAATAAAGACAGGTTTGAATTCCCAGTACAGCCGACACAGCAGGCACAACCAACACAGCCGGTACAACCAACACAACCAACACAGCCGGTACAGCAGGCACAACCAACACAGCAAGCACAAAATATCTATACACCACCAACAGATGTTGTAAAACTCCCGTCGCGTGGAAGATTTTATCCAGAAGGTCATCCGCTGCACAAAGTTGAGGAAGTTGAAGTATATTTTATGACCACAAAAGAAGAGGATATATTAGTATCCACTTCATATAATAAACAAGGAATTGTTTTTGATAAATTGGTAGAAAGCTTGCTTGTTAAAAAAACGATAAAAGCGAGAACGCTACTGCCAGGAGATAAAAGCGCAATTTTAATCAATGCAAGAAAAAATGCTTATGATAATGAGTATAAATTTTCAATATTGTGTGACAGATGCTTTGTTGAAAATAATGTAATAATTGACTTAGATAAAATTGATGCCAAAGAAGACAACCGCGATGGTGTTGAATTTACAGAGCGCGGGACTTTTGTTACTCAATTACCAAAAAGCAAAGCTTCTGTCGAAGTTAAATTGCTCACCGGCGCCGATGAAGCAGAGATTGTTAAAGGCGCAGAGCAAAAGGCAAAGCACAATTTGCCAGAAACTGTGGCAACAGATAGATTGCGTCATATAATTGTTTCAATAAACAACAATGAGGACATTTTGGCTATTGGGGATTTTGTTTCTCGTATGCCGATCGCAGATTCAAGGCATGTAACAAAGAAATACAATCAAGTGCTTCCAGATGTAGACTTCACATATGAAATTTCTTGTGAAGAGTGCGACCAAGGAAACAAGGGGGTTGTGCCAGTTTTGGCCGACTTTTTTTGGCCTAACGAGTGAATATATTGATAGCGTATATGATATGGTTTTCTTTATGAAACATAAGGGAAATTGGAATTTTTTTGAAATATATGCTTTGCCAATAAAATTACGTAATTGGTTTTTTAATCGCTTAATCAAGTATTTTGAAGATACAAACGAAGCTATGAAAAAATAATTTTGCTTCAAAACTATTTACATAAGATGGGGGTAATAATATATGGCTAATGGCGCCAACAAACTGGCTAAAGATGTACTCGCTCTTACATCAGCGGGCAATAGTAGGGGATTAAGAAGCCTAGCTGCGAAACAAGCCGACTCTAAGGTAAGGTCCATGATGGAACGCACCGCCGGCAATCTTGAAAAAATGACAAAAGAGGGCGCCAAGACCGGGAAGTCTCCCGAAATTCTCAAAACTACCATGCAGATTGCCGAGGCCTACGATGATTTAAACATAAAGATGGAGGCGGCCAATCTTAACTTGGCAAAAAACAGAGAAGAACTTGGCCAAACATTAGTAAAATTATTAAAATTCCAGCTAGCCAATGTTGACCTGGGCGTAACGGTTAAAGAGATAACAGATAAATACAACACGCTTTCGACGACGCTTGCAACTCGTGTTCGCAAAGGCTTTGATCAGCAATCTACAGCGCTGGTTGAACAAACTATATTGTGGGATCGCATGGGTATAAGCATTGACACCTCTACGAATTTAATAAATAAATTTGATACCGTAATGGGCATGTCTAGAAAAGAAATAAGCAGAACTGGCAGAGTAATGCTGGACTTCGCCGCGCGCACAGGCCAGAGCGCCGCAAAAGTATTCAAAGATTTAGCAGATGGCGCTGGCCAATTTTACGATATTTTGGATTCAGAGCAGGCGACAAGACAGACTTTAATTTTTCAAGCCCGAGCAAGAGCTATGGGTACATCCATTAGTGACCTTATGGGCACTATGAAGAAATTTGAAGATATTGAAACTGCACAAACTACTGGCGCACAACTAAATGCAACATTAACTGCTTTGGGCGGTAGTTTTGATTCTGTTAAGGCATCTGCCATGGATTATCCTGAAAGAATGGAATATATAGCAAAATCTATTCAGCAAGTTGCTCCGCGCATTCGCAAATCCAGCCCAAGAGTTCAACGCGCGTATATGCAAGCTTTAGGTAAATCTGGCATAGATGTCGGCATGATTCGTAGGCTAATAAGATTCCGCCCAGAAGAAATGGCCGAGGGCGAAAGGGCATTAACTGGTGGCATGGTCGGTGCCATTACAGAGGGTCAAGAGCGTATGTTTGCGAGGAGAATGACGTCGATAGGCCAAATGGCAGCGCCATGGCAAGCCGAAGGTCTTGGCTTGGGTGGCCGCGCCGGCCAAGCCCTCGCCGTCTCGGCCGCGGGTGGCATGCCCGGTGCCATTACTAGTGTACAGAAGGGCAAAATCGCCGCCGGCGAGGGGCTTCAGGGTATTGTTAATGTTCTTCAAAAAGGAATTACAGATGCTGCCCCGGAGATCAAAGAAAAGATTGCTGAAGAGTTTGCCACCGGTGTGTTGTCCGGTTTTACAGCCGAGTTTGATAAATTTTCGGGAGAGATCGCGGCCGCCTTTAAGAAGATTAGAAGATTGAATCGAGAATTTAGCAACGATCTCCGCGATCACCAGACGGCTAAAGCACACGGGTAGGAGGAGAAACAAAAATGTCTTTAGATGCACTTACATGGACTGCCGATTTCATTAAAGAAGGCGGCGAATGGGTTAGCGAAAAGCTTGGATTTGATGCAACAACTGCCGCCAGCGCGCGGCTGGAAGGTCTTAGTGCTCCGGATCCGACTCTTAAAACAGCAGAAACTGCTGAAGTCGCTATTAGAAATAAACTGAGTTTTTCTGATATTCATTTTACATTTCCAACAACTTCCGGCCGCGCTGGTCGCGAAGGCATGCAGAGAAGAATAAGCATGCCAGCCTACATACAGACATTTCAGGACACATATTCGCCTACTTGGACGACCACGCCGGTTTTCGGCCGCGCGGATCCAATTCCAACATATGCAAATACAATCAGGGCAATAACTTTGAGCTTATTAGTTCCTTGTTTTAATAAAGTAGATGCAAATGAAAATTTAAGAAAATTAAACACATTAATTAAAGGTTTATATCCGGGTTATAGAAAAATGCAAACAGGCGCGAACGTATTAGAGAGCCCTCCGTTGGTGCGTATAAAATTTGCAAATTTACTTATAAACCACAAAAACCCAGCTAAAGGCTTGTTGGGATATATAACAAGCTTTAGTTCTGACATGGGCATTAAAGAAAGGGGCGTAATGATTGATCAAGCCGGCACAACTGGTTATTTATTACCAAGAGCGTTGGGCATTAACCTTAGTTTTTCTCCTTTGCACGAATCAACAATTGGGTGGGATAATGCGGCTTCCGAAGGAGAATTTTTCGGAAATGAAAATTTTCCATATGATGTTAAAAAAAGAAAAGGAGAAAGTGTTGCACCCGGTGATTCCATGGCCGGCCTGGGGGTCGACATTTCTACAGATCATGTAACACAGGAGTATGGTTGATAATGGCTATATCACGATATAAAGAATTAAATATTATTGCTAATGATGATTCTGATTATAAAAAAGTTTTTAAAAGTAGGTACAACAAAAGAAGTGCAATCCGGCATTTTGAAACTCAAA
>Ga0080013_1003867_pt1 | contig 15213 bp, 28 predicted proteins | sample ETNvirenome_6_85_FD_69236 | JGI IMG/M metagenome (GOLD analysis project Ga0080013, IMG submission 69236) | Marine viral communities from the Pacific Ocean - ETNP_6_85 (SPADES assembly) (version 2) | ecosystem: Environmental > Aquatic > Marine > Oceanic | place: Pacific Ocean | collected 2013-06-19
ATTACCTTCATTGCCACAATGGCTACATACAAATCTGTGAACAATTCCTTTGGCATATCAAAACTATGCTCCTTCTTCAGGAAATCCCTGTAGAAGTTAAGCAATCTGGTTACCGTTTCCTCCCATGTCTCTCTGCGACCTTCCTCCTCAAGCCAACGACTATAGCGCGATTGATGAATGAACGCTTGATAATCAGTTTTCATCTAAGGGTAGCTCCTCTTGTCCTTCCTGTTCTTGGGCTTGTACTCGCCCAATACCATTGATCATGTGAGCAACCTCCCGATAAGGTTGTCGAGCAAGATAATTTAGAATTTCGTTCATAAGATTATTGGGTATGTTCATTTTCCTATTTTCCTTTCATATGGGGGACATCATGTGTCATCCCTTGCAGGGACGGTGGGCTATAGCGATCTGACTTAAGTACTTTACCATCTGATCTGTATACTGGATTGCCGTCTCTGTCAAGTTTTGACATATTCGACTTATGTACTCTATTAAATGCAGTATCAAAAGACCAGCCGTAAGTAGTAGCAAAGCCAACGCACACGTAAACCAAATCACACAATTCTTTAAGCACTTCCTCAGGTTTTTTATTGTCGATTGCATCCATCACCTCCTCGTATTCTTCCTCAATAAGTTTTCGCCGTAGTCGCTTCTGTCTGTCAATCTCTCCCTTCCCGTTCTCAGGAAAATCCAGGTTCACTGGATGACCGAAGGCTGCATGGAATTGGGAGAGCTTGGTCTGCACACTCTCATGTCTCATCATTCTTACCCCTCTCCACCTAAAAACTTGAGAAATCTGTATCGTTACGCAGCTTCAGTTCATTAACAAGGTATTCCATATACCATTGAGCCTTCAGGATATCCTTCAAGGGCATACCCTTATGCATATGCCTTGCGACATATTTTATGATATTCCCCTTGAGATATCCATGAAACTCTGCCTCAGTCATAGAATTTTGTATGAGGGTAATAGTTTCGATACTTGTTTGATTGTAATGGTCAGGGCTGTTTACCTGATCCCATAAGTCATTCGTTATCCGATCCTTGGTCATGCGTATTGCCTTTCTATCTCATCCATAGACACGGTTTCGACATCGTAAACCCCGCCCTTAACATTGCGCTTCATGATGATGCCTCTCCACCATAGGTACTGTGTATTTTTAGCGTAGTCCTCGTCGTGATTGAAGAAGCAACCAGCAGATAGTCCATATACCTTTTCCCCTGAAGGGCGGCTACGAATTGCCATGTCCAGGGTGTGGATATGCCCTACCGTACAAGATACCATCATCTTGGACAAAAGGTTCTGTGCTATATTCAATCCTGAAATAGCCTGACCCAGTACCCCGCTAGGGAAGTTGTGACAATAATAAATACCGTCTACCTCCACAGGGATGGTGTAGGGTACAGTAGTCCAAGCGTGTTCCTCAAAGTTTATATTCTCTAACCCAATAACACCATCCAACTCTGGCGCAACCTGTACTGCCCGATTGATGCGTTCCTCATGGTTACCTCCAAGCATATACTTCTTGGGCCTGTACTGTGCCTTTCTGTTCTGTTTCCGGGAATCGTTGTATTCCTTTATCGGGGCCTCGAAAAGTTCCAGAGCCTCATTAGCACTGTCTATGTCTTGACTATACCTGCGCCCCTCAAAGTCCTTCTTGCCTTTGTCATAGCTGCACAGTGAGTCCATGTCTGCAAAGTCACCCATGCATATGATAACGTCTGGCTTAAGATCAATAGCCATTCGCCCAGCCCAAGTGAATCTCTCATTAGATACTCCAGGCTTTGAATGTGGATCACCTATAACCATATGGGTTGTCATGTATCTTTCCTCTTCTCTGCTTCCTCAGAAAAATTAATCACGTTGCCCTCAGTGGGAACACCTTTCTTCCCACCTTTCTCCTCTTTCGAGGATACCTCATCAGAAAATTTAATAAATTCAGCAATGCCCTTTTCCTCAATATGTTCAGCATCATTTACTATACAGGATGCTGCCCCTAGTGCCATGATAGAACAGGTGCGATTGTCATCAGTGGAGAAATTCATATTGAATATGGAAGTCTCCAACCCATCTCCTGTCATTCTCACGCCTATAAATACAGCATCTTCATTGGCATCTAATGTCAGTTCCATCGTGAAGTCCTTTCAAAGAAATGTTCTGCGTCTAGTATTACTAATGGTTTCTTTCGGTTCATTTTAATAATGAGTAAGCCCTCTCTGTCTGAATGTGATTTTGCCTGTTCGTGATACTTATACAGAGTACCGAAAGTTTCCCTGTTCTTGCACTCAATACTATAAGGAAACTTCCCTCTCGCGTTCTCAGATATAAGCCTAACGTCTTCCCCGCCCTCACCCATGACGGCGCATTTAACATCATCATCTGTAAAACTAAACAGAACCTTCAGGATATCTCTAGTCCAATCCTGAAGCGCCCTGCCCTTAGCCTTAGCACTACTTGCCTTCATTAAGTAACTCCGTAATATCAGAGATATAAATCTCTATACCTTGTAGGTGATACTCCAAGTCTCTGTGTATGGAAATAATGTAGCCCAATTTATCCGCAAGAGATGCTACTCTTTTGTTGGCAAAAACTAACTGCTCCTGAAGATCATACACATTCTTCTTCAAGATTTCCTCAGTAGACATGACTCCTAGAGTATCATGTGCGCTAATCATCCTCTACCTCCTTGAGTGCCGTGTACCAAAGCCACTTAGGGTTCTTGCTGACAGACTTACGTTGTGGTAAATACTGTAGCCCCTCTTCCCAACAAGCTTCCTTATAGGAGCAAAAATTACACACCATGTCAAGTACCCTGTTACCTGTGAGGCTCTTCCTAAACTTCTCAGCAACGTCCGAAAATAGCCGCCTAAAGGGTTCCTTTTTTTTAATAGCAGTTATATTCTTTTTGACAGTACTGAGTGCAGCCTCCTTATATTCAGAATCTCCAGGAGGAACCTCTGTCAAAGCCCATTCCCCGGAAGACTTGTCTATTGCAATCCATCCTGCAAACTTTTTGCCACTGCCTTCAGCGTATAAATATCCTTGGGGCAGATACCCAAAAGAATCCTCCTTAGCAATAGCCCCGAAACCTCCTTGCTCACCAAATTTATACTTGAAGCTATAAGGAGATGCGCTCTTTATATCCCAAATCTCATTGTCAATCTCAAGATCGTATGTCCCCTCTATGACCTCGTCAGCAATTTCTGTCGATACCTTGACTTGTTCAGATTGAACATTAACCCCAGAAGCTTTCAGTATGCACATTGCTAGAGCCTCAATCATATCGCCAAAGATAAATCTCATCTTGAGATTGTAGGGAGGAGGCTCCCTAGAAGCCCCCTCCCTTTCCATCTGAAGCTGGCACAAAGGTCTGCCTATGGAACTCATACGCAACGTAAAGCCATCCTTGCGGTCCTCCGTAAACTGCCGCCGCAAAGAAGCTTTACAGGCTTCCCCGAAATCCTCAATAAGTTGGTCATCAATTTCAACCGCATGAAGATTTGCTTCAGATAAAAATCTTACAACCTTGTAAAGAATCGGATGCATTAGTTAATCAACTCACTAATGGTATCGTCCTCTACGTCGGATATCATCGCTTCAAGAGCATCGTCTTGAGGATTACGGAGCTTCTTCTTAGCCTCCGTATACTCATCTTCGATGACAGCGTTCTCTTCCTTCAGCATCTCACCAAACACAACAAGTGTCTCGTAGTCCACATCAGTAAGAGCAATTACCTCACTAAAGTCAGGGCGTATAACAGGCTTATAAAAAATATTGCCTCCTGCCTTTGCCCGTTCTGTAGTAAGAATCCAGGGATAACTCATAAGCGGTTGCTTTCTCTGGGTTATCAACTTTTGAGCATCCCCGATCACACCCCAGCTTGTACCCGTAGCCCTCCAAAGAATAGGATAATTCTCTATGCTAGAGGATTCTCCAGTGGAAGGATTTTCTACAGTTGCTGAGACAACCCCGTATAACATACGGTAGCACTTGATATCCCTCTGTTTTGCCGCATCTTTGGCAGAGAGAGTATCAATATTTCTGGCGTTAACCTTGCCACAACGAAGCGTCCCGGTAGAATCAATAGCGTCTTGATCCCAATTCTGGAACACGATTGAGCGTGACGTATACTTCCTTTCCTCTGGGTCATACGCCATATACTGATACCTGTTCAGGAACGGCCTGAAAGAAACCTCCTTGGCATAGACAGACGTACCTGTCGCATCATGGTAGAAGGTATAGCTGCCCATAGGCAGAGTTACCCCCTCCTCATTTTCAGATTGACGGTTAATAGACAGGCGAGGAAGAAAGCTCCTCTTAACTTCCTGTCCTGTGATAGCCATCAATTCCTCTGTGGAGAGAGGGTTCTTGGCAGAAAGATCGTTCCTAGATAGCATTGATAAGTCTGTAGTCATTTGAAATAACCTCCATATTGGGTTTGATTGTGTGTACTGTAAACGATATTTCTCAAAAAGTCAAGCATTATTTTCACCTCTTTCAAAAAAAATTACTCCTCATCCTCTGGGTTATACAGGAGCTTCTTGACCTCCTGCTTGTTGACCTTTCCCTCCCTATGTTTGTGAGGGATAATGCGTAATCGAAACTCTTTAGCTCTCAAGGGATTGTCTCCTCTTTCCTGCTTCCATCGTGGGGTCTTCTTCTTGTCGTACTTCCATGCCTTCTTGGATTTATCATCCTTGGTCATCGTTCGATTCCTATTTTAAATCCAGCCAATTCTCACCAAACTTAGTCTCAACATCAAGATCAAGATTGAAATCAATATCATACATCTCCTTCAGCAACTCCTTTGTAGCATAGCCTATATTATCATGAATGTCAAGCATCTCCTCAAGCTCACTGGGATGAGCATCAGAGACTATTGAATCATGCACCGTGTTAACCATCTTAGATTTAGTAAGACCTCTCTTCTTCATCTCTCTCCAAACGTAGATACAGGCTACTGGCACGATATCTGCCGTAGCAAACCCCTGGACAGGATAGTTCTTGATCTTAGTTCCTCCCGACACACCGCCGCTAGGATATCTTGTTACGTTCCTGAAGGCATACTCCCTACCTGTGGGCAATACCAAAGTTCCTTGCCGTAGAACATCAACCAGCCAAGCATCATGCATAACCGAAATATCCTTATACTTCTTAAGGAATGTCTGGTAGTACCTCTTCTCATCGTCAGTGCCTGAAGTTCCTCCATACAGAGGCTTAAAGGTATGCGCCTTGGCATCTTGACGGGATACCCCAATAACATCCGCAGTGAATTGGTGAACATCCACGCCGTCCTTTACATCCTGCATACCTTGCTCATCTTGTGCAAGAAATACAGCAGCCCTAAATTCTAATTGAGAGAAGTCCGTATCAATAATCCTCCCACCTGAATGCCGTGATACAACTACCTTACGAATAGGAAAGGTCGTTACCCTTGGTTGGTTCTGAAAGTTTGGGTTCCTACTCGAAAGCCTACCCGTTGCAGTAACACATTGCTGGAACGATGGATGAAGGAACCCTCCAGGAGTTACGTTCATCTTGATACCATTCACAAAGGTATTCAAATATGTATCCACGGCACCATACCTAGTAATCTTATTGGCAAAGTCCTTGATATTCCCATCTGACTTACCCATACCCATGAGAGTTTGCTTGTCAGTCTTAAATCCTCCCTCAGATACCATCTGCACGTTGTACCCAGAAGCCTTTAGCTGAGGACCGCACTGTTTGAAGCCTCCCTGCTTACTAGTATTGAGGAGGACACTTCCCTCCCCTGCACAAGTCACACACCTAGACAGGTTCTTATAAGGGTGTCCATTGACCTTGTACTTTTGGATGTACCCCTCTCCTAAACACTCCGTACAAGGAGTAGCTGAAGTCCTGTACACAGGCTCTGTGTAACTTTGTATGGCCTTCACAAACTCCTTGCGGGTCAGCCTATTTCGGCGCAGAGGTCTTCCCGTAGCCTTGTCCATCCCAATGTTAAATGCAGAAGACCATTTCTTTTTATCTGTGACCTTTCGAGAGTAGATAAGCTGCGACAATTGCTCTGGGCTAGACAGGTTTACTTTGGTATCCCCCATCTTATCCTTGATGCTTTCCGCTATGGATATCTCAAGTTCACGGTATTCCTTCTTGTACTCATGCTCAACAGCAGACAAGGCATCCATGTCAATAGCAATGCCATTGTTCTCCATGTCAATGAGTACCAAAAGAAATTCATTTGACATTTTAATAGTCTTCATTAGTCCCTTGTTATCTTCCCGCTTCAAGTCCTTGATCTGGGCATGAAACAATTCCACTGTGGATTTGATATCCTGAATACAATACTCCTTCAGAATTTCTTTCGGTATGCTCTCATACCCACCCCCACCTTTCAGGTACTCCTGAATTATGTCGGATGCCTTGAGAGATAGTTTCCTCCTCTTGCAAATACCTTCCAGCGACAGAGAGGTTCTCTCCCCTCTAGCCAAAATGTACTCACCAATCATCGTATCGTATACCTTACCAGAATAGGTGAAGCCTTCCCTGCCTAGCCAAGACAAGTCAAACTTCAAGTTATGCCCTACAAGTAAGGTTGTGTCATCCAGAACCTTCTGGACCTCCAGCTTCTTAATCATGTCAACGGCAGGAGAATCCTCCGTACAATGGATGTACTTCGCATCTCCCTTAGCATTACCCCAGCCTACCCCCAGGACAAAGTTGTCCTCAAGGTAGGGGGAGGGATCAAGCTTACCATTTTTGTTAGGCTTGGTTGATGTTTCCAAATCTATAATCGTAATCATATCGTATACCTTGATGTTTGTGGGTCCAGGATGGCCCCAATTGTTCCATGCCAGCCGGTGATCTTATTCTTACTGATGCAGATACCCCGGCTATGATCTTCAGAATCTACAGTATCAGATTTCCCTACACCGATAATAAGATCAGCCTCTGCTGCCTTACCTGTGCGAGAGTTCTCCATCATACTAAAAGTAACCTCGTACCGTCCTTCAGCATCTGCGCTGGCTTGAGATACTGCCACTATAGCACAGTTCCTTCGCTTGGCAATCTCTCTTGCCCCTGTATAAATGGCCCGTAATTTCTCATCTGTCCGGGCAAAGGTTCCATCAATGCTCATCTTGTCTAGCTGATCAACAACCACAATATCTGGCTTCTGTTCTGCTATATATGCATCAAGATAATTCATGTCCCAATCAACTACATGCTCTGGCATAACCAGATTATCCATGACCGGCCTCCATAAATCTCGCATCTCTCCTAGTAATTCCGTTCTTTCCTTTAGCTCATCTTCAGTATCATTAGGGTTAGACACAACATTTCTGTTGTTAATGCCAGACCATGCCATCATCATCCTGGCCTTGGGCCGACACCCCGGCTCCTCATTGCATATACAATGCACATTAGCGCCTTGCCCTAGAAAGCCATCCTGACCGGCTACCATGTTTACCCAGAAAGCAGTCTTGCCCACCTCTGGCCTACCAAAGACAATAGTCAAGGTTCCCGGCCCTATACCGCTAACCCTACGACCTAGCGTCTCTAAATTGAACTGCCACTTAGCCGTTGTGTTTATCTCTGCGAACAATTCATATACATCATCAGTCACAAACTCATACTTCTCAGAAGAGATTGCCCCTTCATCCATTTCTTCCAGTAGCCTCTTAGCTTCGACAAGCTTGTTGTTATCCGAAGAGTTCCAAGCCTCTGTGGCTAAGAGAGCAATCCTGTGACCTATATCCTTAACGTACAAGGATTTTATAATGTCCTTTGCTATGTCCGAATTAGGCTCCGGTGCGCCAGATATTTTACTGCACAACAATTCAAAACTCTCCTTGGCAGTTTCAGACATTGCCGGATTATATTTTTCAACATGCAATGCCTTCAACTCATCCATCGAAAGATCAGAACTATACTCCTCATGCGCCCTCTGGACTGTATCCAGAAATGCGCCCGTACCATTAGCGAATAGCGACCTACTTAAGTGTCCTTTGTTTTTGTCATAGAAATTCTTGTTAAGCAACATCTTCATCAATTGCTGTTCAAACATAATTATCCTACCGCTGTTTCAGTATCCATAATTTTCTGGGCCATGTTCAACGCCTCTTCTTTTGAAGAAGCTACGGCAACAGTAACCCATTTGTGATAATCCTCAAACCAAACCTTGTTTCGTTTCAAGGCTTCTTGTGCCTTTGACCATTTATCCAGACGGGATATTGGCATTTGAACCCACGCCGCAAACTTCCCGTCACCTTGCCTTTTAACTACATCAATCACGCGCATGTATCATTCTCCATAATTTCAAGTACTTCCATGTCACTTCCCAAATACCAGATACCTCCTTGTGATTTGGGACGCTTTATCGTTTCCATCACCGAAAAAGCAACCTTAGCCCATACCCTCCCTTTCTCTGAAAGGTGTGGAGCAACGGGCTTACTGCATATGTGCCATCCGGGCCTGAATGCAAAGCCCTTTTTATGGTGCTTCTCATGGGGGTAATTCACCCCGACCTCTATTCGTTGTTTTGCATTTATGAATAAAGGCCCAAGTGACCCATCTTTCCTACGCTTGAATAGTTTGTAGCCAATCATTATCGTATTCCTCGTTTGATATCTCGTTTTGCATCTTGTGTACTATTTACTAATTCCTTAACGTAAGAAGCATCCAAATTCAATGCTTCAAGTTTCTTTTTAGTTTCGGTCATCGTTAACTCACCCTCAAAAAATTTCTCAAGCAGTGACTCAACTCTGACCTGTACGTATTCATCTTGTGACATTTAAAAACTCCTTCGCTTCCTCAGTTGAATAATGCTTCATATCTTTTTCCTGTGGCATTTAAAAACTCCTTCGCTTCCTCAACTGAATAGTGTTTAAAATCTTTTTCAAGAACCATCACTGTTGAAGGTATATAGTAGCTCAATTCACTTGCCATGTAAAGGGCCTTGTTAGTTGCATCCCTGTCAAGGGCTACGACCAAACTCTCGTAGGTTTCAGTAAGAACCTTGAGGTACGATGCCTTAAGAGATGTACCCAACAACGCTACTCCTGAAAATCCCGCCGCGCCAATCACACAGGCGCTTGGGCAATCCTCCACAAGGATACCTACCTTGTCCTTACCACAGATAAAGGGATAGGGGCTGCTGCCATACATATACCATTTAGGTTTAAAGTTTCCCAAGGCTCTGCCCACGGCTCCCTCTATCTGTCCCTCATTATTAACCATAAAAACGCATCTGTCAAGTGTTTTATCATACATTATGTCGCATAGATCACTTTTATACGCATCGTATGAATTATTCTTATTTAAAAACTCCATGCACTTATCGCTCTCTCGAATATTTACAAACCCGCCTGGAATTTTAAAACCACTAACACGAGGACCACTAACACGTTCGCCACTAACATGTCGATAGCCCGAACGGACTTGAGTAAAAATCTCCTGGGCAGATGGCTGATAAACTCTATGGCCCTTGGCCGAACAATTGGCAAAAAAACAATTCCACATCAGGTGGATACCTCGACGGCTCACACTGAAGGAATTTTTGTGAAAACAAAATGGGCAATCCCCCCTGAAGTCTCCCTCAGGGGGAATGCCCATTGCTGCTACGGTTTCTATTTGATTATCCATTTTCTCCATCCCTTTCTGTAACCCACCAATCTTTATTGGCAAGAGTAAAGTTCACGTACACGCCATCATAGTCATCATAGACTATTTCAAATTCATGAGTAGGGCAACTGTTTAGCCACTTAAAAAACTCCTTTCTACTAATCATCTCCATCCTCAATGCCCTTTAAAATATTGTCGCAACCAATATTCTCGCAGGTTTGTGTATAGTCCAATTCGACACAACCATTCCAACCTCTATACTGGTCGCTAACTGCTTGTTGATGACAAAAATCACAGCAGTAATATTCGGCATCTACAACATCCCCGTGATTATCTTCTATTATGTGCATGTGTGCCATAATTCTATTCCCTCTCTAGTATATTTTGACATTGCTTCATAGGATCGCCCTCTCCAAAGTATTCTAAAGTTAAATTCCTGATGAATTTCTCATCACCAATACTGAAGTCTCTCATAAATATTCTAACATACGCGATAACTTCCTCAACGTTACGTGCGCCCCGACCTGTACTATACTCTGCATGTTCCTGCAACTCTATAGCTCTGTCTGACATTCTACCCATTTTTCTTCTCCAAAAAAACGGGGACACCCGAAGGTGTCCCCAAGGTTTTACGCTGCCAACTGTAAGAACGCTGGCGTTTCGGTCCACTTAACAATCTCAAGTTCTCGACCAAGCATCGTCTGTGCATCGTGATCAGACCCTGTATCATTCAAGTTAAATGCCCCATCACTATGCGATGAGTAGTTCGTAAAAGCACTTTGCAGGGCAAACAAATTACTGCCCCTGATACGAGCCTCATCGCTGTACTGTTCAAGGAGCTTCTTTTCTAGCGACTTGGAAATTGGTAACTTAGTAATAACGTCCTCTGCGTCGAAGCGCGTTATGGGGATATCTGCCAATTTCCTTACATACTCGACCTTCTCCAGGAAGTTAGGCACAGTAGAGGACATACTGAAAACAAAATCCTTCACACTCTCGCCAGAAGTATTTTTTCTTTTTGTCCAAGAGCCTTCTCCGAAAACCTGCCCATTACGACAATACCCGTCGAAGTGGCCGAACAATGTGTTCATTCGATGTGAACCAGCAAGACCCCTGAATGTCACGCTACGGAGAAACATCTCAGTCATAAACGTACTTCCATTACGCATCTTACTCTCCACGGGAGATGTTAGATTTTTATATATAACATCTTGCAATGCAAATGCACCTCCGTGGGCCGTCTTGTAGGTGACCTCTACATTATCCAGAGCATTAGTCATACCAAACTCTCTGAACTGTTTCACAATGGCATTGTTGGTCCTCTTGAAAAACTCAACGTGGGGCCTGTGGCGTTCCGTGACCTTTGCCACTGGGTGCTTATTTGTAACCACTCCTAAGCCTTTAAACTCAAGCACCTCACCTGGGGCCGCAGGATGTACTACCCTGCACACAGACCTCAGGCGATTATGCCCCTCATAGTTAGGAACATCGAAGCTCTCTACCTCAAAGTCCACGGCAGAACCTTCCAGGCGGAAGGGGTCGTTCTGTATACCGGAATACATTATGTATCCTCCAAAAGTTAAGGTTAAGAAGGGAAGGAGGGGAATCGAACCCCTCGCTACTTCAAGCATTCGACTTGCCGCTACCGCTTAGTCGAATTAAACGGTATTAGCTCACCAGACTTCCCATAGAGTGGGACAGAAGTATTTTTAGGCACGGCAGTATTGCCAGTGTCTGGTGCTGGGTCACCACTCCTGTCCCTCCCAAGCTCATGTGCAGGTGCCCACGCCCTCGCCCCCTGCACGTATCGGCATTTCGTTAATGCTACCTTCCAACCTTCCGAAGACATCACATACCGATCCCTAATTTCAAGTACTATTATACTACGCTACGTCCTTCTTGTCAAGGGGTACGTTCTCTAAAATTGGACCCCCTGCCACAAATATTATACTAGGAATAACAACGGTTCTGAACGTGGCCTCATCATCCACAACCGTATCCAAGAGAAACCTGTTATCTGCGTCCTTTCCTTTTGCGGGGATGGTGGACATCTTCCCAGAATAACGGGCAACAGTACCCTTCTCCGTTGTCCATTCCACCATGAATGAACCTCCTAAATCTTCGATATCTTTACGAGTAATCATTTCACTTTCTCCACGATTATTGTTTCATCAGATACATAGCACAATTTACAATCCTTACACTTCTGCCCCGTGCAATTCTCAAGAGGATGCTCACCACTGACATTGTTGAACACCTTATCGAAATACTTAGGAGGCTTACTCATTACCCGATCAATTACTGGGTTGGAATAAATCAGAACCATGTTGTCGGGCTTACCACTAGAGAAAACATAATTCTGTACTAGGTCTTTCCTCTTACTCCACAACGCAAACACAAACTCAGGATGATACTCTGCAATCATCATACAGTTCTTTAGATGTATGTTATTGATAAGCTCACCATGCCCATCAAATCTATATATCCCAAGCTTACCCTTAGGCTTGAACGCCATAATCTCCTCATGAGTTAAAATCCTTGAGGACAGCAGATCGGAATTACGCTGGAATGGTTCGACGCAATTCTGTCTGTACTCCAGAAGACTTTTGAAGGAATAGCACTTAATACAGATATGCTTGTCCCCCTTTGCCTTATGCTGCTTAATACAAAACTTATTTGTCAGGGTGTTCGTATTGATTGCGAACATCTCATCAAGCTTCCCTGACATCTTACTTTGGTGAATTAGATTTCTCATCATATCCTCACTTAAAAATTCCACACAGTAACGCAATTGTGGCACCAATCAGTAAATACCATTGGCTTACCCACATAAATATTTCTCCTACTTCCAAAAAAAACCTCTTGACAAATTGAAAAATACATGTTATTAGGGTTTACCCCTTGGGGGGGGACTAAGCCCCCCCAAGAGTCTTCCTCTTACTAAGTCTTTTATATCTAGTCTTCGGGTAAGAAATCTCAGTCAGTGCCTTACCCTGAAGTACAATACGTCTACCCTGTTTCGATATTGAAATATCAGGGTTAAGATCGTTCTTCTTTTTCCTCCCTTTCAGCATCTAGCTTATCCCTCCAGTATTCCCTGATCTGCCTCTCTGATGGAAATAATGAAGAAGACATATCCAAGGCATTTCGTATGTCCCTTAAAATTTCCTCATCAAGAGAGTCCTTACACCCCATCCTAATACGTCCCTACCATTGGGGTGTATGGAGCGATGGTAACCTGATCACCAGCCTCTGGTGTCATTTTCTTCTTCAATACAAAAGCTTGCTTGATGCGTTGTTCAGCACTACCCATAGGACAGACTTTCTCCATCAGTTCCTGGATATCCTTATACCCATAACGTGCAAGGGAACGATTTACGTCAATAACTTTATCGACGTAATGAAGCTTCCCGTTGGGACGATATCTATTTACCTCTTTCATCACGAGAACAGGCTTCACCCGTTTTTGTCTGGGCTTAGTTGTTTTGCTGATCATGGACCTCTCAATCTCATGGCGACCCCCAGGATGGATCGCAATGATTTGCGTAAGTTTCACATACTGCACCTTTCTCTTTTTAGGCTTTGCGTGATCCATATCAACAAATGTACCTGTACTTGGATTATAACGTAAGGCATTAGTCATAAGTCTTCTCCAAACAATAAGAGTAACCAACTACTGGTTGCATTCCTTATTGTTAGAAGTATTGTAGCATAAACAAGGGGTTATGTCAAGGGGCTTACGTGGTTTCTTAGTCACTCTCATGCTCACTCCCATGCTCATGCTCATTGTCAAAGTGCGAAAGTATTTACTACAGCCATCAGTCTCATGCCCATTATCAAAGTACGAAAGTATTTATTATGTTCCCCTCTCCCACATTCGGTACGATATGGCAGAAAACTACCAGAAATTAAGACAAAAAAAATCCCCAAGGCCGAAGCCCTGGGGATGAGTTTTACTTGGTGACTACTTGAACTATACTTGTTCGTCCGTTTCGTTGATCATGTCTTGCAAAGTGTTCGAGTTGATATTCAATGAGGCAAGACGTGCTAACCGGTTGGTACTGTATGCACCAGCGGTATTCTTTTTGATTTCTTTCTCCAGGCATTGGTTAATAAAGTCTAGTGCCTGATCAAAAGTCATTTTCTTAGTTTTGACCTCAACTGGAGGCTTCGGCGGACGATCTTTTGGCTTCTCTGAAGGATAGGTTGCATAGAATAAATTATCTATGCCGCGAGTTACCGGTGTTCCGCGATAAATAACCCGAACCTTTTTCGGGTTGGTATTTTCGTTAAGAGTGTCGCCATCGCCTGGAATGTTGGGCGATACAACTGACCAATTCGCTAACAAGGTGTCAGCATCAATGATCACTTGTTCGTGCGTCTTTCGGGATGTTTTGTTGGAACCAGGAATGTATTTTCTTTCCTTGTCCGTACGTCCATCTGCACGTTTCACAATGTCGCCTAACTTGTGGGTAACCGGTCCTTCAGATCCCGGTAAGACCACAACATGCTCTGGATTAGCTTCTGCCTTCACCATAACCATAGCTTGGCGGAGACTGTCCTGGAGCATGTGGGTTAGGTTGCCAGGGCTTCGCAATTCCTTGCGAGTTGTTTCCTGACCGTTGGCTTTGATCACCTTAACTTCGGCAATCATACCCATTGTTTCCTGAGCAAAGCCTAGCAAGATTTTAAAGCTAGGCACCGCATTACCCAAGCGGCCTTGGATTGTTGAAACTTCATAGACAAGATTGAAACAAGCGGTATTAAGCTGTGACCGTCTGTTAGCTTCTCTGGTTTCAGCCTGTAGCAATTCCTGGATAATGTTGCCGACCATTTCAACGCCTAGGCGCTTCAATGTCTCTCCAGCTGGAGCATTCCGCCAGTCGATAATTGTATCAAGAGGATTTGAAACAATTGCATTCTTTCGAGTGTCTTTAAGAATGCGACGGCCTTTGGTCGTTTTCGTTCCAACTGTCTTATTTGCTACTTTAGTCATTGTCTTTCCTTAATATGGGACCATGAATATTCCGGACACGGCGGCGGTCCCGGAGACCAACCAGCCCGGTAATAAACTTGATTAACAATGTAAAAGAACAGCAACGATCTAGAGAATGCCATAAATCTGCAGCCACCACAAGGACCATCACAGCCTAATTTTTGGCTGTTTTCTGCGGTTCCTCGCAACAATCCACAGAGGATTTCTGCTAGATTGGCTGTTTTGCTGGAATGCGGTCTGGTTGGAGACCGGTTGGAGACCGGTTAGGCATGGGACGAATACAGTGGTTTACAAGTATAGAATGGCAATGGAAACAATAGATTGAGGATTTGAAGTATAAAAATGATGCTCTTCCCATGCGTCCAAGTAACGAACACCACATCCATCCATGGATACTTGGTTTATACTTGGGGTATCATTTGTGGACCCTTGCGGCACCCATGGGCACACCACGAGGGTGACCCCTCCAGGCTAGGGCCACGGCCCCCCCATACCATACCTTATTACGCAGTCATGTGAAAAATTAAAAATCGAATAAAAACCACATTTATGTATATACATCAAAGAGATACCCTCTAGGGGGTTCCTGGCGGTATTACAAGGACTCCTA
>Ga0080013_1003869_pt1 | contig 15202 bp, 16 predicted proteins | sample ETNvirenome_6_85_FD_69236 | JGI IMG/M metagenome (GOLD analysis project Ga0080013, IMG submission 69236) | Marine viral communities from the Pacific Ocean - ETNP_6_85 (SPADES assembly) (version 2) | ecosystem: Environmental > Aquatic > Marine > Oceanic | place: Pacific Ocean | collected 2013-06-19
GTGCCAAGAACATTTTTTATTTTTTTTGAAGAATAGGAGTTTTCCACAATATTCTTTTTTGTTGACAATCCATTTTTCATATCCCCAGCCCTTGTTGACTATGAACATTTTTTTACCTTTATCAAATAGCTTTTTTTACACTTTCAAAATAACGCAACTTTTGAGCTACGGGCACTTCATGGTTTAAAAATGTTTTTTGGCCAGTTCCCATAGTATTAATAATTTTTCTAGTTTCAGAAACTAAAACTTTCAATTCATCTTTTTCTATTGAAGCTGATTGATCTGAGCCGTACATATTTTTATCCAATGTGATGTGTCTCTCAATCGCTTGGGCGCCTATAGAAACTGCTAACAAAGAAGGTATAATTCCTGATTCGTGGCCACTATATCCAACTGGACATTTGTACCTGTCTTTAATATTTTTTATTAGATTAATATTACAATCTTCATCTTTACAGGGATATATCGATACACAATGTAACAAAGTATAAGGACATTCATGTTTTTTAAATATTTCAACTGCTACATCAATTTCATCATATGTTGACATGCCAGTTGAAATAAAGGTATGAAGCTTTTCGGATGCAACAGCCTCTAACAAATCTAAATGAGTTAGCATGGGAGAGGCGATCTTATTAAAAGGAACATTATAATTTCTTATGAACATTTGAGATTTTACATCCCAACTAGATGCGGTCCACAGAATTCCCCTCTCTTTACAATAAGAATCAATTTCATCATATTCTTCTTTTCCAAATTCTAAACCCTCTTTTTGTTCCCTTTGTGTTATTCCCCATGGACTTTGTCGAGGAGATTCTAAATATTCCTTGGTGTACACTGTATCTATATCTCTCTTTTGAAATTTCACGGCGCTGCACCCGACGGCTGCTGCCATATCAATTAATTTTTTTGCTAAATTTAAATCTCCATTGTGGTTAATGCCAATTTCAGCTATAGTGAAAGGTATTTTTAATTTGTTCAGGTATGGATTAAACGACATTTTTTCTCCTTCTTTATAAAGTCAGTTTACATCAGGCTTCTTATCTTCATGCTCATAAGAACCAAGTTTATTTAATTTTAGGATATATCTCTACCTCGTCGCATATGTGATAAAACGACTTCCTCCATAAATTCTTCTAGTTTCAAATTTATTAAATCCTTCAGTTTTCAGAAAATTTTCTATGAAAGCTGGATTTGGAGCATACCATGTGGTGTAATCTCCCTCAACTTCATCATTTGGATAATATGCTAACATCGGCTCTTTTACAAAAAATGGGTGTACTTGCACCTTTCCTTCTCCCATTTTCAAACTTGGGGCGCCCCTTTTAGCTGTATAGAACTCTGAATTGATTGTTTCTATTACTAAGGTTTCTTTAGTAACACTAGCTACATTTCTCAAAATTTGCAATGGCTCCGTCAAATGATAAAACACACCCATAAACAGTGAAACATCCCACTCCTCAACTGTTTCCTTTGAAATATCTTCTAAATGTACGACACTATCTTTAACATCAGATTCTAGAATTTCTCTGGCTAAGTTAAAACCCTTCATGCCGCTCCATCTATCATCTAAAGTCCAGCGATAAGGATCAACCGCTAATACTTTTGAAGCCCCCATTTGTTCGGCATGAAATGAAAAGCATCCATCGCATGCGCCAATATCGATGACCGCTTTATTCCTAAAAAGATCATATGGGAATTTCCATTGTTTTAGATCTAGTTCAGTGTCCTTCGTGCCCGGAGTTACTTGTCCATTTTTAAGGGTGATAGTATGGCGCCATTTAATTTCATTGACTCTAGGATCCCATCCTTCCTTAATTTTTGTATTTTCTGTAACTTTTAAATCTTCGTGAACCAACTTCTCTTTTAAGTTGCTTTTTCCAATCCATTCTTTTTCTTTGGCAATATCCATTTTATCCTCTTAACTTTTTTCTGACTGAGATTTCATTAAAGTACTCCAAAAAGTATGTCTACCCGACTCTTCTGAATTTCTTATTTTACCCCTATATCTGTATTTGAAAATATAGTGCCATGCGCTATCGTGTTTTTCAGATACAGGGCCTACAAATTCAAATTTATTAAATATTTGAGCCCATCTTTTTTTAGCTTTAATTTCATGGGATAAATGTAAATTAACTTTAGGATCTATTCGTGATGGCTCTACCCATGGTGATATGGAAACTACAAAAATCCCGTTATCTTTAAGGTGCTTATGAACGTTATCAGCAAATTGATTAAGTTCGTTAGGAGGCAAATGTTCTATTACTTCCCAAGCATTTATTAGATCGAATTTTTTAATTTCGCCGGCTTGTTCTATAGTAAAGGGTTTCGATATATCACAAGTAAATAATCTATCAGAATAGACTTTCCAACTATCTCTATTATTTTTAATAGGCCAATCGCTACCCTCTAATCCTACAGCATCAGCTCCTTTAACCATAAAATCTTTTACTAACTCGCCAGAAGCAGCTCCTAAATCTAGTACTGAAATATCTTTTTTATTAAAGTATTCTTGAACTTCGTCTACAAAAGGATTCTCATCGCCATGCCAATCATAAAAAGGACCGCCCGCTATATTTTTAGTACCTTGAGGATAATGGTGATCAGGCGACGTCGCAGCTAACGTATGTTCAGATATCAATTTAATCATCTTAATAATCCTCTTAACTTTCTCTTAATTTTTTCTTCCGCTAAAGTAACTTTTTTCACACCATCCCCTAGGGCAGCTTCTAATTCTCTAATTCCCTTCACTAGCTTTATTAAGCCTTGAGGTTCGACAGAAGATAAGTGATCCGAGCCCCACATAGTTCTATCCATTGTTATATGTCTCTCGATGATTGTTGCGCCCAGATAAACCGCTGCAACGCTAGTTCCTAAGCGAAATTCATGGCCACTATACCCCACTTCACAATCATACCTCTCTTTTAAAGTCTGAATGCATTTTAAATTTAACTCTTCTATTGGCGCAGGATAGCTAGAATTACAATGTAACAAAGCAAAATCACTCCCCTTAAGAATATCAACTGCTTCATCTATTTCTTCCAATGTGCTCATACCCGTAGATAAAATTGTTTTCTTTGCCGATTTTTTACATGCTTTTAAAAGTTCTAAATTTGTTAAATGCGCAGATGGAATCTTAATATATGGTAATTCATATTGCTCTAAAAATTCTAAACTATCTAAATCCCATGGAGAGGCCGACCACTGTATTCCTTTATTATAGCAATATCGATTAATCTGATCAAACTCATTATCCCCAAATTCCATTCTATGTTTATACTCTAAATAAGTCATGGAGCCCCATGGGGTTTCCCTTATGACATTTTTTTGATGATCCGGGACACAAATATCTGGATTTCTCTTTTGGAATTTTACTGAATTGCAGCCGGCGACTGCGGCAATATCAATTAATTTTTTTGCTAAATCTAAATTGCCATTGTGATTGATACCTATTTCCGCAATAATATGTGTTTTTTTCATCTTTCTACCTTTCTACTCAATAAATTTAAATCATGATTAATCATTTTTCTCACCAAATCTTCAAAAGATGTCTTAGGAGACCAATTTAAACTATTACGCGCCTTCGAATGATCTCCGCGGAGGACGTCAACTTCTGCGGGGCGCATAAACCTAGGATCTTGTCCTACGTGTTTTTCCCAATTTAATATTCCCACATGAGAAAAAGCTAAAGTTAAAAACTCTCGAATGGAGTGGCATTCACCGGTGGCGACAATATAATCGTCAGGCTCATCTTGTTGCAACATTAGCCACATGGCCTCTACATAATCGGGTGCATAGCCCCAGTCTCTCTTCGCATCAAGGTTGCCTAACATTATTTTATCAGATAGTCCAAGTTTGATCCTTGCAACTCCATCTGAGATTTTTCGAGTTACAAATTCTATTCCTCTTCTTTCTGATTCATGATTAAAAAGAATTCCGCTGCAGTTGAACATTCCATAAGATTCTCGATAATTTTTAGTTATCCAATGGCCATAAAGCTTCGACACTCCATATGGGCTCCTAGGATAAAAAGGGGTGGTTTCTTTAGCAGGATTTTCGACCATCCTTCCAAACATTTCAGACGAACTAGCTTGATAAAACTTTATTTTCTTGTTATATTCTCTTATGGCTTCCAAAATTCTTAATACACCCAAGCCAGTGACATCAGAAGTTTGCTCCGGGGTGTTCCAGCTTTCTCCTACAAAAGATTGGGCGCCCAAATTATAAACTTCATGCGGATCGCTCTGCCGCAAAGCTCTGAAGAGGGAATTTTGATCTGTCAAATCGCCTGTCAAAAATTCTATTTTACCCTCTAAGTGAGCCGTATTTGTCCTATTCTTCGAGGAGGATCTCCTTTCTAATCCAAAAACTTCATACTCTCTCTCCAATAAGAGATCTGCTAAGTGACTTCCATCCATTCCATTAATGCCAGTAACCAATGCACGTTTTTGTTTTTTCATAAAAATTCTCCGATTTTAAACTTTATCTCTGGGAATTGATTCATGTACATGTGAATTTTGTGTGGCGATCAGCAAATCTATGTCTTTCTTTTTCAGCCAATTGTAAAATTCTTTACTAGTTTCAATATTAAACTCAATTTCTCTTTTAGACATTGGATCGGCCTTGCGAATAATATTAATATTTTCATTTTGATAATAGTGATTTGATTTTGTAGTGCCGGGTTGCTCAAGATCCCATCCGATTGTATAAATTTTCGAAACACCCAAATATTCCAACAAATAAAAAACAACTTCATACATCAGGCCCGGGCCCCATGGTCGGCTAATTGTCTTATCAAAAGTCCAATTATCAAAATCTTTCTTAATTGCCAGTGTATCACTTAATTTTTTATTTCCAGAATGACATGCAATTTTAAGAAAAATATCCATTTCTTGCTGGCGCCAAGTCGTTTGTCTTATATCAAACTCTAATTCTCCGGCGCACCCGATTGCGATTGGGGAATTATATTCATCATATTGAAAAGGAGTATAGTTGCAAGAATTAAACAAGTGTATATCAACTATATCTTTAAAATCTTGATATGTCTGCTTAATACTTACGACTAATTTATCTTTCAATTTTTCCTTAAGATATTCTTTGTCATATTCGTTCAGAGAAGGGCCACATGTTAGAACATAGCATTCCTCTCCCTTATAAACATCTTTTAAACACATAATTTTTTCTTTATATGTTTTTAAATTTTTGATTATATTTTTTAAAGATCTGGTTCTTTCTTTTATAGGAAAATTTGAAATTTCTTTTCTTATATCGCTTATAGGGAAATTGATTTTGGATATTTCCATATATTCTTCATACAAAATATCAAATAATTTTTTTCCAATCGAATTCTTATCAAAGCCAATATTTCTCACATGATTATAGCCTATTTCTCCCTTTTTTTCAAGTTCTTTTTTATTACTTTTCCAAAGTTCATACGCATGCCTTAAACCTTTCCTAGCTGATAAAACATGGGGCTCATACCAATTCATATCACATGTATATTCAGGTCTATTTATATAAGGGCTCCAATGTCCCTCTACAAAATATGCAGCATCATGATGAATATAATCAATATGGCCGCCTTTATCCGGCACCATAACCGGAGTCTTGTGTAGTAAAGCTTCCATGGTGGGTAGACTAAAGCCCTCCCCTCTCGTCAACAAAGCAAATAAATCAGCCCTCTGGTATATAGATGAAATCTGTTCGTAGGGTAGGACATCCGGAATTATAAGGATTGATGTCTTCGGGGTTTGCATATTGTCCAAAAACACAGAATTTTTATAAGCTTGCGCCTCTTGCATTATAGCTTTATTTTGTGATTCAATACTTGGGGCGCCCGGGGCCTTGATCAATTGTCCATAAGTCTTAATTAAGAGAACAACATCTTTTTGATCTTTAAACTCCATACAATAAGATCTTATTAATTTATCGAAACCTTTTCTGTTAATCCATTGGGAGAGCGAAAAGATAACAAACTTGTTTTCTAAGTTTGATATCAAATTACTTGATTTTGGTTTAGCTATAATGTCCTCATCTACAACATATGGCAAATAATAACACTTTTGTTCTTTAAAGCACTCAGAATAAACATCAACATTCCATTTGCTAGGGACGATAATAGATTTTGTATTATATCTCTTATAAGTAAAATTCCAATCTTTTGGTAAGCTAGAAGCTTCCCATGTGCTCATATTGATATTTTTCGCAGAATTTTCTATAAGATTTTTTACATTAAACCATTGGGGCCCAAAAGTGCCGGTGTGATCTCCTCTAAAAACCAAAGGGGCAGGCATATACCATAAAATTAAATACTCTTTTCTAGTATACTCGGAAATTTCTTCAGAACATTGAAATTCATATTTTTTTAGAACTTCATCATCGTTTGCAGAAATTTTACTCCCTTCTTCAATTTTAATAGTGAACAATTTTAATGAAAATGAAGAAGGATTATTTTTTAAATAAGAATCTAAAGCTCGAACATATCCTCTAGCAGCGGATGCATATCCGCTCGAATCTCTAAACTGGCTCATAAAAACGATATTCATTATTACAATTCCATTATAATAGGCTCGTTACTCCTGAAACTGTCTTCTGGAAGCTTTTCGCAAGCTGCTTCAACACAATCAATATATTGTTGATAAATTTTTTCTTTTTTAAAATTCTTCATTATTTCTCTTTTCAGCGTTTCGGCCTGTTTTTTAAATTGCTTCCAATTTTTATATACCATCCTTAATTTCATCTTATAGCTACCTTCTTTTGGAAAACACCATTTAGATTCCTTAATAAGAACTCCATCCCAAACAGCTTGAGGTTGTATCGGGCCAATACTGTAATCAACCTTGGCAAAAAACGGCTTTACTTTTTCCTTATTTTTCTTTTTTGTTTTAACTTTAGCATGCATAAAATCACATAATCCGCCCCAATTAGGAGCTATTACCGGTAAAGAATTTTGAGCAGCTTCGAATAAGGGTAAGCCATAACCTTCTCCATGGGACAAACTTATCAAAGACTTGATCTTGGGATGTTGATATAAATACTGAATTTCTGATTCTAGCAGATCACCATGAAGTAGCTGAATTTTGCACTCTCTATTGTCATACTGGGATAATAATTCTGTAATTCTCTCCTCCGTATAATATTTATCAATAACTGAGTTATTTCTTAGACTTGTTTTAACAATTAATCCAACGTTCGGATTATCAAAAAATTCTTCAACAAACCATTTGATAGTTGCTTCGAGATTTTTTCTAGGACTCCATTGGGCCATGGTTAAAAAATTAAATTCTGCCTCCGGTTCAAAGTTTTCTAATTCCTTAATTTCCATTTTTTCAGCCGGGTAATTTATCACATCAATTGGAACCCGACATTTGAAGTTTTCTATTCTTTCGCCTGTTTCTTCATTAACCGCCAAATATACAGTGTTGTCAAAAGCATATTTAGCATGCTTCGAGACAACTTGAATTCTGTCCATTAATTGGCTTTTTTCAACCCAAGAAGAATGTATTTTAGTCGTTTCTATCCCTGCTGTACAGCCAATATTGACCTTTGCCAAAGGCTCCCATTCTCCCGGGATTGTAACCTGCAAGGATACATCTGCTATAAAATTTGTGCTGGCCTCTTGGTGAAATTTTAAAATTTTATTAGTTTTTTCTATAAGTGAATCAATCCACTCTCTTTCTTCGTTATTTTCATATAACCAGCCGGTTGCGCCCCAGCCAACACAAATCAGATATATATCATATTCTTCACTGCTTCGAAGAGAACGAAGAACTAATCTTGTATGTTCACCATATCCTGATCTCGACAGCGCTGGACCCCTAACTAAAATTCTTTTCATTAAATTCCCTCACAAACTTTTTAATTGCCAATGTTTATAATTTTTTCTATTCTCCCAAGAACCATATCTTTCGTGAAGATCAAGCATGAGATTAATCCATCTTTCTCTAAAATCTTTAAAGTTATAATTTTTTTGTAAGTGCTCTCTGCCGGTTTCAGACCATTTCTTATATTTCTCAGGATTGTTTTTCCAAGCATCATATACCTCTTCTAAGGCATTCACAAAATCGTCCTTATTTAGCCTATCTTCGTAGATAAACGGTACCGTTTGGGAACCAATAATTGCTTTAGAAGCCGGCTCTATTCCAACCCCAAACCATTGTTCTCCGTCAGTTACCTGTTCTTGTAAACCTCCTGTCATGTTAACTATTATTGGAGTTTCACACGCTAACGATTCTAAGGTTCCCAAGCCAAAGCCTTCGGCATCTGAAATATTAACTGTGCAGTCGGCTGTACTATACATCATTGCTAAAGACAAGGGGGGAACTTTTTCTACTGAAATTCTGATCTCTCCGTTTTTAAGATTTAAATTACCCAATATTGCTTCTAAATCTTGACCATTCTCATCTTTTGGATCAGTATGTAAGACCAAACATGCCTTATCGTGTCCAATTTTATCTAAAAATTCCTTAAACCACCATATTAATGTACCAGTTTGTTTTCTTCTGGCGTTTCTATTGTTCCAAAAGAAAATCATTTTTTCGCTATCCTCTTCGGATCCGATCATTAATTTTTTGGCTTGTTTGAGAGATGTTTTGATATCCTCATCTTCTTCTTTATTATAGTTTTTAAAAATTTCCATATCAACTGCATGCGGCAAATATAAAGATTCAACATCCGGTGAAACATTTTTTACTATGTCATGAGTCACTTTTGAAATGCATGCAATAACATCATTCGAATCATAAAACTTTTTATTATAGGTGGGATAAGGATAGTTGTCCCAAACATGATAATAGACCATGGGAATATTGGGCCGGATTTCGTTCTCAATAAGCCAGAGCCATTCATAAAATCTAGGATCGGTCATAAACCACAAAATATCAGGCTTTTCTTGCCTTATCAACCCTCTGACTAGATCTGGATCACCATAGCCGTTAACCGGATATATAGTCCAATCATCTCCCCATTCTTCTGTTTTCTGAGGAGTGTAATCGTTGTGCCTGATGGCACCGGCTAGGGAAACAAATTTAAATTTTCCTGTTTCGAGAAGGGCTTCCACCATATATTTAGTTTGTGTTCCTACCCCGGATGGTGATAAAGGGTGATCGCTTATTGATAAGACTTTTATTTTTTCGCTCAATTTTTTCTCCTAACGACAATGTGGAGTCTTAAAGTATTCACAATTGCTACATGAAAGACGATTTTTTATAAAATTTTGACTATGAATATTATACAATGCTTTCTTTAATAATTTAAGCGCATTGTTTATTTTTTTTGGCCCACTAGTAACTCTGAATATTTCAACTTGGTCTTTTTTGGCCGTTCTCTTGAGAAGAGCGAAATAAGTTTCAACATTTTTAGGATCAATATCATGCTTTTGACAAAAATAATATTTATATAAAGTAAGTTGATAGGTTGTCATTGGTTCTGTTTTTCTTTTAAAGTCCCAACCCCATGAGCAAGTTTTCCAATCAATGATATGATATTTACCATCTGGGGTTTGAATAACCAAGTCTATAAAACCCTTAAAATCATAATCGTCTTTTTCAAATTCAACTATAGGTTCAAAGAGATTTTCTTCTGAAGATATAATTTCAAATTTACCAAAAAACTCTTTTAAAGCCGGTATAGGCAAGGGAGCTAAATCTGTTCCCTGTGCGAACATATCTTTCAACAATTTGGTATCTGTGTTCTCTTTAATGTTCTTTTCCAATTCCTTATAGATTGTTGCAAAAGATTCTTGAAACTTTCTAGAAACATCAGATTCTTTCCACTCTCCAATTAAAACTTTCTCGCAAACTTCGTGCATAGCAGAGCCAAAAGCAGTATACACGTTGCCTTTAAACTTTTTAATATAATCTATGTATGATAACTTAAATTTGTACGGACATTCATTCCACATTTTAAGGGAAGAAAAAGAAATGTGTGACATTTTAACCTCTATATGTTTGTTATTCTTTTTTTGTTTTTTTTCTAGGAGAACTTGTTTTTTTGGTAGAAAGAGTTTTTACCTTTTTCTTTTCTTCTACTTTTTCTTTTAAATCTTCAAATTTAAAAACCCAAGTCCCCATTGTTTTGCTTTTTTCTGAATTGTTTGTTATAATATCATATTTAATGTCTTTTGTCAAGATAATATTCGAGTCTAATTCTTCTTTTAGAATTTTTTTTGCATCTCTCGTATCGATAGATATTTTTTTCTCATTATGAAGTTTTCTAGGTTTTATCTCGATTGTTATTGAAACTTCTGATTTTTTATAATCAAATTTAATATTCTTTTTCATTTTTTATTCCTCTTCCAGTGAATCTATTATTTTTATTTTATTATATAATATAGGACAAATTTCTTTTAATTTTAAAAGATCTTTCAAATAATAATATTCAAAACCAGTTGCGTAATATTCACGAATAGATGTTATTGAATACGGATTTACAAAAAGTTCTGGGATTAGTGGAGATAATCTCTCATATCCTATATCTTGGTACAAAAACATATCAAACTCCTGAGAATACTCTATATAAGAAAAATCTACAATTGAAGTATCAATATTTTTTGAATTTAAAATTTCCTCTATTTTTTCTCTTTTATCTAAAAACTCTTGTTGCAACTTTTGATCGCCATATATAATAAAAGAGTATGGTGCTTCATTGCTGTGAGCTATTTCATGAATTATATCATCTAATAGATCTTCTTCATCATCTTGGTCGTTTGTAAGAAATAAAGCACCATTTCTAAAAAAAGCATTAACTTCTCTTTCCGAAAATTCTTCAAAATTTCCAATATATATCACATCCAGATTTAAACAAAGTTTTTCGGGTATCTTTTTTTCTACAAGTGACAAAACATGCCTTAGATTAATTTCTTTGACAAAATTATCTTTTATTATGACGGGGACGAATCCATATAAAGAATATTCTTTATTTTTTTTATTTGACTCTGAGATATATTTTTTCATATTTCCCAAAATCATTTATTCTTCCAGCTCATCAATGCTGATTCCGTGCTTCAATCTCAAGCCTTCTTCAACATCGACCAAGCCCTGATGATATCCTCTAATCCAATTTTCTTGAGCCAAAGCTAGTACAAATTCTGGAAACTCTTCTGCCATTGTATCGATAATCATTGATACTGTTACTTCATCATTTTCTGGCTTGAAAACTTCTCCAACGTAGTCGACCAAAAATTCTTTAATTTTTGTTTCTTTTTCAACTTTAAGATCTAATAATTTTTCTTGATCTTTCAAGTCTTGTTCTGTTACGAAATTTTCCGGCTCTTGAAACAATTGTTCATCATTTAATAACTGTTCCGCATTTTCTTCCTTCATTTAAAACTCCTATTGTTTTCTTTTGATATATTTACCAGTCGGAGGGCCACAAAATCTAGTCGGATCATTTCCAATTGGTTTTTTTGTTTCTTCAATTAAAAAATCATAAACTTGATCTGCTTCTTCTTTAGAAGCAGCCTCCATTTTTTCAGAATATTCTTTCCAAGCTTCTTGTAATGTTATTTGTTTATTTTGAAATTTAGTTATTACTTCTAACATGTTTAAACTCCTTTTAAAGTATTAAAAATATTATATCACATTTTTAACATAAAGTAAAGTATTTTATTTCTTTTTCATTTTTTATACCTTGTTGCTAGACCCTCGGAGATAAGCCATTCGTTTATATTTTCGGCTTCGAAATAAATCTCTCCGAGCCAACGTCCATACTTGCCTTTTTTATCTTTCGACGTTTTGATTGTTACGGTTTTATTGAGGATCCTTTTTCGAAGAATATCTCTAGATTGAATACCTTCAACCTTTTCTTCTCCTCTGACCTCGGGTGTATTAATTCCCGACAGCCGGATCTTTTGGCCCCGAAGTATTATTCCGAATCCCAAATCAAAATCGACAGTAATTGTATCACCGTCATAAACTTTTACAACTTTTGCCGTGTATTCATACATTCTCTTATAAAATCCTTGCAGCCAATGTTTTTATTTTGGTTTTATAGTTAATACGAGAATTTGATGTTCTGTATTTGTCTCATCAAAAAAATTATTAATTTTTCCTTTTGGTATGCCGTATTCTCCGGTGCTTTTAAAAGTACTCGCTATGTCAGCTCTTATTTGTGGGTACTGTACATTTTGATATGTCTCTGAAAATGGCTGAACCTTAACGATATCAAAATCTTCTAATGACACTAGTTCTTCCTGTTCGCCTCCTTCGGACACATTTAAACTATTTGCCATGCCTTTTTCTATTTTTAAAACTATTCTAAGCTCATTAAATGTTTGCTTTGTGGTACCACTTTGGGAAAACTGTCGGGCCACAGCCTCACTTCTTGAAAAAGAATGTATTTTTCTCCACCCCTTTATTGATTTTTTCGTCAAATCTAAAATTTTTCTATTATTTTTTATACTTCTTGCATATTCTTGTATATATTTAGAATATATATCCATAAGCTCGTCGGCGGTTTTATCCGAGGAGATTTCTTTTTGTACTTTTTGAAAATAAAATCTTTTTATTTTCGCAATTTCATCACCAAGAGGAACTGCTGATCCCGAATATAAGACACTTCTATTAGGTTTGGCATAATTTTTCAATATATGTTCTATAATGGCTGCAAGCCCGCCATAATTTATTTTTCTCTCTTCTTCTGCAAAAAGAGGTTTGTGTTTTGCGCAGCCCCTCTTTGCGTTGTCTTTTTGAAACCAAATATTTGCCCACATTCTATTGTATTTTTTAGAACCATATATTTCTTTCAAAGTTTTGTTAATCTGGCCATAATCGCCTCTCTTGGATGTCAGATTCTGAAATTCCCATACCTTTTCTGGCTTACGCCAAAGAGTACCAGAACCGGCGTTTCTATAAGCCATTAATGCTATCCATGATAAGAACATAACTCGATCTTCTTCTCTTGCTGCCTCAACCGCCTTGGGATCATATTTTTCTCCATTGTCTTTTTCATAATCTTCTTCCCTGTCCCTGCATTCGAATTCTTTTATACCCCAGCCGTCTAAACCCCGGCCGTTGGCATGCTGCATAACCGTTTCATGACTTATTGAATCTTTGAATATAGCTGCTATTGAAGAGTGCAAATTACTTTTTGTTGCTTTGGGATTATTTTCGCCCATGGCCATATGATTTATCCGAGACGCATATTCGGGATTATAAAAAAGCCCCAGTCTGGGCAATGCATTGCGAAGCTGTTTATCCCCAATACTTTCCAGCCCGGGCAGCCATTTTAAACTATCATATTCTTCGCCATATCCTTTTTCTGAATTAATGTTAAACTTTTCATAAGTCATGCCAATGTAATTATAATATGTGCCGGCCGCTGTTTTATGTTCATTGGCTAATTCAAATTCTTTTAATGTTCCTTTATATCCTGTTTGTTTTCGAAATCCTTCTTGGACTATAGTGGCAAGATCTCTTTTATCTTTTAGATCTACTTCTCCAACAATCGGCCCCCAAGTTCCCGGTTCACTTGACTCTTTCGAATGGAGAGCTACTAAAGCTGCTCTGTAGCTCCAACTAGTAATATACAATGTCCAGAATTTTTTATCTGTTTTCTCAACTTCGTTCAAAAACTTTTTCCAGTTTTCCATTATGAGTTTCATTTATAAAATCCTTGCAGCCAATGTTGCTGTTTTTGATCTTTCACCTTTAATTAGTGTCACATGACCTGCGATCTCATGTTCTTTGAATTTTTCAACGGCATAAGTTAATCCATTAGAAGTTTCATCAATATATACATTATCAATCTGTTCAATGTCGCCGGTCAATACAATCTTGGTGTTTTCACCCACACGCGTTATAATGGTCTTTAATTCGTGTCTGGAGAGATTTTGTGCCTCATCTACAATAATGTAAGCATTTGAGATCGAACGCCCTCTAATGTAAGTTAACGCTTCAATTTCGATAGTTCCATTGGTCATATACTCTTCCATCATCACTTTGTCGTTTCCCATGAGGTATTGAAGGTTATCTCGAATTGGCGCCAACCAAGGTCTCATTTTTTCTTCCATTGAGCCGGGAAGATAACCAATGTCCCTTCCCATGGGCTGAACAGGTCTTGAGACAATCAATCTGCTATACATCTTGCCTTCCAACACTTGTTGAATTCCTGCTGAAATAGCTGCAAGAGTTTTTCCAGACCCTGCTTTTCCGATTAAAGTTACAATCGGAACGAACTCATCTAACAGGAGGTCCATAGCGAAGCTCTGCTCTTTGTTACGGGGTGTTATGACCCAATCCCAACCTTGGCCATCAAAGATCCTATAAAGTGGCTTAGAATAGCATTTAAAGCGTGATAAAGCAGTCTTCTTTTCATTGGCGTTGGACACCATCATAACATATTGGTTCGGGAAGAGTTTTATGTCTTCTTTTTCAACAAAAACGTCCTTCCCATCGTAGAATTGGTCAATTATCTGATCATCCACGAGATATTGTGTAAATCCGGTATATAGGTCATTTGTACTTCCGACAACCTGACCAGCCAAATATCCTTCGGCCGGAATTCCTAGGGCATCACATTTCACTCTCATGTTGATATCGCGGGAAACAACAATGACCTTTCTCTTTGGATTTTCTTTCCTTTCTGTTATTGCCACCCCAATTATTTGATTATCTGGATTCTTTTTATCAAAACTAGTGGGAAGATCTTCCGGATCATAGGGTTTGCAAGAAATGATCCCTTTGCCCTTTCCAAGTCTGACTCCCTTATATAGACTTCCCTTTTCCCTCAATTCGTCGAAAATTCTTATAATTGCTCGCGCTTGCGCGCCAACACCATCTTGGCGGGTTTTGTGCTTATCGATCTCCTCGAGAACTTTCAAAGGGATAATAATATCATTATTTTCAAAAGAGTAAATTGCCTTAGCGTCGGTAAGATAGACGCTAGTATCAAGGATATAGGTTTTTTTTGCCATGGTTTTTCCTAAATTAAAACATTATTTCTATAATAAATAGTTTTTGTTTTTGAAACTGTGTTTCTTTTACTACTTATAATAGCGGGGAATTTTTATAACCGAGAGGAGGTGAGTTAAATTACCGTTACACACATTTGTCGAGGAGGGCAGAAAAATGAGAAAACTAACAATCCTAACCCTTGGAACGCTATTGATGTTGAGTTCAACATTTTCCTGTGTCTCCTTCACCCCGCATCTTAATGTTAGCAAAGTCTTTCCAAGAAAGTCATTTTTATTTGTTGAAAAGAAGAC
>Ga0080013_1003870_pt1 | contig 15198 bp, 3 predicted proteins | sample ETNvirenome_6_85_FD_69236 | JGI IMG/M metagenome (GOLD analysis project Ga0080013, IMG submission 69236) | Marine viral communities from the Pacific Ocean - ETNP_6_85 (SPADES assembly) (version 2) | ecosystem: Environmental > Aquatic > Marine > Oceanic | place: Pacific Ocean | collected 2013-06-19
TTGTATTGTAATCAGTTTGGTATAAAATATTTGCCATTTTTACATTCCTTGGTCGTCTATAAGTAGTAATTATCCTGGTGGCATAATGTCCGTTGTTAAATAGAAGTATTGATTATTATTAAAATAATCTAAAAACAATTGTACATATTCATCATCAATAAGATGGCCATCATCGTTAAGGCGGATGCAACAATACAAAAGCTTTCCGGCTTGCATACTATCTAATACCGCCTTTGTAAGAGGTGCCCAATCGTAAGCCTTGACTTGATTTCTAAAATAATAGGTACTAGGCGTCATCTTAGATTGTCCGGCCGAACTATTAGCCTGGGTGAACCCCCTTAGATAGTGTACCTTTCCAAATAAACACAGGAACAATATATATAAATAATAATTTTCTAGCCTAAGCGCTTGGATGGAACCAGCTTCTGTTGTTTGTTTAAAAATCTGACGGAAAAAAGTAGTATTAATTTCTTTGAGGGTTAACTCTCCGTGCCCCGTTTGAAACCCTTCTTGATCGGGACCGTCCGAAGGATAGGAATTCCAGGCTGCCAACGATAAAATTTGTATTGGTGCGGGAGACTGATTGTCCAAAAGGCTGTTTCCCGACGCGTTGGTTGTTTCCGAATCCTTCTTGTGGTCAATAAACCATGGATTATTCGGCATAAAAAGTTTTAAATGCCGGAAATTATGAGTATTATCCGAAAAGACTAAATTAATTAATTTCTTTGCCACATCGACATCATAGTATTTAAGTGCACCGCCGCCCCACGCATAGTCTGGATTATCAGTCGCTCCTCCGCTCTCAACATCGATTTGGCCTACCACCTTCCCAGTTGGTGACGGTACCTCTACGACAGGGAGTGTCGGGTTTCCAAAGTTATCGGCGCTCGGGCTTGTAGGCTGTCCTATGTCGCTTTGTTCAGTTAGAGCAGAGTCTAATAGCAGCTCCAAAGCGCCAACATCTAAAGTACTTTTTGCGGGCAACTTGACTCCAAAATAAGTTAATAATTCAGGTATAGTTATATTTTTAGGCTTGTTGGTGTGGCGATCAAACAATTTTTTTCTCATTACTTGATAGGCTTTACCTTCAAAATCTTCTGTCCACTGGGTAGGGGTTGCAAGCGTATTCGCGGGGACGCCCTTAAAGTTTTCATAATTAAACAAATTAAAAGTGTATCTGCTGCCCAAAGGCTGTGTTTGATAAATAGCCAAAGTAGGGGGTTTGTTGGGATCGATAGTTTGCGCATTCATTGTATAATAAGGAAGAAATGAATAGGCCGCCTCTGTGCTCAGAAGTTCTAGCTCTATTTCTTCAAAAGGTGTTCCTACGGTCCACGGATGTGGTCTTAAAAGGTATTTAAGAGGTTCTTCGATGGCGGCTTTATATGCATCTCTATAAATTAATTTATGATTATAGTATCCCGATCCATCAGGTTTTGCCTGGGAAGCGCCTAGCACCGCTGTCCAGTCAAACTTATTTTTTGTTTTGTTCAAATCAAGCGCTTTGGCAAAAGTTTCCTCATAGGTTACCACTGTCGCATCCGACTTCGTATCGGTTTGGCCCTGGTTTTTGATATAGGTTTCATATGCAAATCCGCTGCCTTCTGTTTTGCTTACCACTGCGCCATTATAAATACTTAAAAAAGAAACTAATTTGTCCTCTAGCAAGCCGAAGAGATTTCGTGCATTTTGTATTAATGTGGGACTAGTTGATGAAAGTCGCACAGAGTGTAGTATATTTTTTGCAAGCGCGGCCAATGTCAATGCTCCGGCGAAGCCACTTGGGTATTCGTCCAGGGGCCGGAGTTCATCAAACTTGCCACCCATACTTATAAGTAAAAGCGCCAGGGAGCCTTCACCAAGCCCGGGGCCCTGGAAGCCATCTTGTAAACTTTGGGGCCAGCCAAGCGGGGAAAAATCAAAGGTAAGTATTCGGGTACTTTCTGTTGGATATAAAGCATGCTCCAAAAAGGCCGGATTGATTTTTTTGTAAAATCGGTTGAAGCCAGCTGATCGCTTAAGCGTTTTTGGATCGCAGACCTTTAAGGAAAGTTTAAGAAGCAGTTCATCTAAATCTTTTAATATTTTTTGAGTTTGTTGCAGGGCCCTGTTGATAAAAACCAAAAGGGGGTCTCTGAATTGTAATTTTATTGAATATTTAAAAGTCTGATTATTGTATGTAGTGGTATCAAGCTCCCCATCTCTAAACTCATAGAATGCAATGGTCTTATCGTCGTTATTAATACTTAAGTTATCAATACGCTCCAAAGAGGTTCCTTGAGGGTCTTTCGATTTGGCATCATTGAAAAATTTTGCATTGTTTGTTGATAACAATACCTTCTTCTCACCGGTGGCGACATTTAAACGAGATATGTCGAATCGAATAAACTCTACTTGCTTTATAAAGTCTTGGAGAAAAGAAGATCTCATTGAGATCAGCCTGTCTAGCAAACCTGGAGCCATCGTTGTGTTTTTTAATAGCCTACCTATATCAATACCAAAAAATAAATTAACCTTATCTTTGGCGCCGGTCCCCAAAAGCCCATAATCTTCATGCCCCGTGAGGCGGCGAACTGAGTATCCTACTTCCGTTGTGATTGCTTTGTGTTCGTTGAGATTGTCCACAAGGGAGTTCGCTTTAAAATTAGTATATGTGGGGGAAGTTGTAATGGCCAACATATCTGTGTTTTCGGTGGAATTATATGCAAACATGTCCTCTAAAAGACCAGCTGTCCTCATGTCTACTATTTTATCGCTTTCTAATACATAAATTCTAAGATAAGGATGGGCATGGAGAGAGTGGCTCATCCCTGCCATAAAATGATCACCATGCCGATGAACGGGCCCACACCATATATCTCCGGGGGAGCCATAATTGGCTCGCACTGCTTTAGTTTGATGGTCGTCACCTATCATGGAGAAATTATCATTTCCTTTCATATAGACATCCTGTATACGAAAATACGTGGTGTCGGCAACTAAAGCGCCTTGTCGGAATATAATTTCACTAGCAAAAAGGTTAGAAGTGGACTGCGATGGATTTGACATTTCACCATCGTATGTTGCCCAAAACACATACGCAAGGAACCCCGGGTTGCCCTCGGCGGCCGTTTGAGTATACGCATAAGTATCGCTGGCTTGAAAGGGTATGTTTACAACATAACTATTGCCGTCATAATATGTATAGTCTTTTAAGTTTTTAATAAGGGGGAAAGGCACCGTAAGCCCGATGACTGGTTCCGGAGCACCTATGCTCATAAAAAACTCGGCTTTATTTTTAGCCTCTATAAAGTTTTTAAGCACCTGTTCGCTAGTGATACGAAAACCAAAAGCCACGCTATTTTGCAAGGTTTTTAAAAGTTTTTGATACGCAGATGAAGTCTCCGATAGGGACCCCATAGAGATGGATTTAAAAGCAACGTCAAAGGTTATTTTTATTTTCTTATCTGTTGGGCTTTTGTTTTCTTCAGTGTCCGTGTCGTCCCAATATAGATTAACAAAGCCTTTATGATCAAAGGGTTCTACGTTACCTTTTTCTAAAAGAATCTTGGAAATATATGGCTGCGGTAAAAAATTAAGACCTTTCATCAGCAAACTTCCTCCGGGTCCACAGGATCTAAATCATATATATTGCCACTTTCATATTCTTGCGGCGTGGCGTATCTCTCGCATGCAAAAACGTTTGTATTATAAATATTTTTAGTCTTAAGAACCCTCTCATCGTTTATTAAGCTACAAGCTACGATTGCATTAATATTATTATCGAATTGAATATCAAAAACGCTCTCCACGGCGTCTGGGCCCAATAAATCTGAGGGCCGTAGAGAATAATCATAAAAGGTTAAACGATTTAATTGCTCTGTGTTTTTATCGCTTGGCCCGGGCAACACTTCAAAAACCTCTAAACTAAAATTTTCTTTGGTAAAATCAACGTTTGCCTCTTCGAAAGAAACCAATAAAAAATCTTTTTCAACAAATATATTGCCGTCGCCCACAGAAAAATTACTAAAATATTCATTATAGTATGCCTCTTTTAGTTCATATGCCATATTCAAATCGGCTGGGCTATCTTCATCTTCTAAGTCGGGTGTATACCCTGCGTTAAGTGCGGCCAGCTTATCGTATTTTTCACCTTTATTCAGGATATTTTTTAGTTCACGATAAGTGGTAAAAGGTTCTTGATGAGGTTTAAGCTTATAACAGATATCAGTCAACACAACATCAAGTTGGGGGGTCATCTGAGCAATGTTCTCTTTTATATATATTGGTACAGAACTCGAAAGGGGGCTCTTATAAAAAAGTACATTCCACGCCGGTGCATAGTCAGAGAAATATCGTTTCTGCCCTAAGCGGTATTCCAGAAGTTTTTCTGCGTCCGCAAAATCAACGTCTAGTTTAATCGAACTAAGAATTTCTTGGTATGCAACCTCTTCTGCGCCGGGTTCGGCTCCGGCGGCTATTGCCATTAGTTGTGTTTGATCTGTATTAATATTGTATAAATCTATTATGTTTTGTGCTTGATTGTTAGCATGGTTAAAAACCGTCACCTCTGCATTCGCTTTAGAACTCTGAGTTTTAAGTCTGGGCGTTTCTTCTTGTATGCGCCCCTCGACGCTGTTTTGAGCTTCCTGCGTAATCGTGCCTGAAACCCAGCGCTGATCATAAATTACCTCATCGTCCGAAAAACAATAGTAAACCGGCTTAAACTTACCGCGTGAAAGAAGGTGACGTCCGTAACGAGTTAACTGGACATCAATAACTTCTTCTTTCTTGTCAAAAAATTCCATTAGGTTTCCTCTTTTTTGGCTTTACGTATGTCCACCGCGCGCTTCTCAAAAGTAGTGCTCACACTAATCTTGGCCAATTCAACCAAAGAATAAAAATCATGAGGCCAATTGTATGAATACGCATAATCTCTTATGTCTTCTGGGAGGCCGTAGCGGATAAGACTAACCTGCGCCTTGTTCACGGTCGACCCGACAATTGGTAATGTTCGACCAATAATGTTATTATAATTATTTCTAGCACGTTTTTTTACTTTGAAAACAGCCCATCTAGTTAGATCTTCATCAAACACATCCCAAAAGTAAAGAGCATTAGGACCGGTGGCTGTATCATCTACGCCCGTGCCATCTTGATAAAATGCTGTCATGTCTTTGGCCTTCTTTTGATCATTAGTAGTGGGCATTATATGTTCAAAAACTTTACTTTCTGATATCGTTGCGGTTTTGCCGAAGGTAGGCTCAATGTTCTGCCAAATATTTTTTAAATCTCTCGTAGATAAAGGTTGTTCAAACTCAAAGATATACATCACAAAAGGATCGATATTGGTGTCGCGCAGAAAATCTAAATGAGGAGGTAACATATATTTATTCATTTTCTGCAATAATTCATAGGCCGGCTCGTTAACGCGGGCGAGATAACTGTCTCCGAAAATATTTCCGGGAAACAATTTTTTATAATCTTCTAATTGAGAGGGGAGAGTTACATTGCCATCGTAAAGTGCGTTTGTGGCTGGATCGATAAACAAATCACGAGCGTTGGCCAATTCAATGGATGAGTAGTCATAAATTTTCCCACCGTAAATGGTCGCCGGTCTCATTCTATAAAGTTCTGTTTTACCCTCTATTCCTTGATTTTCAATAAATTTAAAAGGAATAGCGACGATGGCTTCCCCAAATGTCTTCTTAACATATTTTTGAGATGGAACTGGGGAAGGCGTACGTATATAAGAACCCATTTCTCCTAGGCGGTTGCCAATGGCGCTGGGCGACATCTTGAATTGCAACGGCCCTAGGAGCGACCCTGTGTGACCTGTGGTGGCGAAGGTATTGGGATCGTTGCCTTCTAAGTCTAATGTTATTCCGCGAGTTTCATCCTCTGTCGAAAGGTCTGCTCCATATTGATGCCACATCCCCTTGGCTACCACCGCCGTATTTGTTGTCCCATCCGTTGCATAAAACGGTTTTGTCGGAACAACATCTGTAAAGTCTAGTACGGGACATTCGAATTTCGGAGAAAATACGATTGCACGTATAAATCCACCACCGAAGGTGTACTCGCCGCCGGGGCCGGCGACGGCGCCGATCGGATTTGGAGCCTCGAATATGCACGATTCTGCTGCTTCTAGTTGTGCGGTTGCATCTACAAATTTAGTCATTATAGGGTTGTGGCGAATGGTTATAGACGCGCTTACCATCATTGCATTATTATGAGCGTAAGTACCAGTGTTGAAAGTGGGAAGCCTGTCATAAGTATAGGTAATATTCTCCATTATTTCTGATAAGGGATAGGGGCCTGTGCCCGACAAGGAGTACGGAGCTAACGTGAGTGTCGCGTATGCGAACCCATCGTAATAAGGAGGCGTAAACGGCTCGAAACTCGAAACCTCTCGGGCTACATTTCCAGCTGCTTCGGTTATAACTTTTTTCTTCGTAAAGCAGGGAGGCCCAAAAGATGACCCATACAGGTGAGGATCTAAATTATAACCAGTTGTGGCACGGCTATACATTGTTAGTGCCGGATTATTAACGTTCAGACTGCAACTAGTATCGTTCTCTGAGATTTGTACGCTAGCGGACATACACCCTGCTACTGTCGTAATATTTGTAGAATTTTTTAAAACAACACGCATTAAATTGGTTTGCGTGTTGTCCAAGTTAATCATACCCGTGTCACCGTGGTATTGGTTATTATCCGTCCAAGGCGCCGATCTGATCTGTGTTGGACGTCCATCTCTTAAAAAGGTGTTTGTAACTTCGGCTAAGAAATTGCTTGTAGCGGTTCTAAATCTTCTATTAATAGAACTAATAGAAGCTGTGCTTACCAACTGAGCCGCCGTATTTGCTTCGCCATCAAGGATTGTGGCGTTATAATTTAGCTCGTGAAGCGCTTCAAATGGAATTCGAGTATTGAATTTGCCTGTATCAGTGCCGGGTAGGCCACCGCTTAAATGCTGGAACCAATAATAACTCCCCGTCGACACTTGTTTGGTTCCTGGCGTAGTAAAAATCGGATAATCAACCGCCACGCCCGCTTTGATACTATTGTACATCAAGCCGGGTGCAAAGAATGGCTGCATAGCTGTTCTTAAATTTCCTTGGCTGATCGCCTGCAGGTCATCATGCGTATTACCTGTAAGGGCAACATTCAACGATTGTATAAACATGTGACCTAGCTGCGCTGATCTCTCTGCGGGATAAAACCCACTATAAGGCAAGAATTTTACGAACCCCTCACAAACAAGTTTAAAACGAGTACTCCAGAGCTTTGGTCGATAATCCTGCTCAATAGAGGTTTCCGTATATCCATCTTTGGTTTCTTCGGGGCTTTTCGGCGTCAAGGTGATTTTTTGTTATGCGCTTGGACTTCTTCAATTGTTCTGTTGTCTTGATAATCTTCTTTTATGACCTTAAAGTGCTTAAGAAAATCAGAGAAAACATATTTATTTAGAAAAGCGTCTGTGTCGTTTAAGTAGCTTGCTCCCTCTAGGGAAAGTATGCTCGTGGTACCTGTGGTCGGCTTAAGTGTTCCTTTGCCAAAGAAACTGCTTCCATCATAATCGTCCAGTGAGGCGCCCAATGAAAAATAATCATCCAGTTCTTCTGTTATTCTAAACTCTGGAATGATCGAATAGTCTTTGCAAGACCTAAAGCCCTCTTCTATATAATCATCATATGTGTCATAAAAAGGTGCGGCCGCACTGCTATAAGGATTCGTTGTGGCCACTTCCCATAAGGTATCTCCCACAATGGCCAAAGACGCAGAACAAGGAGAAAACAGATTAGGATCAGATATGCACGGCTCCGGATCGCATGCCCACCTATAAACGTACGGGTTGGGGACGTCGTTAAACCCGGCCATATCAAAATCTGTGTTTAAAAGAGTAGAATCCAGCGCGACGCCTTGTGGGAATGTTGCCGTTATATCCAAGAAAGTAACTCTTCGGGCGTAATCATTGGCAGCGACTTGGAAGCAACCGCCCGGATCCAGCGCTCCGTCCGGATTACACCTTCGATTTGCCAGACCTCTCCATCTAAATAAACAATAGTTGTTTTGAAGTTCACCGGCGCCATCGTTATACCAAGAATCACCTTCGTTCTCCGGAGTGGCCGACGAAGATTTAGCAAAAGTAATGGAACCTGTATTCTGCGTAAAGTTGTAATGAGCATCCATTTTCCACATACTAGACGTCTGTGGGAGATCACTCAGCCAGGCAGCCTTGGCTGGACTATACGGAAGAAATTGAAAGGCAACGTCATCTGGTGACGCAATCTGCCAGCCCCATGGGTACGTCGAGCAGCCATAGGTATCATTGGCCCAAGTTTCACCTATCTGGTTGGGCATCGCAACGATGCCGAGAGCGCCGTCGAACACAGCCGCACAGACCGTATATCCGTTAACCAAGCGATTATTATGCTCGGTGCGCCAGAACCCATTAACAAAATTATCTCTTTTCCTGTGTGTTTTGAGATATGTGTATTGTTCCATCGGATAAATGGTTTCAGCATATGAAACCTTTACTGTCTCTTCCGAATTGGAAAGTTTATAGGAATCTTCCGATAATAAAGTATATAAAATGTTATAGGGTACATAACTTTCAGGAACACTGCCCTTTTCTCCATTACCCGGGGTCATCCAAGTGTCTAGGTTAACCATGTCAGGCTGTTGTCGATGACTAGTAAACTTTACTAGATTGTTTCCATGCGAAGCTAATATGGGCGTTTGAGGCAAGGATGATTTGTGAGATGGAATTTGATAAACCAAAGGTTTATATTTAGAAGAAACAGGGGGCTCTACTACTGAAACGATGGCTTCCGTGAATAATCCTTGGAGGGGTGCAGCACCAGGAGTTTGTACGGGAAGAATATACTGAATAATATTATTGTTTCTCTGGTACCGGGCTAATTTGTGCTCGCCTGTTCTGATTTGCTTCCAAATTGGCCAGCCATAAACACCGCCTCGGAGATTTAATATTCCATTTAAGATGGTGTATGTCGACTGTGAAGTAACATTTTCAAGACACTCATTGGTCGGGTCGAGAGCCCATTCCAAGGCGCCGCCCAAAGTTATAATCGGCCCGCCGTAGGCGAAGAAATTTAGGTACCGGAGAGAGTTCCACTCAAAGCGTGTTCCTAAGAAGTTTATACCCGGCGTCCACAAATCGCCACCCAATAAGATGCGCGAGGTATCTTCGCTAAAGTTGTAGCCATCTTCAGGGGCGAGGCCAACGGGATCGCGAAGATTAAATTGATAACCTACAAAGTTATCAAGTACAAAACTGTCAGGCATAATAAAACCGGCAATGCAGTCCCTAGGGTTAGAAATAGATGCACCCCAAGTCCGTACACCGGTGCCTGCCGCGGTTGTTTTAAAACTGCCATAATCACTAGCACTTACAAAAGCAATATCGCTAGAAGCATAATCTCCAAGTGCGAAATTCTTCTGCTCATATCCGTAAAGAGCACTACCGGTATAGCCACTAATTACACTAGCTGCAATCCAAGCATATTGCAAATCTGTTTGAGGGATTTGATGTTGTATATAAGCATTATCATAAACTTTTTCGCCACAAGGAATATAACCTCCGCAACGGCCATAAGAATTATCAGATGCTATCAAGGGATCTGATTGAGAAAATGATGGGTTTAGAGTAACAACGGGCACATCCAAGTTATTATTACCCGCCCAGATGTATCCTCCATCGGCAATGTCTTTGACACCACCCGCAGTCCCAGCAGTATCATCATCACCAGCAGCATCACCAAGTCGCCACCAAGAGACTAAATTGGTTGCTTTAGAATGTGTATTTAAATCACTGGGGCCCGGGCTGCAATATCCAGAAGAATTATATATCTCATAAACTTCGGCTGCATTTAGTTCAGTGTTCCAAAAACTAGTTTCGTCAATGGACCCTGAAAACCCGTGTACCAGATTGGGAGTAATTGGATCAAAATTTCCTATCGTAACAGAAGCCGTTACTGCTGATGGTGTGACTGGGGTGTCTGTAGACGATCCCCAGTGAATCGTTCCCGATAGTCCATTAACATAGACTGTAAGCCTATCCAACGTATTACTAAATGTAAAAGCTACATGATACCATTTATCTTCTCCACCATCTATCGCAGAAGGTTCAAAACAGTCTAGGACCGTAAAAAGTTTGCTTGTAGTGGAAGTAGCTACTGTAGGATTATCAAAGAGCATCACGATGAGGCTCCCGGCGGGGGGCGTCCCAGGCCATGTAGTCATCCACCAGCGTCGATTACCGGTCTGTCCTATCTGCGCAGCTACAGAGTTATAACCGGTACTAAGAGCCTTGGGTTTTATCCACGCTGATACCGAATAATCATTGGAACTTGTTAAGGCAACAGGGGTTACAGCTGACGAAAGATACTGATTGGAAGATCTATCAAATTCAGTATGGGTTGAATTCGTAAAAACCTCAAAGGACGGAAAGCACTTATACGCACTTCTTCGAGAATTTCTATTAACTTTGTGAAAAGACGCGGATCCATCATACGTTAACGCAGTTACGGATCCACTAGTGCCAGGATAAGTAGCAAGTGGGTACGAAAGATAATTCATAAAGTTCTGTGTGTCGCTAAAGTAACCGAACTGTTTACAATGATCCGTCAATAGTTCTTGTAGTGGCAGTCGCACATTTAAATTTCTAAAGGGCAGCGCATTATAAACTGAAAACTCGCCAGCTTGGACATCCATAAACCCGGGAGATAAAACTTCTGGTCCGCCGGGTGCTGAGAAGCGATTGGCAAAGACAAACTTGTTAGAGCCACTAACGCTTCTGTCTGGTAAGGTATAGTCTAAAAGGGGCATACCGCTGCTCGAAATTAAAGCAGAAGCTTGTGAGGCCACTTGAATGCCCTCTTCCTCAACAAAAAATCTATTATTGATGGCCCTTCCGCCAGTTTGGACGATATCATAATCATGTTCGAAGTTGCCGATCTTGGTTGGGCTAGAACCGGTTGTTTGTCGAATATTGGCAATGTTTACGGGACGTTTAGCAAAAGGCTCTCTAGTTCTGGCTGCTTTAGGGACGTGGGCACCAGTCAGATACATTCCTATATGGTTCGTTGCAAGGCTAAGATGCCACCCTTCGGGTCGTGTAGCTGCCGTATCCAAAGGATGGGCGCTGTCCGAATAATTTAAATCTACGTGGCGATGTTGATTGCCACCCACGTATTTCTCGGTGAATGGGCCTTGCATTGGCACTTCATAAGCTGGCCCATACGTATCATCATGATAATTAGTAATGTGCGCTCCACTCAAATAAGATTGCGCAGGAGGGCCGGGACTAGCATTTGTAAGAGATGAACTGTAGATACTAAAGGGCACAAACAGATCGCCTTTTCCGTAGAAGTAGTTACTACCCAGTTGGCTGGGGTCTTCGAGGGCGCTTACTATAACACCATCGTATCGGAGCTTCCGCTTGGTTATTAAATCTAAGCCGTCGGCGCATTCTTTAAAAGGTTCAAAAACAGCCGTGTTCGTGTCGGGTTGCAACGGAATAGCTACTTGATATAAAGCATCCCCCCAAGGACTAGGCGTCGGAGGGCTACTAGGATATCCTTTTAGCAATTCGTCTTTATAAGCATCAAACTGTTTGTTTTTATAAAAGTTGGATCCACCGCCGTATGACTTCGCTTCGTCGCTACTAACTTTATAGGGCTTAGCCAATTGTCGGAATGCGTATGTCGAACCCTCATAAGACTGTATTCCTGCGGAACTAGTTTGTGCTAGCATCGGCCCGGGCTCGTTAGTTAAATTATTAATAATGTCTAACAACGTTTGTCTATTTGCATCAACTATATCATCCCCGGAAGAGATAATCGCCAAATCTCGCTCGGCGCGGTCTTGCCACCATAGACAATTAACTCGCTTGCCTGCAGGTTGCGAGGGCGTTGCTGGCGCCGGTGGTGTATCACTGACCACTCCGCTGGTTGAGTCTCCGAGGAAGGCGGACATAACTGCATCATTGGAGCCAATTTGATCAGGAATAGTAAAGTTGGGACCAGTTCCCGTTGCTTTGTCTCCCATTCTCCACCAAGAAACTAAATTTGCTACGCCCGAGAAATTGTGCAGATCAAACACAAAGCCCGAGTTATAAATCTCTGCGACTTCGGCTGCGGATAATTCTTTATTAAAAACAGCTAGTTCGTCAATAAGACCCTCGGCGGAGGCATTGGCCCCAGCGGAATAATTCGCATATTTCCGTCCTATAGTAAAATCCGATGTAACGGTATGCATGGCGACGTATGCGGGGACGGCTGGGCTGAGAGTGGTTGCTTTCGGGCCAGCGCCGTTGATATAGACAGATATTCCTGCAGCCGTACTACTACCATCATAGATTATGCAAACATGATTCCATTCGCCCGCCGTTATACTTGTGACGGTTTCAACTGCCTTTATCGCGTTCCCGGTAGTACCGTCACGAAGCTGCAGGCCGGCCTGGTGGAACGTATTCAAGAAAAAGTTATACCCCGGGCAAATTGGACAATTACCATAATCGCCGTGACCTGCTATCCCAAATTCATGGCCAAGAGCAACGTCTGGTTTAACCCACGCGCACATGGAGAAGGGCGAGTCGGACACGCCATCGCCAAAACTAAGATCGGAAGCTGGTCCCGGCACTGCCATTAATGATTCGGCGTCCACTCCATTAAAAGCAGTGCTTTTATAATTCAGGAAAAAGCTCTCTATTGGGACATGACCAAGCTTCCAATTGTATAAAAGCTTATTAATTCCCATTGCGATTGCTTCGAACTTGGGAGGCTGTTTATCTTTGATTATGGGGAATTTATTAATGTATTTATTTCTGTCCAATACAAAATTTTCAACTACTGTAGCAATATTATCATCTAAAGTAGACAACGATGCGGGAATAAGTTTGGCAATATATTGTCCTATGGCGTAATCAATATATTTAAAATACTCTACATATTTATCAAAGTCATAATCGTTGCCCACTTTTTCAAAAAATAAGTTGCGGGCCTTTGTTAATTCTTTATATTGGCCACGATATGCATTAACTGGGGCTCCAATCAAAGTGTTCAAATACTTAATTGAAGCAAACATGTTAAGCATTTCTTCGGAAATGCTTTGAAAGAGATTTTTTTCTATTGAAAGGTGATAAGTCACAGGACGCGTATCACGCATAAAGAATTCATCGTCCTTACTTAAAACTCTCGTTAAGTTAGAATCCAAAAGAATTTCTGGTAGTTGTTGCTTAAGCGTGCCTCTTGTAACGTTTTCGACCGCTCTTGTTGATGATGCCGCGAAAAAACCGCCGCGGCCGCTGTGCTGTCTGCTAACAAGCCCGCTAAACCAGCTATATCGATCGTCCGTGGCGCTTCCAGAAGACACATCAATAACAGCGAATTGCCCCGATGGATTAGAACCTGTGACCTGAGTGAAATCCCAATACATTGCCAACTCAGACATTTCTGGTATCTCAAGCGAATTAATACTTGGCCCATAAAGGAAGGCATTGCGCGTTGGCGTGGCCATGCCATAGTTACCGGCTTTTTTATTGTGTTGATCAACAGAAGATGTAGGAATATCTGCTAGCCAAGCTTTAACTTGGGACACTTTCACATCAGTACTTTCAAGCAAACTCCCTGTAAAGTTTGTTCTATGGGCGCCCGCATATATTCGTTTGTGAGTACTCCACCAAAAGCCCGCCTCGGTGGAAGTTAAAGAACTGCTCACTTCGAAGCTTTGAAATTTTATATCGGAAATATGATTAACACCATAAAATCTTAGCATATGGCTGGCGTTCGGGTGCCACCCAGGGTGTGAGCCGGTTACTGCAGGAGTGCCGTACTGTATGGGGGCAACTGTCACTGCCAAGGTCCATTTTTGATCGTCATAAACGTCTTCAAAAAATGGAGATTCTAAATTGATTGTGGCGCCAGCGAAGCCATTGCCCATTGTGGTTAAAACAAATTTGGCAGTACTTGAAAATTTATCATCATTTTCTTTTACCGTATAAACTTGAAACTCGGCGCGATCGGCGGCGCCCCATGTTAAATTGTTCTCAACGTCCAATGCGCTATGCAGTCCCATGACCGAGGAAGAAACAAGAAGAGGATAGAGATTTTGAACTTGCCCTTGGTTTTCTTTTTTAACAGTTGCATATTCAGCAATGCTCACCCGATTGGGCAATATAACATCAGTTTCTAAGGTAAAGGAAAGACCATTAGACCATTCTAGATGAGGGCCGGCCAAATCCCCATTATCACTACTAGAAATAAAAGAAGTAGTATTGCTATCAGTTTGCCATTGATATACAGAGGCATGCTGATTAACCAACTCGTTGAAATTGGCGTATTTGTGCGTTTTTTCAATGTCTGCGTTGTTATCTTGTATCTTAAATGTTCTGTTTTTGGTATAAATATTGAATTTTAGTACTTCATCATCTATGCCAAAACATCGAATTAAATTTCTAAATGATTTTTGGGTACCTTTTGTTTTGTAGAGATAAATTAAATTATTATAAATATTTTGATAAATCGTACTCTTAACTTGAGCAAACGTCTTCTCAAATAATAATTCTTTATTTCTATCCGCAAACTGTTCTAATAAGCTTAAATCGATAAAGATATCTGGCGTCATAAAGCCCGTGGATTGTAATATCTTTTTATTGAAAGGAGGCGGAAAAGTGCCCGAAGCGTAATATTTAGGCTCGCGCAAAGAAGGAATATTTTTGACCAAGAGGGCTGCATTATCAAAATAGCTTGAAACAATTTGCATCAAGTTCATTAAATCATTTTGGCTCGTATCATCTTCGCTAGTTTCGTTTGCCGCGGCCATCCATGTGGGTATATAAGATGCAATAGAATTGGTATTAGTATAATCGTGTTCACGGCCGTCGCTCTTTTTCACACGCAAAAAACTGGCAACGTCAGGATGCGTTGGATAGATAATGGGATCTTGGAATTCAATAGTGCTTGCAGACGATTCAAGAATAGCAGATCCAGTAGAGCGGGAAAAGGCTGGATCATATCCTACCCAAGTACCATTTGAAACACGACCTGAAAAGTCTAAAGCAATTGAATCGATGGAGGTATCGCCTGTGATGCCCTCATTAAACTTATAGTACACACCTAAATCTGTATTAGACAAATCCGTATTTGTGCCGCCGCCGACTTGATCAAACCAATAAGTTTGTAGTTTTTTGGA